>Ga0325414_1001568_pt1 | contig 22286 bp, 16 predicted proteins | sample PopdelMetagenome_8_FD_206183 | JGI IMG/M metagenome (GOLD analysis project Ga0325414, IMG submission 206183) | Populus deltoides microbial communities from Bellville, Georgia, United States - Leaf-PdKOR-R3 | ecosystem: Host-associated > Plants > Phyllosphere > Phylloplane/Leaf | place: USA... | reverse complement strand
TATTTAGATTTATTTCTATAAAAAATTATTTTTTTATATATATATATATATATATATATATATATATATATATATATATATATAGACCTAACCCAATAACCAATATATATATATAGGAACATAACCCATTAAAAAAAAGGTTTATTTTGAAAGAAAATAGTTTTTTCTCTTTTCTCTTCTCTTATATTTTACTCTCAGAATTATCATGACAAGATTTACAAAGATATTTGTACTATGAAATATCATTTTGATTCCAATAATTGAAGTGGCTTAGAAGTAATATCCAGAGATTAAAAAAAATGAATTCTTACATCACAAATAAGTTTTCTTAAGATCTACATTGGTATCAGACATGATTTTAATATATGTCTTCTTTTATTTTTGTGCAATACATCTATTATTGCATACGTTTGTTGTACATTATGTTTTGAAAGAATATTTATTTTGAGTCTTGGATTTACAAAACTATATTTGATGTACTGTCATTTAAATTCAAAGAAGTGCATTGGAAAATAAATAATTATAATTTGGTTAGAATATTGTTTTCTATCATTAATAAGAAAGACTCTTTTGTAAAATCTTGACGTCAACTGCCATTTGAAGTAGATTTAGCAGTTGATTTACCACATTTGAAAACTTTGAAATATATGACACAAGTAATCGTGTCAGTTAATATCTTCATAATTTGCAAGGTTGCTTTAAATGAATATGGTTGTATTTAAGAGTATTATTGCTGATTTGAACAATGAAGACAAATTAAGTGAAAAGAATTACGATGTTTGGCATCGTAAAATTGAGTATCTCCTAGAAGAGCAAGAAATACTAGAAACAATCACACAACTGATGGTTGAACCTGAACAAGAAAACATTACCTAACACAGACTTGATATGGAAGCATATCAAACCTATAAGCACAAGGATCATATAGCTCACATTCTAATATTGAATAGCATGAGAAATGATATAATGTCGCGTTTTGAAAGGCATCGTTCAACCTAATAAGTTTGGGATGTAGTGAAGATTTAGTATGGGGAAACCTCTAATACTACACTTCATCGGTTAACTCCTCAAATTTAATGGTTATAAGAAACATCAAATCAGAAGATGAGGTAGCATCTTACAATCATGTCTAATATGATTAATGAATTAAAGGGTGTTGGACATGAGATGATTGATGAACAATAACTCCAAGTTATGACCTGTTCTTTGCCAAGCAATGGGGAACACATGCGTGTTAACCTTACCTATATTGACAACATGAAGACATTTGATGATGTTGCTTGTCATATTAAGCTTAAAGAAGATCGACCTCACGCTAAGAAGCCTGTAAACGAGGCTTTCATATATGAGACTAAGATGTAAAAAGCATATGACTCTAAATATAAAAAGGGCAAGGGAAAATATCCCAAATATGGTAAAAAAAGAATAGAAAAAAATAACAGTGGACATAAGCACAAGTGTTGGAAACACAACGATAAGAAAGACAAGAATATGAATTATTTTAATTGTGATAAACCTGGTCACTTTGCTCGTGATTGCACTAAGCCAAAGGTAATGTTTAACCATAATCATCCCTCTAACTTATGCGTTAGCAGTTATTTAATGTTTGCTGAATCTGTTCCTTTTTGGATTGTAAAGTCAAGAGCAACTGACCACATAGTAAGGGATTGAACAACCTTTGTGGAATTTCATCAAATTCCAAAGGGAAGTAGATACATATATATAGGGAATAATGCTTCTGCTGCTATGCTTGGGATTGATACCTGCAAACTGGATTTGCGGGGTGATCATACACTTTATCTTCATGATGTATTCTATGTTCTTGAAGTTTGATGAAATCTTGTGTTTGTTCTTACTTTACTACAATTGGACTTTTATATTATTGTTATTGGTTATTGTGTGAAAATATATCTGGATAATTTTTTTTATTTTGGTTTTGTATTAAATGATTTTATGGTGTTAGACATCGTTAATATATCTATTGATGATGATGCTTCTATTTATACTGTTTAAAATTCCAACACTACTAATAATAGTAATATTATAACTTAACATGCTAGATTATGACATATTGGGCAAGACTGATTACATAGTTTGACAAGAATTGGTCTTTTAGGATCACTTACTAAAGAAGAATTGCTCGTTTATGAGTATTGCCTTGCTAGAAAAACAACTAAATTACCATTTGGCAAAGCTAAAAAAGCCAGTAGTCTATTATAGCCTTTTCATTCAGACATTTGTGGCTTAATGAATGTGAAGGCAAGACATGGTGTGAATTATTTTATCATGTTTATAGATGATTTCACCTGATTTGGTCATGTTTATTTAATCCCATATAAGTCTCAAGCATTAGATTGCTTCATTCGATACACCAATCTGGTGAAGAGTAAACTAAGCAGAAAAATCAAAGCTTTAAGAACTGATTAAGGACGTGAATACCTATCAAAACAATTTTAAAAAAAATATGATGAAAAGGGTATAACTAGACAACTAATTATTTCTTATACTCCACAACAAAATAGTGAAGCAGAAAGGAGGAATATGATCTTATTTGACATGGTTAGGTCAATGATGACGCATACTAACTTACCAATTTCTTTTTGGGGAGATACATTGTTAACTGCTACCTATATACTTAATTTATCTCATTCATCCTGTATGAACTATGAAATAATGACAAACCTAATCTAGGTTATTTGCATCAATGGGGGTGAGCAGCTTATATTCACAATAATTCTCATGAATATGAAAAACTTGGTCATAGGGGGAAGAAGTGTATCTTTATAAGATATTTTGACCATTCCAAATGATTTGTATTTATTGGTGAAAAAACTTGTGGAAGAGTGACGGAGATTGAATCTCGTGATGTTATATTCTTAGGAAAGGATTTTCCAACGACAGGTGAGGTTAATAAAGCTTTTCAATTATATGAAATGAAAAATCTAGACTATGGCACAACAAGCCATTCAGTAGAGGACTTAGAAGAAACTCTTAATCCTCTTGGAAATAATAGGAGTGACATTTTTTCTATCCCTACTCTCATGGAGCAAGATCATGCACAATCTCAACCTCATAGAAGCATTCGTGAACCAATTCCTCGTCATCAGTTTGAGATTGAAGAGGAAGCATTCATGATTTCTCCACAAGATGGTGAAGAGCCTAAAACATTCAGGCATGCTTTGTCTGGTCCTAAAATAAGAGAATGAATTAAAGTTATGGAAGAAAAAAATAGAGTCGATAAAATCTAATCAAGTCTGAGACTTGGTTAATTTACCATCAGGACAAAGATCCATTGAAAATAAATAGGTTTTTAAAATTAAATGTAAAGCAGATGGGTCAATAAAATGTTATAAGACTCAACTAGTAACAAAAGGTTGCACTCAAGAAGAGGAAATTGATTATGAAGATATATTCTCACCAGTTGTGAGGATTACTTCAGTTCATCTTATTTTAGCTATAATCGCAAATATGAACTTAGAGTTATACCAAATGGATGTTAGAACTGCATTTCTTAATGGAGAACTAAATGAGGAGATCTATATGGATTAACCTTTAAGATTTGAGATTAAAGGACAAGAGCTTAAAGTTTACAAGCTTAAAAGATCCATATATAGTCTTAAGCAAGCTTCTAGACAATGGAACGCTAAGTTTCATTAAGATATCCGTAAGGATGGTTTTACAATGATGGAAGAAGATCATTGCGTGTATTTAAAACATTCTAACAATAGTTTTATAATATTGTTCTTACATGTAGACAGCATCTTAATAGTTGGAAATAACAAAGAGATGATTGAAACTACTAAAAGATGGTTATCATCAAACTTTGAAATGAAAGACATGGGTGAGGCTAGCTATGTTCTTGGTGTGAAAATCATAAGAGATTGCGCTAAAAAGCTTTTTAGTTTAACTCAAAAAACTTACATTAAAAAGATGTTAGAGTGCTACCACATGCAAGATAGCAAACCAATAGACACCTCTATTGATAAAAGCTTGAGCTTGAGCTTGAGCCGTGATATGTGTCCCAAGACTTTAGAAGAAGAAAAAGAAAATGTCCAGAGTACCTTATGCCAGTGCCGTCAGTAGTTTGATGTATGCAATAATGTGCACACATCCTGATATATGTTATGCCATTAGATTAGTTAGCCGATATCAATCAAAACCTGGTAAGAAATACTAGATGGTAGTAAAAAGGATTCTACGATTTCTAAAAGGAACTTTGAATTACATGCTATATTACCAAGAAAAGAAATACTTACGATTGATTGGTTACTCTGATGCTGATTGAGGAGGAGATGTCGACCAATCCAAATCAACTTCAGGATATGCTTTCTTGCTTAATGATAGTGCAATATTATGAAGGAGTAAGAAACAATCTTGCATAGCCTTTATCTACTATAGAGGCTGAGTATGTAGCTTGTTCCGCAGCAACACAAGATGCTGTTTGGGTAAAGACTTTCCTGTAACATTTGAAAATTATCAAATCAACATTAGACCTAGTGATAATTTACTGTGATAACACTGCTACAGTAGCTGTGGCTAAAGATTCAAAATACCATAGAAAGATCAAACACATCAAGATAAGATATCACTACATTAGAGAAACAATTATTGAACATGACATGATCCTAAAACACATTTCTACAAAATCTATAGTTGCAGATCCACTTACAAAACCAATAAGAAGGGATGCATTTATTAGACATGTGAGATCCCTTGGCCTATGTAGAATGTAATTAGCAATATAATTAATTTTAAGGATCATATGAAGGCTTACAATGATTGAATAATGAATAAATGTTATAAGTATGTCATGTTATTCATTATTTGTTTTATGAAATAAATTGTGAGTATCGTATGGTATAATTTGTTAAAATATATCGATAGACTTAAATTGGCTCACTCACATAAGCAATCACCTCTAGCGCTTGTAAGGTGAGTAAATATGAGATTATTTGAGTTTTAATGCTCAATAAGCAACTTGGGCGCAATGAAAGTAGTTTAACTCAAAGTAATTATTAAAAAGTCACCTTGGTTGGGACTACGATGAGGTTTTGAAATAAAATAATCAACATAAATGAATTCTCACAATTCATGTGTCTATTATGATTGAAGCCAAGAATGAAATTATTCATCTGCCACTAATGATAGTAAGCAAATGAGAATTTTTTATTTGAAGTCTATGTTTTTTTGGCGACAAAACTAAGATCCATATGGTGTTTTTCCCTAGCAAGAAGAGCAATAACATACACTCTTTGTCTTTAGAAAAGAAAAGAGTAAGCTCCACTATAGCAAGTATTTCATACTACATTTGTTAATGACCATTACAGGAATAAAGAACGAATCCCTGCTTCTGTATTATGTGTCCTAGAGATCATATCTAAGATCTTAAAATCTTACCCTTTGTGATTTTTGACTATGTAATGAGGTGATGTATAAATAATTGCTACTTTAGGAGTATATCCTATGCTTATGAAATTATTCGACTTAAAGGAATACTCCTAAGAAAGTGAGTTAATTCAGATCTGATTGATATGAGTGCAAAATAAAAAGTAATTTTAGTTCTACACTTATTACTTGTATTCATCAACCGAAATCATATCACTCGAATAAATTTGATATGGTTTAGAATACTTGTAATTGTAAGGATGGATTGAGTATGAAATTCTTGAGGGATTGAATTATATTTAGTCATGCGTAACTAAAAATGTTTGGAGGTATAATAATACCCTTTAAGGAGTAACTAATTATGAGGTTGATGTCTTTTATATGACCTGTATTAGGTTTCTATATTGGAGCTCCTTTTCACTATGTGCTTTAGGTTGTACAGTCCGTTCATCTAGTATGAAATTCTTGTGCAAGTTTAAAATATAATGTATTAGATAAATCCAGTCTTTCATGGATGAGTGATGAATGTTAGTTATTGGATTAGGTCAAGTCTGCCTATGAGGGATGAGCTTGGTCCAAATGTTTAGAGGAGTTATTAGAAGAAGTAACTGCTTCCTCTACTTTTATATATATATAGAAACATAATCTACTAGAGGAAAAAAAATTTTACTTTGAAAAAAAAAAGTTTTTCTCTTTTTTCTTCTCTTATCTTTGACTCTCAAAATGAACTTGATAAGATTTATAAAAATATTTGTACCGTAAAATTCAGTTTGATACTAGTAATTAAAATAACACTAAAGTAATTAATCAAGAAACAAGAAAACGAATTCTCACTAAGTTTTCTTAGGATCTACAATCAGACTCCACATGTTTGTTGTCAGCTTCCATCTTGATGACATGCAACGTTTTCCCCTGGACCATGTTGCCTTTGGATTCTTTAAGTTTGTCACTGCATTGAACAGGATCAGAATTCTTAATCTTGAGCTGCTTAGCATTAGTTTCTTTAGTCCGAGGAGTGAGTTTCAAGCCCCTGTGCTTCTTTGCATTTAGGCTTGCAACTCTAATAAGAGAAGGTTTACGGGACAATGAAGCTCGTGGGGACGCTAGTCCTCTAGCAACACCACTGACTGATCTTCTAGGAGAAAATGAAGCCCTTGGGGATGCTTGTACTTTCTTTGCAGCTATTTTGGAGGTCCCTTCCTCTGTTTGATATTGATGTCACTGTCACCTAAAACTCTTGAAGCATCAGGAGAAGACAATTTTGGATTTAAGGAACTAGCTTGTTTCGCAGATGAGTTCAGTTCTTTAGATTTCGACAACACTTGTTTCAGAGAGACCTTCGGTTTTTCAGAAGATGATGCTAAATCCTGCATAGTGATGCTTGGGGGTGACTTGACCCCTGAATTCTTCTTCCTCCCAACGGCTGAAGTCTTCGTCTTTGTCTGAATTCCACTTAATCCTGAACCTTGGATGCCAACGGATTTGGTTGATGACTTGACCTCTGAACTCCACGCAGCTGATGTCTTCTTCCTCGTCCTAGTTTCACTTGACCCGGAATCTTGGCTGTCAGCTGATTTAGTCGACCCTTCCTGTGTCATTGTTTTTTTATTGACCAGAACTCCTCTTGAAACAGGAGTTTTCCCAACGAATGATTTTGTCAGAGACAACAGAACTGATGAATTTTTCTTAGCCAGAACTTCTCTCAACATTGAGCATCGGCTGTCAAAAGACTTCGCTAATAAACCTGTTGGCTTCATCCTCTTGGCCAGGACTTCTGTGAACGGTGGAGTTTGGCTAAAAACTGATTTGATTGACACTTCTCGCTTGATGATCTCGGGACTATTACTTGGAAATGGGACTAGGCTTGGCCTTCAACCACTGATGTCCTCTTTTCCTCTGTCGGAGACTGCCAAACTTTGGTCATCTGGTGGTTTCTTTATTATCCTTCTTGGAAATGGACACCTTGCCTTCTTCTCGAATGCATGTTGCCTCCCATATTTACAAATCATGACTTGAAGAATTTTCTTTCTTATCTCCTGTTAAAATAAAAAAAAAATTATTTTAATATATTTTTAAATAAAAAAATTATAAAAAATAAATATTACCAAACACTCTCCTCCTCTTGAATCACCTCCATCAACCTCAGCAGTTGCTGGGTTCACTGCCAGACTGATGCTCTGCTCAGCCATAGATAGGACACATACAGATGAAGAGAACATAAGCTACAACCCTGCAAACCAAACACATCTAGTTATGATCGATGGTGGTATATGAATAATGCACCATGCAGAAAAGAATTTCCGGCATCACTCAAGATTTTATGCTAAAATTGAACCGAGGAAGAGAGCTCACAAAAATGTAACCTGATATCACAGTGAGTGAAAAACTTCGAGGTGGGGAAATCTCAATCTTCAACCCTGAAAAGCGAACAACAGTCCATTTACCTTTTATCAGTAAAAATCTCTTGTAAACCATGGAAAAATGTTATCGAAATCCCACATGAATAGTGAAGCCAAATGGAATAATATAATAATAATAATTTTACGAATTTCAAGTAATTGGATGAATTTTCAGACAAGGATTGATTTTATGATGCAATTCCATCCTTGGATAATGGCATTTCTGCTTGTCTCTCTCGCTGCATAATAAAGCATTGTTGGCAAGAAATAAAAATAAATGTCACCTAAAAACCTACTTTTCATCACCAAAACAAACATGTAGGCGGTGATCGTTTATCACCTATATATTTATTATGTATGTTCTCGTCGTTCTATATAAAAATTTATGGATGTTATGGTTGTTTGTTTGCTGGAAAATAGTTTTATTTAAAACTGATATTTTAAAAAAGTAAATTTTTTAAAAAATAAATTATTTTTCAATATTTGATAGTATTATAAAAAATAAGTTAGAAAACACTTTTCAATGTTTGATTATGTCTTTAAAAATAAGCTGGAAAATAACTTATTAATGTTTTTTTTCAAGTTTATTAAAATAATAAGGAACAAATCTTACAAATTAAAAGGTTGAATGAGAATGAAATTGAAAAAAAAATCTAATTTCATAAATGATCTCAAATAAAATAAAATAAATAGCAATCAAAATAATAGAAATCAAATCTAATAGATAAAAAAGTTGAAAGATAATGAAACTAAATTAAAATAATTATAATTATAATTTCATAAATTATTTCAAATTAAATAAATAACAATCAAAAGAATGGGTACCAAATTTGATAGTTAAAAAATTTTAATTAAAAAAATAATAAGAGAAAAGCAAATAACAATCATAAAAATAAGAACCAAAGTTAATATAAAAATAAAATTAAATCAAATTCTATGGGATGAAATTGAAAAAAAAGATTCAAAACAAAATATATAGCAATCAAAAGTTTGAGGATGAAATTTGATATAATCAACAAACAATAAGACATTTCTAAATTTTTCACAACTTCTAGAAAGTATTTTCCGTTCAAAAAAAAATATTTTTCTGAAAACTAAACGGAATTTTTTTTTGACTGGAAACTATTTTCCATTAACTAATTTTTCTAATGATAAATAAATATAGAAAAATTTAAAAAATTACTTTTCATGAAAATTAAACTAAATTATGGATGTGTCAAATCTCAACTCTAAGCTTTCTTCAATAATATTATATAACGTGTTACTAAACTCCTACGTTACATCTTATCCATTATACTAAATTATGAATGTGTCAAATCTCAACTCTAAGCTTTCTTCAATATTATAGAATGTGTTACTAAACTCCTACGTCACATCTTATCCATTATTCTTTGTTCCAAGTTTAAGTTTAACATAAGGTATTGATTGTTACTTCTAACAATACTTGTTATTTTCTTTAACAATGAATCTCTCCGAGTAAGTTTGTGTGTCAATCAAGATTATATTTTTTTTAAGTATATTATATTAACTATAAGATCATATAAACTTCTAGTGATTTAAGGTTTATAAGACTCGAATCAATAACTTCTAGAAAACAAATCTAAAATATAATCAGTTGAGCTACAGCTCTTATAATTATTTCTAAACGATTTTTAGTTGAGAAGAAGGTTACCCTCCAACCATAATATAATTTATTAGGATTAGGATTTGCTTGTTTTCAATGTTTCAACGTACCTGCCCTTTGCCTCGAGTCATCTCCTCTTCCAGGGAGTGTTGGACCCATAAAAATATATTTGTTAAATGCTTTTTTTCAATCAATGTACTTGCCTTTTACATATATATTGGCAAAATTTGTATGCAATTAATCAACAACTAGAAAATTATGGGTGTCTTTGGTTTCAATCAAACCAGTCATTTGAATGCTTAAATTAGTCTCACTGTTCCATGAATATATCTCTCTCTACTTGTATCAACTAGTATATACTGTCATTGTTAGAAAACTCGAGCCTCAGCCAATTAGCTATAGCTCTCAATCAATTGTCACTAGGTATAGTCCTTAAGCAGAAGTTTCCGGTGACTAATAACTATTCATTTGCTTAAATGGCAAGAGATAAAGCCGTAGAAAACAAATAAAACCTGTTTAATGGAGGGATGATCTGCTTTTAATGGTATAAAGCACTCCAAGAACAAGGCTACTTCGACACTTCAACCTTTTGAATCTCGTATATATCATTTAAAACATCTACAGCTAGGGACATCAAATCTATGTATTTTATGCTAGGGCTATGATGATTTATCAAACACTGCATATTGATGCAACCATATTATTTGTTAGTTTTATCAAAATTTAACTAGTGTTTTACTTATGTTTTATATATAAAATACCTTGATATTCTTTATTTTATGTTTTGAAGGTACTTTTGGATGAAAGATGCAAAAATGAGTAAATTGAAGATAATTGGCAGATTTGACTTTCAGTCGATATTTTGTGCAGAGCGTGAGCTCTAGAGGTTAAAATAAAGTGATTTTAGTGGCATTAAAAAGCTAACATCCATACCTTTATGTGCATCTAAGGTAAGAAAATAAAATAAGGAAGAGCATGGAAATCACAGCCTTCAAAGTCAAATCTCGCAATCTGCTAGTGTTGACCTCCAGCCATTCCGACTTGAATAATTGGAGCTACATAATTTCAATTGATGCAAACTAAATTTTTTTGGATTCCTGACTCAAATTCCTATAAACTCTCCAAATTCATCCAAAAAAATGTCATATGAGGGAGATATGATTTTTCAAAGATGACAACTGAATTCTGCCAGCAAACAGGTTTCGTGAAGAAACGAGTCTAAATTACGTGCTGAAGTATCTAAACCGATATCCAAGTTTTTATTTCAGCAATTTAGCTCCTCTAAGTCAAAGCTTGAAAATTTCATGCAAGGCTATTTCTCTTTTTTTAGGAAAATAGTTATTGAAGTACTTAAATGTAAATAGTCTACTTAAGGAAGGACTATTTTGTAAAATAGAAACTAGGGTTTCCTAAGATATAAAAAGAATGAGAGAAGAGAAAAGGGGCAACCAGCCAAGAGGAGAAAAACACCCCCTCCTCTAAGAAACTCGAAATTATGCATTCTTCCTTCTTTTTGATTAGTTGTTCAACAAACATACAAGGCTAAACACTTTTTCTTGGTTGCAAGGACACGGAAACCTTCGGATTTCAAGAACTGTGAGATTTATTTTACCTTTTCTTTTCAGTTTATATGATGAATATGTTTGTTCTCCTATGCTTATTTTTCCTATGATTCTTTATTTTAATTGCTAGAGCGGACTCTAAGTTATTATTGTAGACAATCTATTGCTAAGTTTGATATCAAAACCGGAGTTGTGGTATATGAACTTGTAAAGCAACTGAGTTTAATATTGTGGCGGATCTACGTTATTAATCTTAGAGTGAACATTCAATCAAATCAAACATAGACTGCGGACAGTTTTGTTTTCTTGATTAATCAACTTATCTAGTTCTTAAGGCTGCCATTGAATTAAATTACTAGTGCGGACACTGTGGTTGTTTGATGGTTAGGGTTAGTTATACGGCGGATCCGTTAATTAACCAATGTTAAGAAGAGATAAATATTCAGAATATAAATTGATGTTTTGTTTCCATGATCAATTCTGATTTCTGTAGGTGGATGTATGCTTGTAACCAAGGTTTGTTCTCTTGATAATTTTCTGATTTTATTAAATTTTGTTTGATAGTTTCCTGTTTTCTTTTGCTTTAGCCTAGATAACGTCCAAACCCCCTCCCTCAAATTGCATATCACCTAGCATAAAAATCTGACTTGAATCTTTCTCGTGGGATCGACCCCTTACTTGTTTTATACTATCTTGTGTGTTGTGTTTGAAGTTAGTGTAATTAATTTGTGCGACCGCAACATCGCAACACATATACATGTGTGTAAATTTATGGTAGCGAAACTTATTGGCTAAATTTATCTGTCATGCTGTCTTCTTCCGGGCTGAGACAGTTTTCTTCACTGCTCCTACCGAGACCAAGAACTGATCAAGAGATGATAAGGTCTTCATGTCATCCGGTGGGAAGTAACTCGCCGCCTTCCTCATAATTGATGTAAATAGAAGCGAAAGTGAAGGCTGAGTAACATATCGCTCTCCCAAGAAGTCATCTAGGAATGCAAACGCCGCTAAAAATTCAGACCTGCCTGTGTTTATTGGAGCAGCAAAATGAGCAGGATTTGTCCTCTTGAATCTCCAGTCTCGGACAATACTATCAATCCAATCTCTGATCTGCAATTTTAACAAGCAAGAAAGATGTCATAATATAGAAAAAGCTGATCATATTGAAGTTCAAAAAACTTGGGCTGGCTCTATGCGCTCTAGAAGGTTGATAATTCAGATGTGTTCATCATGTGTTTACCTTTTGGTTTGATAGTACCAATCACGGCATACTATAACCAGGCAGATTGATGGTCTGTAGTTGTTTTCACCTTTTAGGCCTATATAATCACAGCATACCATAACCAGGCAGAGTGATAGTTAGTAGTTCTTTCTTTTTAGGTCTATATAATCATCTCAGCCCAGCTATGAGAGCTCTAACATTCCATCAAAGTCGTTTCTTTACCTTTTCAGGAACTTTGCATCCAACTGTTGGTTTTCATATATGTAGGCAACGTAAACATAGACATAGATGTTACATCTCCTTTAACAGGTTCAACAGGAATAGTCATTTTGCATCTCCTACTTCATGTATCATATGCTGCTGTAGAGTTGAGGACAAAAAAATCAATTATAACTTATGGCAAGGATCCACCATTTTGCTATCTATCGGTAAAAGTGGTGTTATTGGGTCGTCCATAAAAGACTGATCAGTTTTGCCCCTATTACTCGGTGACCCATTACCAGACTTGACAGTGCAATCAATGGCATATGGCACTGTCCTTGAATGCCCTCACAATACTGAACAAAAAGACATTTCTTATGCTACAGAAACAAACTAAAATCCACACACCTCAAATCCTTCATTGCAACAAATAAGACTGACATTATCTTGTTAAAGAGTAAAAAGGTAAACGAGGTAGATCCTGAATACACTCCTTCGTTGGAGCAATGGGTGCGTGGACCCATAATCCTCCAGATTTGAGTGTGATGACTGTCATTCGAACGTTAGTTGACACACTGCTGAAGCCTAATGCTTGCTCTTGTTCGAATAGCCATATACAACCCTTCACAGCCTAAAGGCATAAAACAGAAGACCTTCTAGCTACAGTTTACATTAGCATACAAAAGAATTGTGCCTTTTACAATTCTTACGTTTTCCATGCATATCAAATACACCTCTTTCTCTACTAATTGGAGTAGTTTAATCAGAACAACGAATATTTCATTTTTTTCTAGACTGATGGAATTTCCCCAAGTGGGGTTTAAAATGAGGACCTCATTTTGAAGGAACTGCTGCTCCACGAATTCAGCAAGAGATGCTTCCCATTTTATCAAGGCATATGCCAACGAAACGGAACAATTTGCTCAACATATTTATCCATCTCTTAGGCTGACGTCTTTGGTCTCATGATTCATATTCAGTCATGGAATGGAACTCCAGTATTCAGGGGTTCTATGATCTAGATTGCATTATCCAAATATGTTATTGGTTTCCAATTCCAAATGCAGAATTTAGAAATTCATGAAATTTTATTTGTATTTCAGTTTTCTTGAGGACAGTACAAAGTGATTTCAGGTGTCTGATTTTATATTAATGTTTTTGAAAGAATGAGACAAACTCAAACAGGGTAGAACCCAAAGGCTCTACAAGGAAAAGAAATTGCTTGAAAAAGCATCCTTCTTTGAAGCTGTTAACATACCTGCCATTCTTCTGGGCTATTTCAAAGACAACATTTTCGAAGTTTATCAATAAAGAACTTCCATAATTTTCTAATGGTATGTAAAGAAGTAGGAAAGTTTAACCATAAATTGAAATTGAAACAGCTTTCCTTATAAAGCATTGAATTAAGTAGCTGAACAAAGTTAAGACGTCCTGTGTTTCTTTATATAAAAGACATTTATTGGAGACCTCCTAAAGTATAAGTTCTTTATATTTTCCTTTACAAAAACTTTCAGTATTAGGAAAACATATTAACTAAGAAGAAGGTTCCATATGCCCAATCTACTTCACTAATTGATGTAAATGTGAAGTGCAAAACACCTGCTAGGATGATGGTTTACCTGATTATAGTTAGCAATGTGCAGCAATGCAGAATAAAGTATAAGCCCGCCAAGCAAGCAAAAACATCAACCACCACTAATTTGCACATCAAGAATTAAAAGGCAGAAACAAGATCATTCATCAAACAGTGACTTTACAGGTACATAAATTCTGTGAGATGGCAAGTACAACAGACTGGGAGTGATAAAACTTGAAAACAGACAAGTTTTGTCAATACACACATCAAAGGACATATGTGCACAAGTATATTAAAGTCATAATTATCAAAACTTGAGCCATTCTCCATTATTCTTGAACAAAATCCTTAACAACCAAGCTGAAGATAGAGAAAGTTACCTCAGTCCTTATAGTGCGCCTATTAAGGAAAGGACCAAGAGGGAAAGGAAACCCTGTAAAGTTCAGATAAAACCTGCCACCGCCGCCACCACTGTTGGTGCAGGTGCTGGTTGAGGTGTTGCTTGGCGCAGCAATCACCAAGCTGAACTTGTCTGTTCTTTCCCTTCCGGGCTTTAACTGAGAAGAAACATCCTTCAGGGGCCCACCAAGAAAACTAGAATTTAAGTCTTTTAAAGAGGATGGTTTCTGCAGGGTTGTGGATTTAGGGCAAGAAATGGTTAAGGCTACTGCCATTTTTGTTGAAACAGTGGAAATTTTTTATCAGGCCATGGTTGTTCTAAAAGGTTGTGGTGGGGTGTCCATAATGTTAAACAGAATCCAGAGTTGGAACTTCCCCGGCCATATCTGCGTTGGATTTTCTGGGGATTTATTGTGGATGGGAAAAGAAAAGGATCAAAATAGTATTTTCTGTAGCAAATTAAGACCTTAATTTAGGAGGGTTACCCCCCAAATAAATCAGAGCTAAGAATGCAGGCAATGCTGTAGCATCGAATCCTGATCAGCCATAATTTGGCACTAGGTTCACCATGTGTTCCCACAAATAGCATCCACTCCACACTAGCATGGCAATTTTTAAGACGACTCTATGCGCACGAAGCATAACCAAGAGCAGATAATCCAGTGACTGGCTTGATGACAACCAATTCTACACTGAAAGCTCATGTTCTACAGTTTCTTTTCAAGCCAAAGCGAACCAAGTTGCTTGCACCAACATGATAGGTAAAGAACCGGTCCACTACAAACAAAACCTTGACCTGTTCAGAAGCAACATCTGGGAAATGGATAAAAACCTATTTCAACTGTATTCCCAGAAGAGCTTCAGATATCCAAAAAGCATTCGGCTGGAATAGTATTTCCACACAGAAGACTGAAATGAAATAACTCTGGTTTTTATCACTTTGTTTCAAAACCCATCATAAAACAAAAAATTCCTAGTTAGACACAAATCGAATAAAACCATAATAAAGATACAACCAAGAAATCAAGCTTTTGGGTGATAGCCCTCACACTTTACTAATATTTCAGATACTTACAAGAGCATTACACATCCATAAGGAAACAATTTTGGTGGGACCCTTATTACCACCGAACCCCATTGTCACTACAAACAGCCCTAACACCAGCAAAATCCTACAAGAGCAGAAGAGCTTCTAACCATGGAAGATATGGGGGATAGTGGGACCGAGGAGCTTTGATGCCAACGAATGCAGTCTTGGAGACTGGAAAGTCGTTGAATTACGAAGTTCACGTCACCAAGAAAAAGATGTGCGACTTTCTAGGTGCAAACTTCTATTCACAATGGTTACAGATTACGACAATAAATTGCATATCAAGTGATGATTTCTCTCACAAGCCAATCCAAACTAGGATAAGCAAAGTAAAGAATGAGAAATGATGGGAGGGCAAACAGAACAGTGATAAGAATGTACAGGGTCAAAATGCTTGCACTGGCAGGTATTACATATAAGATGATCAAAAGGAATATGATGACCAATGGGAACTTTGCTGTCAGACTAACAAAGAAAGCCAGTGATTTCTGAAGGGAAGAATGTATTCTCTCCACATTGAGGTAACTGCTGACATGATTATGATCATGGTGTGTCCCTGATGGTTCAGAGTGATGAATATAGTGTCCTCTCCTGATGTTACCACGGCTTACCCGACTTCCATGAGCTAAATTACTGTCTGATGACCAGTACGGTTGGTGATCTTCACAGAAGGTGCCAGGAGACTTGTCTCTGTCACCATTCTTGCTCTCGACCATCCAAAGTAGAAAATAATTCTTGCGAGGAAATTTGAGGTTCCCTCTATAAACAAAGCGGAAAGATGATAAATTGCACCACGGGCAAGAAATAGAGAGAGGAAGCCGAATAGGTAATGTGGGGAATTTCACTACAGCCCATTGAAGCCCTAGGACGCAATTTTTGCAAAGAGTATGGCCACACCATAAAACATAAGGCACATTTTCCACAATATTGAAGGATTCCCAGCATATTGGGCACTCTAGAGCTTCTTCTCTGCTATCAGACGATGCCTCATCGTCTGAGTATTCTGATGGGACTTGAGTAGGCTTTGTAGAATTGTTCATACTAACACTTCCAGCTAGGCAATTGGATGCAAAATTCAACATTTTGATTGGTGACAAATGACCATGCAAACAACATCACTTTCAATGGTTGTAGAAGCTGAACCATACAAGGAGTGACATTAACCATATATTCATACTGGATTGTCTTCTCTTGCTAATAATTTCCGAGTATTTCACCTGGAAGGAAAAATAAGAATCAGAATGACAACCAAACTAAATTACATGTAATTTAGGCTGCCAGCTTCAGTTTGGCATCCATTTTCTACTTGAACTGCAATCTGATTATGTATAATAGAGAGATCTAGCTTTTAATCTTGTATGTCAAAGCAGATAATATCATGGTTTCATCATAATAAGCTAAAATCTCCAAAAAGCAGAAAGCTAATTAGAAAGAAACACAATAAGGGGTTACTAATCCAAAATGAAAAAGAGGATGATGAAAAATTGACTTCATGGTGTCAGAGCTTCTAAACAGAACACCATCTCTTGTAATCTCAAATGAAAACTAGAAAAGAAAGGCTAAAATGACCCAAAAATGAGCGCATGTTGGACAATATAAAAATTGTCAGGATAGATTACTTGAGCAAACATGCTGCTCTTTCATTGTTTCCCATTTAGACAAATACATTCACTGGTTAACCTTCAATGTTATTTGAGCAAGCTGCATCCTTAAATCAATTTGCATTCTCTGCATGCAATGCCAGCTAGCTAGCAGCTACAGTTCACAAAGCAGAAGCAGAAGTTTGTACAACAAACAGTGACCATGACACATACCAATAAACTGAACAAGATGTATATTTGCAAATTCTAATGCCAAACTATCAATCATTACCCAGAGAAGTTAATCATCCCAAAAATTCTTATCTTAGACCATCAAATCTAGATGTTATCCATTTATTAGATATGTGAACAGCTGAGAACTCACCTTCATGCACAAGCAAATATCCTTTTGCTACCCTAACTGAGCCCTTTACTTTCAATCTCTTCATGATGGATCATGAAACCAATTAAGGTATTAAGTCAAACTTGCAAACAAAGATCACAGTTATGCAGTTGCGAAGATTGAACCATAAAACTTGTCTTCTAGTGTATCTAACAAATACAAATTCTTATCTTCCACCAACTTCAGCGCTGCAAGGGATGTGAATGTAGAGAGAGCTGATTCAATAATTGCAACAACTTTCTACCACACCAGTCCTCATTTTGCATCCAAGTTTGCTTATGAATGTTAACTTGAACGCATATGTGCTTACTTGCGCACGAGCTGGCATGTGGGGACATTTTTTGTTTCCCAGAACCATGCATTTATGTTTGTTCATCTTTGCCAAGAGAACAATCCCTTCAAACGATGATATTTAGAATGAAATAATAGACCAACAATCTGAAATAAATCAAATACTACCCTCCCTTCAGACTCAAGCTCAATCTCAACCTCAAAATCACCCATATAACACAAATTAAAACTCGAATAAATGCTTCATAAGCCTTCGATTCAACAGTGCCAGACTAAATCCACTCCTAACAAAAACCGTAACGAATTTTCAGCTAACGTTAACCCCAAAAACATTAAAAAAAACAACTCTAAATTCTTAGTTCTTTAACCTTTAGTAGATTCAACAAACAACAAGGAGCAATAGATTCAACAACTTATAGTAGATTGAGAGAAAACAAACAAAGCCCACTTCTTTTTTATCCTTAAAGAAACATTCTAGCATTCAAAGAAGTAAAATAAAATAAAATAAACAACTGATCCATGAAAATCCAAGCTTGATGTAATTCTATAATTAAAAAAAAAAAAAGAACAACTTTGAACACCAATCAGGAAAAGAAAGAAAGAAAGAAGTTCGGTACGCACCTTACCAGTCTATGAAGAAGGGAATTTTAAGAGAGATTCTTGATAAATGATGAGAGGGAAGGAACAAAAACTAAGAGGGTTCTGTTAAAGACGTGCATTTCTTTCTCCCTGTGTTTTGTTTATTTGAAGGAGAAGAGGAAGCAACAGACAAATTTTTGGAATTTAAGCCGGGTAGAGATCAAACTAGAAGGCCACTACGTCCAGTAAGGTTTTAATCTGCTCTATGTGACTGTGTCGGTCATCTTCGTGACTATATTATTAAGGTTGTTTGTTTTTGTAGCTGAGAAATCAAGTTGAAATTGAGTTGTGATTTTTTTTTTAATTTTTTTATTTAAAATTAATATTTTTAAAATATTTTGATATGTTAATATTAAAAGTAATTTTAAAAATTAAAAAAATATATTATTTTATATATTTTTTATTAAAAAATATTTTAAAAAAGCAATCGTTATTTCAAAATACTAAATTTGTAATGAAAAATGAAATATTTTTTTATTTAAAAATATATCAAAATAATAAATATTTTTTATTTTAAAAAAATTATTTTTGATATTAATATATTAAAATAAATAAAAAATATGAAAAAAATTCAAACTAAAAAAAATAAAAAATATAATGCAATTACAATCTCAAACATAAAAATGAGTATTTAATTTTGTGTTTTTGGAGAGTAAATTTTATCTTCCATAAAATTATTATTATTATTTATGTCCGTGCTGCTGTTTTCTATCTCAAAATATACACTAAATAATTTGTTATTCATCTCTCATCACTCTTAACTATTTTCTTTTTCTATCGTTAACTCTTAACTCTTTAATTTATTAACTAACTTTTATGTTTTTAAAAATTACTTTCGTAAGAATTTATCTCCATTTTCTTAATCCCTTACCAAACGACACCATATTTTAGTAAGTACCCGTGTTCATTCTTGATTTCTTTTTAACCAATTTTTTGTACCTTGCTTTCACAATTAAAACATGATTATTTTATTAATATTAAAAAATTACAACACAAATCATTATTCTCACATTATGTCTCAGAAAAGTCTTGAAGGTAAGATTTATATTTTAGATAATTAGTTAATCTTTTAATTTTGGAATTTTGATCTATTTTCTTCTTAAGATGGTCGGTGCCTGGTGTCTATTACTCGTAAACAATTTTTATTTGGTGAATTTGAAGTTTTTCTAATAATTAAGTTAATGATTTTTGAGAGAAAATACAATAATTTTACAGAGATATACACTAGAAATAAATATCCAGTAAAGAATAGAGATTCTGAATCTTTTATTTAAAGGATTTATGCTTTATTTATAACCCATGAGTCTTTTTATGGACATGAAGGATTAAAGTGTAATATTGCCCAGATAGTATTTGTTGGGTTTCCCTAATATCATACACTAAGCGGAAACTATGAAATAGAATTATTCGCCCCTAGGATCTTATTAGATAGATCTAGAGTTGTTTAGAGATTTATTACCTGAAGATGTGATCTTCTTCGACTTTGAATAATTCTTTAAAGGCTGGGTTGTAGTAAACTATAAGTTGTCTAATTATCCAGCCTCTAATGGTAATCTACACGACCCATCCGTGAAAAATCTCATAAATCTATATTTAGAAGATAGGGATTGTTATGAGAGTGCTAACTCTAATTTTGTATTTACATAGTTTTTCTATCTAATAGACAATCACTCCTCTTTTTTCACTTACAAAATAATAAGCTTAGCTTTATATTTATAAGGAATCTTAGAACCCCTATAAATGATAAAATATTTATTTGCCCCTTAAATAATATCCATATATTATTTAAGGATAATTTTAGAAATTTAATCAATTAAGTCCTTACTTGATTTTTCTAGGTCTAGAAATATAATTCATGTATCAATTATATTCTAATCTTTAATTTCTAAAATATATTTTAATCAAGTCATACTTAATTAATCATCATTGTTTAATTTCCGACTAAAGGTTCTTAATGTGTGTGACCCATTAGGTTTCTAATATGTTAATCCAAATATAAAATATAATTATAATTAAATAGAATTAAATAAATTAAATAATTTAATTTATTATCAATTGATTAATTTATATTTAAAGATCAGGTGCATTGTGCAACATGTCATGACCCCTAAATATTAGAAAAGTCATTAATGGTTTTACTTAACCTTTCAGTGACTAGTTTCTCAATGTAATCAATATCTTTTCATCAATTATGTTTTGATTTAATATAAAGCATGTAGTATACGTACCATGTTAAACCATATTTATTCTCTATATAATAGCCATTGATCGTTTGAATAAGATTTAAAAGTCTTTTCAAATCACATTCCACCTTTGCCAAATATTTCTTAGTTAGTATTATTTGAGAATAAATAGGTCATTTTTCTTAATTCACCTAAGATGATGAATCATCTTTTAATAACTCAAATACCTTCATATAGTGCTACACCCAATGTCTAACCTTTCATTACCTCGATTAAGATAACATGTAGCAGGATCTAAGCATAATATTTTTTATAGAAGATGACTTAGTGATCCTAAGTCTAAGGATCATTTACACAATTCATATGAATCTTTCTATAAATATAGATGATCTCTCCATATGAAATTATCATGCGGGTTAGTTCATTGTATATGTTTTATAACAAGGACTCACATACTAGTTCTAGATATCCCTTATACCTCAACTTATGAGAACAAACTGCTTTTGTCCTTTGAAATTTATCTTACTCTAAATTCATTAATCTAATATTATATGAATATTAAAGATAAATTAAACTTTTATTAATAATAAATATGTATTTACATTAATATAATAATTCCGCATGTAACCAATCGATTGGCTACATGGCATATTAAATTAACAATATCTCACTTGTACTGAAGTTAATCACTCATGTATCCTGTCGTGTGGCGACGTCGAAATGACGCGCTTTAAAGAGCCTCCTAAGAGGTGTTGTGTTGGGAAAAGAAAGAGTTTTTGGTCTAATCATAAAATTATGATTAAGGTTCAGGAGTCGTCACCTAGTATTATAGTTATTAAGAAACTTATAGCATGCGAGAGTCTGGGTAGGGGACTGATTGTGTAAGGGGAAGATGTATCACCCTAGTACACCCTATATGAGATAAGATAGATTGTTGTTTGATTATTTTTCTAAGTTAAATTTCTATTCGTTTGTCTTTTTCTAAGATCTAAGACAAGTTTTTCTTTGTGAGAAAGTCTCTACCTTATTTGGAGAAGTCCTAACCGAACTAAAATTTAAATTTTAGCATTGTATTTATTTTACACTTTGTATCTTTAATACCTGATAGTGTACTCTATTGTGTAGTTTTATACCCCCAAATATTAAAGTCTACATTTAAATCCTAATATAAAATATATAAAATGATTGGTAAAGGGTTTTTGATATTTTGGCCAAATCCTAATGGATAACCATAAATTGGTTACGATATCCATTTTTTTTGTATTTTTAAAACATGAGAAAGATGTTTTGTTTTTTGTTTTTAATAAAAATATTCTAGGAAAACTTTTAGTATTTGGTCGTATACATGTAAACAAAATATTTTTTATTTTTTTGAAAGAGGAAATTAATTTAAAAACTTTTGATATTTTTTCAATTTGTTTTGTAATTTTTTTAGAAACATTTCGGAGAAAATCAGGTATTTTAATACCGAATTTGTACCTTATATTGTAAATATATAGCCCAATATTATGCAAAATTAGTAGAAAACATGCGAGAAAATCACAAATTTTTTTTAAAGGACTTAATTTTTTTTGAATTTTTTTATTTTTTTATAATATATAATATTATATTATTATTATTAAATATATGGGCTAGGCCTGACCTAGTCAACTGGACCGCACCCAGCCAAGTCTGGTTGGGTCGACTAACGGCCTAACAAACCTTGCCCTCTTTTTTTTTATCGGGTCCAGCC
>Ga0325414_1001567_pt1 | contig 22289 bp, 28 predicted proteins | sample PopdelMetagenome_8_FD_206183 | JGI IMG/M metagenome (GOLD analysis project Ga0325414, IMG submission 206183) | Populus deltoides microbial communities from Bellville, Georgia, United States - Leaf-PdKOR-R3 | ecosystem: Host-associated > Plants > Phyllosphere > Phylloplane/Leaf | place: USA... | reverse complement strand
AAGAAAATATTTACCTAATAACAATTTGGAAGAGCAACTTTTTCTAAAAAAGTTAATCCCATTTCCTGGATATGTTTATGTTTGCGTTCAACTATACTATTTTGTGGAGATGTATAAAGGCATGTCAAGTGATGAAAGATTTCATATTTAGCTAAAAGGTTTTGAAAACATTTAGATAAGTATTCTCTGCTAGTATTAGATTGCAGTTGCTGAATTGAATAGGAAATTTTTTTTCAATAAAAACTTTATATTTTTGAAAAAATAAAAGAACATCACTTTTAAAACGCATGGGATACATCTATGTAAAACAATTGAAGTCATCAATGAATGACATATAATAGTGTCAGCTTTCAAATGAAGTGATAAGGGATATTCAGACATCAATATGAATCGAAGCTAAAGGTCTTGTGGATTGTTTATTAAAGCCATTGAGAGTAGTCTTTTAACTTTTCCTAACAAACAGGAATGATAAACACTTGATTTGCTGGTGAACTCTTTTATCAATGGCATAAACTAGGGTGGACTTGGAAGGATGACAAAGACGATCATGCCATTGATCCTTAGTGGCCTTTATCCCTAACTTGGAAGCTAAACAACAAAATTTATCGGCCTAGCTCTTGTTCTCATTGATTGGATAGAGACCATCCTCAACTAGCCCATGGAGCAGCAATCACCTTGTCTTATTCTTTTTAACATAGAAATTAGTTTCAGTCATAATGAAATAACAATTATTGTTTAGGAAAAATTGATTAATAGATAAAAGATTGGTTGCAGCTTTAGGACAATGAGAAAATTTATTCAAATAAAAAGAATCATGAGTTATATTTATATATGAAAAACCAGTGTTGTGGATTACCAATCCTGAACCATTGCCTACTTGGATAGTTTCAAGACCATCATAAGGCTGAATAGTTGTTTGCAACATTAGTAGTAATATAAGTGTTAACCCTATTATTTGTATACTAAGTTTATTGCTTAAAAGTGTTGTTAGCTTTAGTAGCTATTGTTGCTAATTCAGAAAGTGGTCTCTTGCCTTGGAAAAAAACATTAAAGCGCTGGAAATATTCTAAAGCAACGCGACCATGCTTTTGCCTTTGAAAGAAAAATAAGATGAGCTATACGATTATTGTTGAACTTGAATCTTGGAAGTCTACAAAGCTGTGATGATGTAGTAACTTGTTGAATTTTTTTTGCGGTTGTTGTAGGCTTTCTTTTTTGATAATTGAATGTCTTTGTAGAAAATACAAAATTTTGATTTTGCATACGAGTAGACGCTTTAATTAATGTCTTGAAACTTAAAAGTTCAAAATGAAAATCATCAAGAGACAGGCCCTTATCCCTATAAGCAAAATAATAAGATGTAATAAATGGAGTAAAGGTGGCATGAAGCCCACCAATTAAGAAAGTGATGAAGTTCTGATCATCCACCGGTTGACCTATAACAATAAGGTGATCAACCAATTGTTTTAAATCTTCAAGAAATACAAAGCATGAACAATTACCTTGAACGATAGTCTAAAGTTGTCTTTCAAGAAAAGCAATACGTGATCTTGAGGTACCTTAAAATCTAGTCTAGAGAGAATCCCAGACTTGTTTGGAGGTTTTTAGACTAAAGACAGTAGATACTAGTTTCCTAGACATAAAGGCTAGTAACCAGCTCAAAACACAATTGTCTTTCCTTAATCAAATTATATATGCTGAATTAAAAGAGTCGTTTGAAAGAGTCTTGGATAGTGTTGCTTCATAACCATTGATTATACCATTTAGATCTTGATTTCGAAGAATAATTTTGATATGAAAACACTCCATGACAAGTAATTGTGTCCTTCAAGTTTTTGATTGACATGTTGTGAAATATATTGAATATATTAAGTAAATAGAGATAAAGAATTGGTGGAACTAGAGGAAGCTACATTAGAGATAACGAGGATGATGAAGATTTGTGTGCGTGGAAGCTTTGGAAAGGATCAGGTGTTTGCCTATTCTTGCTCTGATACCATGAAAGTTTATAAAAGCTTATAGACACATTATAGAGAATAACTCAAATGATACATTTTATTTTATATTTAGTGGCGTGTACACACACATATACATCTAACTAATTAAGTAATGGAAGGAGAATATAATAGATATTTCAGGATATTCAAAAATTAAAATAGCTAAAACTATTGAAAACTATAGAATTTACAAATTGATAGTTGCTGCAAAATCCTTTGTAATATCTTTGGAATAGTTAGTCAATACTTTGACAATTAAAAAAAAAGAAAACTAAATAATAATCAAAAAATCAAGGATTATATTGTAAAAATATATCTCAAGAAGCATACAATAATAAAACAATATAATTAATAAAGAGTAAATAGAATATATAAGAACAATAGAGATTAAGGGGATAAAAAGAGAGCACTTTTATTTCATATGAATTTGTAGTTATATATGTGATCATTATATTCTTTCAGCAATGTTTTTATTTATAGGTACATGTACATAAATACTTGCAAGCTCAAAGGTTATAAAAAGATGTAGATTCAAATGAACTTTAAGAGATTCAAATAAATTTGATGACGATGAATGACTATAATAATGAAGAGGTGTAAGAAGTCATCTAAACATCCATATAAATGTATTATAACAAACTAAAATTAATATAAAAATCAAATTAAATTAAGTTTTAAGGGATTAAATTAAAAAAATTCAAAATAAAATATATAATAATTAAAAATTAAGGATCAAATTTGATATAATCAACATATAATAAGATATTTCTGAATATTTGATAACTCCTGAAAAATATTTTTCACTCAAAATAAAAAATTATTTTTCCAGAAACCAAGATAATTTTTTTGATTAATTTTTTAAATAATAAATAAACAAAAAAAATAATTTAAAAAGTAATTTAAAAAAAAACCTTTCGAAACGAACGGGGACAAGGAAATATTCAGACAGAAACAAAGCTGTTAGTTTTTTAACCATCCCCCATCTTTACTCATGTTTTCCAGTCTTCTTGTCTTGTTCCTCTCTCTCTCTCTCTCTAAGAAAAGACCATCTTTTTTACTTCACAGTTCACACATAGCAATAGTTTTTTTTTTTTTATTTGAACTTTACTCTTTCTCTCTGTTCTTCTCTGAAGCTGAAAATCCTCAAAGAAGATAAAACCTAACCAATCAAACACCAGACAAAACAAAACAAAGTCTAAAGTAGCTAACTTTTCCACCTTTTCTCTTCTTTACTTGTATAGAAGCAACAAAACCCTAGATAAAGCTCAATTATTAGATGACCCTTTTGAATTAAGGCTATGGTGCTGTTTCCCATCAAGTTCACTTCACTCTAGGTAAAAATCCTATTTTTCTGTACCCTACATTGCTATTCTTTATGTGGATTTCAATTCTTTTCAGTAAGTGTTAGATGGATTTTTTCTTGTTCTTGTAATTTCTTTATGTTTTCACGTTTGTAGTTAAAACCCACTAAATTGCCCCTTTCATTACTGTTAATTTTGGACAATGTGTTTTAGTTTTAAATTTTAGTTTTTGGCTTTACAGTTCACTTTTGTTTGTATGTATTGTGAAAAATTGGTGTTGGTATTGATGCACGTGGGTGTGCAGTAGGTGGGATAGTGGAGCCATGGAAGGCGACCAGCATGGGATTGTACTGGCCTGTGCTCTTTCAGGGACCCTTTTCGCGGTTTTGGGTTCCGCTTCGTACTCGATTCTATGGGCAGTGAATTGGAGGCCATGGAGGATTTATAGGTAATTCTGGATAAGCAACTTTGGAAATTTCTATTTATCTTGTTACCATACTTGCCAGAGTGATTGAAAGCACATAGATTTCATGTGGGGGTTTATAGCATGTGATAATTGATGGTTAATTATTAGGATTTGAGGTTGCATTGTCCTATATAGTAATATTCCTTAGTTTGTTGAATGTGTCATTAATTAATCATTAAGGCTTCATTTGTTGTGTGATTGAAAAGCAATTGGTTTTTTCCGATTATGCAGAGATGTATTATGGAACAAAAAGCTGGTTTAGCAGGTTATTTTAGTACAAGGTTTTCCTTTCATTTAAAAAATAGATTGTTTTTATAGGTTTTGGACAATATAAAAATAGAGAACTTCCCAGAGCTTTTCGCACCTTTTTCTTTTCTTTCTTTGACGTGATCAGTAAACGCTACATGTTCCTCTGTTATACAGATTATTTTTCCTTGTCTCCATGTTTAGGCTTCGCTTGTGTACTTTATTGGTTTCCCTACTTTCAGCATTCTTAATTATGAAGTCCATGTGTTATACTGTAAAACTATGTGTATTCTGATAATTGGATTCAGTCCTTTTCTCATCCTCTTGTTCTCGGTTGGCATTTCTCATTTCAGCTGGATCTTTGCCAGAAAATGGCCACATATCTTACAAGGTCCTCAGCTGGGCATATTGTGTCATTTTCTCTCTCTATCTGCATGGATGATTGTTGTATCTCCAGTTCTAATGCTTGTCATGTGGGGAAGCTGGTTAATTGTAATATTGAATCGGGATATAATTGGTCTGGCTGTAATCATGGCTGGAACTGCTCTTCTATTGGCATTCTATTCAATCATGCTGTGGTGGAGAACACAATGGCAAAGTTCAAGTATGTGTTTACTTACCCTCTTTGTCTTCATTGTTTACCTAAAAAATGAACTCTTTTCTGTCTTATTATTTAATTTTCGTATGTCCATTGTGATATTTGTATAGCAAATCTGTCTTTGGTGCTAGAGATGTAACCTATTTTATTTGGCATTTAATTTCATGTTAAACATGCTATTCAGCATGCATTCCTCTATTTTACAAGTTTCCAAGTGGTTAAGAACTTCCTCAAGTCAATAACGAAGTCGTTCCTTTCTGTTTCTCATTAAAAACAACCAATTGGAGGATAGATCATCCTATTGAGAATGGGTCCTGTTCCACTCTCCTAAATCTGAATTTAATATTCACGTTGAGATAAATCAATTCATGTTAGACAATGCAGATGCTTTGTTGGTGAGATTGAGGCGTGTGTGATAGAAATGGTGTTGTAATATAGAACGGGTTAGTGACAACAAGTTATAGGAATGGGGAATTGTCTGGTCAGCTAAGTTTTGTTAGACTGGGAGATGAGTTGCAATGCATTCACTAGACATTCTGGGAAAAATTCAATGATTGATCATCTTGCTGGAATTTGTGGAAAAAAGAAAAAAAGAAAACCTTAAACTGTCATGAATGAGCCAAGGATTTGGTTTTAAGCAACTTGGCATCTATAAAAGTTGAAAACACAACTATTGACTATTTTGCCAAATTAGGAACCTCTAAAATGTCACTCAGTTAAACAGATTAATAATGAGATATAGAGGGAATGTGACAGTAAACTTGGTAAAGCATCAAAGAGTTGGGACTAAAGTAAATATGATTAAGTGGCAGAGGAAGCTACTTATGAAATGGGGAAAAAGAAAGATGTAAGAAGCTCAATAACAAACAGGAACATTATTATGACCGGCTAAGCTGCATACATGTACAGTATTCATGTTAAAGGTGCTGTAATAAAAAAACAAGTGGATGATAAATTAGAGCTGGTTTCATTACACTTGAACTCTATATATAGATGTAACTGTAGGCTGCTTTCTGGTCCGTATGAATCTATTTGTGATGATCCCTCACTAAAGAGGGGCATTAAGACTGGGAAGCCTAACATGATAAAATTTCATTTTCATCATTTGTTAAATATCATGTTCTCATTGTCATAATCTTGTTTATCTGGCACTGGTTTTGTCTTGTGCATGGTAATAATTGAAGTTTGCTTTTATCATTGCGTAACTTTGCCATTCATATCATTCATTGAGTTTTTCATTGTTTTCTCTTGCTTTTGGTTTTGACCTAATTTCTTTGTTTTGGCTCTACAGGAGCAGTTGCTATTCTTCTTCTGCTGGCTGTTGCCTTGCTCTGTGCATACGAACTTTGTGCTGTGTATGTTACTGCTGGTAAAAATGCATCTGAGCGATATTCACCCTCTGGTTTCTTTTTTGGTGTATCAGCAATTGCTTTGGCAATTAACATGCTCTTTATTTGCCGAATGGTCTTTAATGGTGAGTTTTGCTTTATCTTTTCATGTCAAGCGTTATTTTGCTTCATTATTTGTTCCAGAGATGTATTGCACTGTGATGATATGATTTCATGTTTTCCAGGCATGAGTCTTGATGATGCAATAAACTTTTGTTGCTGTTATCTGTTTTTGACGTAATAAACATTTTATTTTGTTTCCTGTTCCTTCAATGCCTGAAGGGAATGGCTTAGATGTGGATGAGTATGTGCGGAGGGCATACAAATTTGCTTATAGTGATTGTATAGAAATGGGTCCAATTCCTTGCTCACCAGAGCCACCTGAACCCAATGAATTATACCCTCGGCAATCCAGTAGGTAAGCCATATGCTCAAGCTTTGTTTGTTTGGTATTTTGTATTATATCTTAGTGGTTAGTGTTGAATTGTCTTGTTTAGGCATAACTAGAGTGGGTGCAACCTTTTCAGGTGGTCCTGTTGATAACTGCATTTATTTTTTACTTGCTTAATGATAAGTAGGGAGTGTGTATGACTCTTGGTTATGAGGGTTAATTAAATCGGTTCAGCATCCTTTTGAGGTGTTAAATTATTAACTAGGCATTTTTGCGCCAGTCTAATTGTTTAGTTGCTTCTATAATAACTTCTTTTTCCTTTTTCTTCTCAATGTGTTTATAGGGCTTCACATCTTGGACTTCTATACTTTGGTTCGCTTGTGGTTCTGCTTGTGTATTCCATTTTATATGGTTTGACAGCAACAGAAGCACGCTGGCTTGGATTCATTACATCAGCTGCTGTCATTATTCTCGGTATCCTATTGATGACCATGGTTACTCATGTTTTGCATTTTTCATTGCCTTCTATGCAACCTTTGCTATACTTGGAGCTAATTTCACGTGATTAATTGTTATGCAGATTGGAACATGGGAGCATGCTTGTATGGGTTTCAGCTTCTTCAAAGCCGTGTGGTGGCACTTTTTGTTGCGGGCACATCCCGAGTTTTTCTTTTCTGCTTTGGGGTGCATTACTGGTTTGTTCTATAGACTTTTGCTCAAAATTATGTGTAAATTTGTTGGTTTCAGTCGCTGTCTTATGTCATAGTTAACATCCTTTTTCTTTGCTTCAGGTACTTGGGCCATTGCATTAGTTATGCTATTGTAGCATCTGTTCTGTTAGGTGCTGCTGTTTCTCGTCATTTGTCAGTCACAAATCCTTTAGCTGCTAGAAGAGATGCATTACAGAGCACAGTGATTCGCCTTAGAGAGGGTTTTCGCAGAAAGGAACAGAACACCTCATCCAGCTCTTCTGAAGGTTGTGGCTCAAGTGTAAAACGTAGTAGTAGTATTGAAGCAGGTCCACTTGGTAATATTGTTGACTCTGGTAACCAGTTGGCAGTGCAGTGCACAACTGATTCTAGTAACTGGAATAATGTTCTATGCCGAAATGCTAGTTGTCATGAGGGGGTCAACAGTGATAAAAGCACAGACAGTGGAAGGCCGAGTTTAGCATTACATAGCAGTTCTTGTCGTTCAGTTGTCCAAGAGCCTGAAGCTGGGACATCTGGGGATAAAAAATTTGATCTGAATAGTTCCCCAGTGGTTTGCTCTAGCAGTGGTCTTGATAGCCAATGCTGTGAGTCTAGTGCATCGACTTCTGCAAATCAACAACTGTTAGATTTGAACCTTGCTCTTGCTTTTCAGGAAAGGTTGAATGATCCGAGGATTACCTCTATGCTGAAAAAGAGGGCAAGGCAAGGCAACAGAGAACTGGCTACTTTACTTCAGGATAAAGGACTGGATCCTAATTTTGCCATGATGTTGAAGGAGAAGAACTTGGACCACACTATTCTGGCATTACTCCAGAGGAACAGTTTGGATGCAGATAGAGATCATCGTGACAATATTGACATCACAATTGTTGACTCAAATAGTGTTGACAATGTTATGCCCAATCAAATTTCTCTTTCAGAAGAACTAAGGCTTCAGGGGCGTGAAAAGTGGCTTCAGTTGTCTAGATTTGTTCTGCATCACATAGCAGGTACTCCTGAGCGAGCATGGGTTCTCTTTAGTTTCATCTTCATTGTGGAAACGACTATTCTGGCAATTGTTCGTCCCAAGATAATAAAAATTATAAATACTACACATCAACAGGTGAGTGGAGTTTGTAAGATTTTTCCTTAATTATATTGTTTTTGTTTTTGGTAAGATTAACGTCAGATTATTGATAGTAAACAAAAATAATGTTTAAATTTGATGAAACAATTTATGTTGCAGTTTGAGCTTGACATTGCAGTATTTCTACTATCTCTTGTTGTTTGCTGAAACAATTTATGTTGCAGTTTGAGCTTGGCATTGCAGTATTTCTTCTATCTCTTGTTGTTTGCTCAATCATGACTTTCCTTCGGTCACTTCAAGTAGAAGAAATGGCCATGACATCAAAACCTCGCAAGGTAGATACTGTTGAATGTTGTAATTTCTTCATTTTTTTGTGTTGCATTAAAAATGGATTTTCTTTTTTGTTTATTTATGTGCATATGTACATAAATCCATATAAAATTTGCCTTTGCTTGTTCTTTCTGTTAGCCTATGTCTTTATACTATTTAAAGTTTGTGGGACTTCTATCTGAATTCTTGGCGTTCTTATGTCTCCTTGAACATCTTTGTTTTTCAGTATGGTGTTATTGCTTGGCTGCTCAGCACTGGTGTTGGATTGTTGCTTTCCTTCTTGAGGTATGGTGGATTTCATATTTCACTTAATTACTTGTATCATTTTAGAATTTTCCAATCAAGGCAGTATTGTATATAGCCTACTTTGTGGATGATTCTATGACATGTTATAGGTGACTCCGCACCACATTCCTCATTATGCATTAATTTCTATTTCCTCTTCTGCAGCAAATCGTCACTGCTTCTTGGATTGTCCTTGACTGTCCCACTCATGGTGGCTTGTCTTTCTGTTGCCATTCCTATTTGGATTCACAATGGCTACCAGTTTTGGGTTCATCAAGTGCAGTCTGCAGGTCATGCTGAAAACCATCGTCCTCCTGGGACAAAGGAGGTTTGTTCCTTCTCGCTCTCCACCCTTCACCTTTGATTTTATGTAACTATTCAAGAATATATCTATCATTTTGGAAGTCTATGGTTCAAAGGAGCTATCGCCTTTCCACTTTTTGATATTTTTATATCATTTGGTTTGCTACATTAAACCTTTATTGATTCTAGTTGATTTTCTTGTCTTTTCTAGGGTATTGTTCTTATTGTTTGTACAATAGTATTTATTGGATCTGTGTTAGCTCTGGGTGCAATTGTGTCTGCAAAGCCTCTGGATGATTTAGGATACAGGGCATTGACCAGTGGCCAAAAAAGCTTTAGTTCTCCTTATGCATCACCAGCATACCTTGGTTGGGTGATGGCATCTGCAATTGCCTTAATAGTCACTGGTGTGTTACCAATTATTTCATGGTTTGCTACATATCGGTTTTCCCTGTCTTCTGCTGTATGTGTTGGGATATTTGCAGGTAACTTGTCTATACCTGTATGGTCTTTAATATTTGCATTTTTGGTCTATCATAAATTGGGGTCAGCATGTGGATTTATCTTACTTCATGTTGCCCGTTTTGGTAGTTGTTCTCGTGGCATTTTGTGGCACATCCTATTTGGAAGTAGTCCAATCCAGGGATGACCAGGTTCCAACAAAGGGTGATTTTCTTGCGGCCCTACTTCCTCTTGTGTGCATTCCAGCATTGCTATCACTTTGCTGTGGATTGCTTAAATGGTGAGAGTTATTGTACTAAACATTACTCCATGACAGAAGTTTACTTCTCAAACCATGACTGGATATTTGTGTACTGCTGCAAGTGGGCGTTTGTTCGGCCATTTAATGTGCTGTAAATTTTTTTTGCAGGAAAGATGATGACTGGAAACTTTCTCGAGGTGTATATATATTTGTTATTATTGGTCTTCTGCTGCTGCTTGGTGCAATATCTGCTGTTATAGTTGTGGTTAAGCCATGGACTGTAAGTGGGGTTTTTTATGCATCCCTGAATTTTCTTATCCTTGAGATTTTTGTGCAAAATCTGTTGACTTGTTTTTCTTTTGTCCTCTCAATTGCAACAGATAGGGGTGGCATTCCTCTTAATTCTTCTCCTGATCGTACTAGCTATTGGTGTTATCCATCACTGGGCTTCAAACAATTTCTATTTGACCAGGACACAGATGCTCTTTGTTTGTTTCCTCGCTTTTCTTTTGGGCTTGGCTGCATTTCTTGTTGGATGGTTTGAAGGTGAAAACAAATATCATAATTGACCCATACTACTTCCTCAGCACCCTAGTCTTGGACAGACTCTCTTCATGACTTTGTTGCATAATGACAACCAACCAGTGACTTTAAATTTCACCTATCTTTTCAGGCAAGCCTTTTGTGGGAGCATCTGTTGGTTATTTTTCATTTCTGTTTCTTCTTGCTGGACGAGCATTGACTGTAAGTTTCATCACATTAACTCCATTCAAGTTTTGATTGTAATATTTATTCTCTGTTTTTCATTTTACAAAATGGATTTTATTTTCTCATTTATTCTTTTCCTTTCCTTCTCTGCACACACGTGTGTCCCTGCAGGTCCTTCTGTCACCACCCATTGTAGTTTATTCACCACGAGTACTGCCTGTTTATGTTTATGATGCCCATGCAGATTGTGGAAAGAATGTCAGGTTTGTTTATCTAATCTATGTTCTTTTCTCTTATATAGTCATGGATTTCTAATTCTTTTGTCATTTATTTTCTATTATAATTTTTTATATCTATACTGGAGCTTCATTCTTTATTCACATCTAATGCTTGTGCATCACCTCTCAAACAGCGGTGCATTTCTCATGCTTTATGGGATTGCTTTGGCAACCGAAGGATGGGGTGTTGTTGCCAGTTTGAATATTTATCCACCATTTGCTGGTGCTGCTGTATCTGCAATTACTCTTGTTGTATCCTTTGGGTTTGCAGTCTCTCGTCCATGCCTGACTCTAAAGGTCAGCATACTAATCGTATCTGATTTCCTATGATTTGATTTGACTTGATGCCAGTCTGCAACTATTTTTTCTTATGCTGGTTTTAATATTATCTGAAAGGAGTTACTTTATATCTCCCTTTGCAATGCTTATCGGGTTCAGTTGATAACATTTGCTTGCATCTCCAGATGATGGAAGATGCAGTTCAATTTCTCAGCAAGGATATGATTGTTCAAGCAATTACACGATCTGCTACTAAGGTGTGTTTGATTTTGAATTTAAAATTGAACTTGAAGTTGATTCATTATCCAATTTATCTTGCATTGATGCCATAAGATCCCCCCTGCAAATAGTTAAATATGCAATATAAATGTTGATTGGTTTCTTGAATTTGGCATCAATGATGTGTGTGGTTAAGTATTTTGCTAGATCTAAATGAGAATTTGGGGCGGTGAAGTGCAGCAATCCTTACACCTTCTTACAACTAAATTGAGTCCATGTGGTACATGATTTTCACTGGGTCATGCCCAAACTACTGTCTAAATACACCTTACAAATAAATTGAGTCCATGTGGTACATGATTTTCACTGGGTCATGCCCAAACTACTGTCTAAATATTTGTGAATGCATGTATGTGTACACACTCCTACTGTAATGTGTTTATAGAACATAATAAATCCACCATAGTTTTTAATTCCCTATATATTGCATGGTGAAAGGTTGTCCAAACTTATGCTCATATACTACTGCACTGCAACTAATGTGTTGCATTTTATTATGTTATCATGCAGACAAGAAATGCTTTGTCCGGAACATTTTCAGCTCCTCAGCGGTCTGCTAGTTCAACAGCTCTTTTGGTTGGGGACCCTACTGCTACACGTGATAAGGCAGGAAAACTTGTGCTTCCTAGAGATGATGTCATGAAATTGCGAGATCGTCTAAGAAATGAGGAATTAGTAGTAGGATCTTTCCTCTGCAGGATGAGATACCAGACATCTCGCCATGAATCAGTCAGTGGTGTAGATTACAGAAGGGAAATGTGTGCACATGCTCGGATTTTGGCTTTAGAAGAGGCAATTGATACTGAATGGGTGTACATGTGGGATAGATTTGGTGGTTACCTGCTTCTTCTGCTTGGCTTGACTGCTCAGGCAGAAAGAGTACAGGTAATCAGCGTTTTGTGATGATTACTATACTTGTTTTATCATTACTTAGAGTTCCTGACTATACTTCTGCCATGATAGGATGAGGTACGCTTGAGGCTTTTTCTTGACAGCATAGGTTTCTCTGACCTAAGTGCCAAGAAAATTAAAAAGTGGATGCCAGAGGACCATAGGCAATTTGAAATTATTCAGGAGAGGTGACAACTTTCTGACTATTTTAAATCCTTTTTCTACCATGCTAGGAATTACTCTTTCCATGTTTCTAAATCTTCATTCTGGATTTTGTAGCTATCTGAGAGAGAAGGAGATGGAAGAGGAAATCTTAATGCAAAGACGTGAAGAGGAGGGGAGAGGTAAAGAAAGAAGGAAGGCCCTTTTGGAGAAGGAAGAGCGCAAATGGAAGGAGATTGAAGCTTCTCTCATTTCCACTATTCCTAATGCTGGCAGCAGGGAGGCAGCAGCTATGACAGCTGCAGTGCGTGCTGTGGGAGGTGATTCTGTTCTCAGCGATTCCTTTGCACGAGAAAGGGTTTCAAGCATTGCACGTAGGATACGCACAGCTCAATTAGCTCGCCGAGCATTGCAGGTTGATAACCTTGTTCTGTAAATCAGTTCTCCTATGTTTCCATTTTGCTCTTTTTTTTCCTTTTAATATCATATGATATGAAATGCTGGCATTTCTTCCATATTTGGATGATTTGCCTTCCCATAGATGATTAACGCTTATAGGTTAGCTGCAGTGCTTCAGCTGAAATAGGCGTGGGGATGGTGAAATGCATGGAATCTGGGTTGTGGAACCAAAACTGGTAAAGGAAAGACTGTATCTTTAACAACTGATGCAGCAGAAGATGTTCTGAAAATATTGTGCAGTTTTATGGGCTAGTTTTAATAACCTGATTAGTAGCCAGATAAGTAATATCCCAAATTGTATAAAGGAAGTCAGCACTCCAGCTCCTGGAATTTGTGGACTTTTCAGGTCTGGTTTTGCAGGAGCAGGGACTGCACCTTTAAGAAACTATCCCAAACTGCCTTAAGCTTTCCTAGAATCACTTTGCTACTTCATGATCTATAATGCTAATATCTGAATTTGTGTGTAAAGATGTCACCAATTTTGTTGTGAAATATGAATCTATTAAATCTTAATGTTGTTGGCAGACCGGAGTTACAGGTGCTGTATGTGTTCTTGATGATGAACCAACCACAAGTGGCAGGCACTGTGGCGAGATCGATTCCAGTGTATGTCAAAGTCGAAAGGTCAGCTTTTCCATTGCAGTTTTGATCCAACCTGAGTCTGGACCAGTTTGCCTTTTGGGCACTGAATTTCAGAAGAAAGAATGCTGGGAAATTCTGGTGGCTGGTGCTGAGCAAGGTATTGAGGCTGGACAGGTTGGGCTTAGATTAATTACTAAAGGTGATAGGCAGACAACTGTTGCCAAGGAGTGGAGTATTAGTGCAACAAGTATTGCTGATGGAAGGTTAGGAAATTTTTTGCTGCAACTTCAAATCATAGTGCTTCCTTCGTAACTTTCCATGTATTCTTGCACTTGCTGTGGTATTTAATCTTTAATGAAGGATTGGAACTCCGAAATGTGTTATACTTGTATTTTACTTTTGTTTTCAGCATATATCACTTCTATCTACAGTTTCAAGTTACTCGGGTCTTACAATTACTTTGCAGATGGCATATTGTGACAATGACAGTTGATGCTGATTTGGGTGAAGCAACTTGCTATTTGGATGGTGGCTTTGATGGCTTCCAAACTGGGCTACCATTGTCTGTGGGCAGTAGCATCTGGGAACAGGGGACAGAAGTTTGGGTCGGTGTTAGGCCACCAATAGATGTGGATGCATTTGGAAGATCAGATAGCGAAGGAGCTGAGTCTAAGATGCATATAATGGATGTTTTCTTATGGGGAAGGTGCTTAACTGAAGATGAGATTGCCTCTCTTCACACTGCTATAGGCTCAACGGAGTTTGGTATGATTGACTACCCTGAAGATAACTGGCAATGGGCAGATTCACCCCCCAGAGTATGTTTCTGCTGTCAAAATTTCTTATTATGGTGAACTGTGTGAAATTTCAAATAACAGAAACAACATTTTATATTTGAGGTTGAAGTCCTTGACTAATCTTTGCTTCTTGTGTTTACTTAGGTCGATGAGTGGGATAGTGATCCTGCAGATGTAGATCTTTATGATAGGGATGATGTAGACTGGGACGGGCAATATTCAAGTGGGAGGAAAAGGAGGTCAGATCGTGAAGGAATGGCGATAGATGTTGATTCTTTTTCTAGGAGGTTTAGGAAACCTAGGATAGAAACACAAGAAGAAATTAATCAACGGATGCTTTCAGTTGAATTGGCTGTTAAGGAAGCCTTGTGTGCTAGAGGAGAAGCACATTTTACTGACCAGGAGTTTCCTCCAAATGATCAATCGTTATACATGGATCCTAGAAATCCCCCTTCAAAGTTGCAGGTTGTTTCTTATCTGTAATTACATGCAGCTTGGTGTATTTTATTGGTTTTTCTAACTTTGTCTTGGAGTTCAAACCTAGGTTGTCTCTGAGTGGATGCGGCCTGTGGAAATAGTCAAGGAAAGCCATCTAGACTCCCACCCGTGTTTGTTTTCTGGGGCAGCAGATCCCTCTGATGTTTGTCAGGTCTGGTCTCTCCTGGCTGTATGACATGCAATTTTTCTTTACTGTACTGATCATGATATATTTTGAATCACCTTAATTTAATGGTTCAGAATTCTTAAAAATTGTCTTGCTCATGTTATAGGGTCATTTAGGTGATTGTTGGTTTCTAAGTGCTGTTGCTGTTCTAACGGAGGTATCACGAATATCAGAAGTGATTATTACCCCAGAGTATAATGAGGAAGGAATTTACACAGTTCGCTTTTGTATTCAGGTAACAGCTCATAGTTTTCTTGTGGTATTAAGTACATCTTTCAATGTTTAATTCGTGTAAGGAAGCAGAAAGTTGGCCATTTGTCCTTTAATATATGATATATGGTTCAGCTGTGCTTTTGAAGGGGAAATTGAGACATTGTGATGTATTCTGGACTTTTTATCATCACTGTTGTATGGAAATAATTAGAAAAAGTCCTCTGATGTTTGCAAGTTAAAAACTCCTAAGTTGTTGAAAGTACTCGATCTGCTGAGGTGAATTTAATCTTTGATGGGTTAGGCTTGCCTTCCATATTCTGATGATTTGAGTGTGAGAAAACTTTTATCCAAAGCTATTCTTTTATAGACTTGCCTGTTGAAATGAGAAATTAGTCTGGAGAAAATCCCTTTGTTTAGTGATAAAGTAACTCTAGTCAATTTTCATGCTAGCGTCTTGGAAGTAGGAGAGGTGGCAACTTTCTTCTTCTTTAGATGATTTCGATGCCAACGCTACCAGACTTTTGGTGGAGCTATCTCCCTTTGATGTGACTATATCAAAGCAGTTGCCATTCTATTAGATATAGCCTCCCTGGGCTTCCCTTTAGAATTGGCAATGCTTTCCCTGGGACTTGGCCCAGGTGCGCTAGGGGTGAGGTGGTTCTGGGGATGGTCTTGGGAATCTTTATGGTCATGAACACTGGCTTTCGTTATGTATTCCATGAGTCGTGTACTATAATTACCTGATCTCTTAACTGGGTTGTGCTTTTCATTTCTGAATAAAATGTATGACCCTGTTTTTGCTCTAATGGTGCTTCATTTCATGTTAAATTAGCTAACATATATAATTAGTAAGACCTCTTCCTGTTTGGTTATCATGTTCATAACAGTATTCTCTGTTTTGTGATCTCCTTGCAGGGTGACTGGGTCCCAGTCGTTGTTGATGATTGGATTCCTTGTGAATCACCAGGTAAACCCGCATTTGCTACCAGCCGGAAGGGTAATGAACTCTGGGTTTCTATATTGGAGAAAGCATACGCCAAATTGCATGGTTCTTATGAGGCATTGGAAGGTGGGCTTGTTCAGGATGCTCTTGTGGATCTCACTGGAGGTGCTGGCGAGGAGATTGACATGAGGAGTGCTCAGGCCCAGATTGATCTTGCAAGTGGTAGACTGTGGTCTCAATTGTTGCGCTTTAAACAAGAAGGCTTTCTATTGGGTGCAGGGAGTCCATCAGGTTCTGATGTCCAGGTTTCCTCAAGTGGTATTGTGCAGGGCCATGCGTACTCTTTGCTGCAGGTAAGACCAACTTGTATCTTTCTACATTAATTGTGTACCAGCTGAAGAAATCTTGGTGGAAGTTTACACTCTTGTTAAATTATTCAGGTAAGAGAGGTGGATGGCCATAAGCTTGTTCAAATTCGAAATCCATGGGCTAATGAAGTTGAGTGGAATGGACCTTGGTCTGACTCATCTCCTGAATGGACTGATAGGATGAAGCACAAATTAAAGCATGTTCGACAGGTACTTGAGTACTATTTGTTAAGGCATGTTTTCCTTTTCTTCTCTTGGTGAGTAAAAAGTTATGCAACATGGTCCTAGAGTACTATTTGTTAAGGCATGCGTGACCAGATGATTTCATTTGTTCTGATCGCCATCTTGCAATGGGATATTATTTTCAAAAACTTAACAGTCTTGTTGAACAGTCCAAGGATGGTATATTCTGGATGTCCTGGCAAGACTTTCAAATCCACTTCCGGTCAATATATATATGCCGTGTCTACCCCTCTGAGATGCGGTATTCTGTCCATGGCCAATGGCGAGGCTACAGTGCTGGTGGATGCCAAGATTATGCTTCCTGGAATCAAAATCCACAGTTCCGATTGAGGGCCACTGGTCCAGATGCATCATTACCAATTCATGTGTTCATCACTTTAACTCAGGTATGCTTCCAGTGAAGGACATACAAGAATTTATTTTAATCCCTTGCACTTCACATCTTTACTGAGTTTATGAACTCAACTAATTTTCTGTGTTTAGGGTGTGAGTTTCTCTAGAACAGCAGCTGGTTTCAGAAATTACCAATCTAGTCATGATTCAATGATGTTCTACATTGGAATGAGGATTCTGAAAACACGTGGTCGTCGTGCTTCCTACAACATTTACCTACATGAATCAGTTGGCGGGACAGATTATGTCAATTCTCGAGAAATATCGTGTGAAATGGTTTTGGATCCTGATCCAAAAGGTTACACAATCGTACCTACAACTATACATCCCGGTGAAGAAGCACCATTTGTTCTCTCTATTTTCACCAAAGCATCAGTTACCCTGGAAGCTTTGTAATAATCAGTGATGGCTTTCAGTTGTTTTCTTTGTCCTTTGGGCTGAGAGCTTACCTGCTAGATTTTGAGGTGCTTGGGTTGTTCATAGATCATGTACCACCCAAGGCAGATTTTGTTGAACCACAAATCAGTGTACAGAATCCTAAGGTAAATTGTGTCACAAGTTTCTTCTATGTCTATCTTGCAATGCATCTTTTTACCCATCTGTTTCCCATTTGTTCTTCTCAAGGCATTTGGTAGAACTTTCTACATTCATCTTGTTTCGTTATTTTTTGTTTTGTATCTATGCTGAGCTACGAAGGACTGATCTAAACCTGTGAATTTGGCAGCCTGTGCACAATGTGGTTCTCAGCTGCCAGGATGGCCTGTGAAAAGCAAGCAAGCGATTCGACCAGTGCATTTTTGGACTTGATTCCTTGTACAAGATCCAGCACCAAATGAATTTGAGTGCACTTAGCTAGACATGAGAGCTTATTGCATGCTATCGGTGCTTCGGAGAGGGTTGTCAGATGGTTAATTGTACATGTGTAGGTATGTAATCTGTAGGAAATATAGGCCTAATCATGTAAATGAAGTGGCGAAAGAAAAAGGCTGAAAAGAAATAGGAAAATAACCGCTAACGCTAGTTCTAGGTGAATACTGAAAAGCATGGTAGCTGGAGAAGGTTTCAGCTGCGGTTTTGTTGTGCTTTATATTCTGCACAATTTGTCACTTGTAAAAAAAGATTACCCTATTTTGCAATATAATCATCATTTGTCATTTGAGTTGGTAATTGTCAGTTTCTGTGTTTAATTTGTTTCCTTTGCATGTACTGCATGAACTACGATGGTAGTTCAAACTATAATCAGCAAGTCTTTTCTTCTCATCTTTACAGGAACATTCCTTTTCATATCTGAGATATAATGAGGTATGAAAAAAGATAAAACAATTGTATATAAATATAATAATAATCCTTTTTTTTTTTATTAACATACCATTACCAACTGTCTCCCAAGTTTTAAAAATGTGTCCATTTTGTTGTATTTGTATCCTGTATCCATGTGCATATTTTCTCTGCAGAAACCCTAGACCTGGCCACATGAGGCCATGGAGAATATGGTTTTGTTTTGACCTTGTACTTGCCCGTCTGTGGATAACTGCATGGAAAATCCACAAATAGAGTGAAACAATTCTGTGGTAACAGTCATCAGTTTCCTGACCACCTTGCAAGTCCTTGTATTCTTTTGAGTGGTGTTCTTCGATCTTGTATAATCTACAAACCTGAGGCCAGTATAAATGCAAAAGCAAATTACTACTGCAGAGAACCGGTGAAATGAGAAAAAAGAGCAAAAGAATCATAAAAGGCAGCCAAAAGCATCAATGAAGGAAGAAGAAATTATAACAAATGCTGAGATAAACATAATATTTTATATTCCAAATATCAGACTGGCAAAAGCCCCTTGCTACAAAAACAACAACGTGGAAAAAGACTCCGACACTGTTCCCTCCTCTTCCTTTCTTTTTTCCTTTTCATAAAAGAAAGGAAAAGAGAGAGGAGGGAAGTGGGAACTCTATATTTCTAGTTGTCTTTCCTAACTACCAATGGTCAAAATCACTCATTCTGAGTCACTTTCCATGCTTCCCATTGCCTTCAATCCTCTAGGTCTCTGCATCAAATAAAAACCAATCATGAATTTCAAGGAAAAGATGCTAAATCTTGATTATAGCTCATTTATTTTGAATTCAAAATTTAAACCAACTTACTTAGCTTTTTCTGCATTTTCTGAGCAACCAGACAATCTGAAATAAATACCAGTAACTAAAAAACAAGGCATGGAAGGAAACGAAAGAACCAGTCAGTACCTTTTTGGAAGTCTTCTTCTCCCTCACTTCATACCTCTCTTGACACAAATCTGATAGCCATGCACCTGGACTTACCAACTGCAAACACACGAGAATCAACAAAAGCTCCAATCAAAAGAAAAAGTTAAAGACTTCCTCTCTATTTTAACAGCCCCCAAATTCCTTTAATAGTGTATATATTGAGTTGACTTACAAGTAAGGTTCGTTGAATCAACTTGGCTCTTTTCTTAGGCCTTTGAGGAGGCTTGCACCCTTTCATAGCCATGAAATCCTCTTCCTTCTCTTTGTTTGACAGTGCTATGAACAGTCTAGGCCAAACAACTTTTTCTTCCTTGACATTATCCATTAAAATCTTGCTATTATCATCCAATCCCATTGATCCCCTTGTTGTGTAGTACCTATCTTCCTTATCCGGTGATAACACCGATGACTTCCTATTGTTCGATAACAAATCAGAATTCCTACATCCAACCACAACCCAAAAGTAAAATAAGAACTTTTTGACACATTTAGTCAAGAGATATTAATAACAAATGGGACAAGAAAGTAAAGAAAACTTGCAACAGCAAAAAATTCTTTCACAATTTTGATTTTTCCTAATTTCATATATTTTCTAATCAACCAGGTCAGTCATATAGATCAGATAAAACTTCCTTCCTAATTCACATAAAACAAAAGATCCTAAAACAACAATGACTTTTCATGCAAATGAAATATGCAAACAAGCAGATTTGTTCACTTAAGCTGTTAAAGAATGAACACTTTCTTCAGTGCCTTGAATAGATACTCACTAGATACAACCAATAATAAATGTATCGAACTCAATTCATTCATGCATTCTCACAAATACGAAGCCTTTGGTAACTCAACTGTGGGAGATTTTTGGGGTTCTTACTTGATGAGGCGAGAAGGAAAGTCTTTCTCGGTTGCGACAGCACGAGAAGTGAGTTTCTTCTTGGGCAAAGAATCATTTGGTTTAGATTTGTTCCCCAAGTTTTGTGCTTTTTTCACTTTCACACATCTAAGCCTCTTTGTACTTCCCCATTGCAACACAAAATCTGTATCTCCAGCTGCTTCACTCTTCTTTTCCTTCTCCATTACTCTCGTCCTCTATCTAAACAGCAAAAGATTAACCCCACAAACTGTTAGAAGGGTATCACTCACTACAACTACAGAGACAAAAAAATAAAATAAAAAAATCTTACAATCAAATAGACACCCTTAAAATCATTAACAATTTTTAGAGGAAATTTGGTTACACACAAGCACAACATTGTATAAAGAGCCAACCAAAAACCCATGCAGAGTTCTAAAACAGCAATTAAAGTGGAACCGAACAGAAAATACAGAAAACTCGGAGAAAAGAAGCTCAACTTGTAGAGGAATTAAATAAGATGACTCACCTCGAGATCTCTAGTTAATGCAATGAAAACTGCTCAAAATTTTATCCTACTAACCTGCATTTCAAAACAGACAAAAATAATAACGCATCAATAAAATCAGAAAGCTAACACAACAAGAAAAAAACCATTTTTCTCTGTTTGTTTGCCGAGAAACCATAGAAACGAAACAATAGAAAAAAAAACTTTTGGAATTCTCCATCAAGAAATATCTTTTCACTTTCTAAGCAACCAAACAGACAGAGAAAGAGTGAAAGATAACAAGGCACTTCATTTCATTACACGGTTCCAGCAGCAGCAGGAGCAAAAACTTGAAGAGTCCTTTCGTTTGTTTGTGTGGTCACAGAGAGATGGGGAAAAAAAATCAAAATCTGCCTAGAAGATTGAGGAAGTGAAAGCTTTAAGGGTTTAGAATTGCGGGTCTGATTCAGATTTTCAATTTGATGGCCAACAAGTTCAAAGATCGGAGCTTTCTCTGTTATCTTCACCAAAAACTGATACTCTAGTTTACTTCTCTTTCACTCCGTGTTTCTGTTTCTCTGGCTCTTTATGTCTTTGAACTTTTTTTTACTACTTCGTGTGGTTTCTTTTGGTTTGATCATGACCGTTGGATGTGAAATGGACGATCAGATGACTTTCCCTCCAATTGGGTGGCTTTGTTACTTGAAGATTGGTTTAGGTCTTTTGTGGCACGTGGCATGGGCTTAAAGCACGTGACCTGTATTGTGCATTATCTCTTCTCATAGTAAAACCCAACATGGATTTGGGCAATGACTTGTGATTCCCTATTCGAATCTATTCTAGCTTCTTGAGCTTGAAAAACAAGATGGATGAGGTATCATCACTGATGTTTTTGAAAAAATTCAATATAATAAAAGAAATTAAAATAGGAAAGAATTTATAAAACATGGCGAGAATCAAGGATTTTCATGATGTGTCAAAATTGAATTTGAAGTCAGAATCAGATAGGATTAGGATATTTTTTTTATTTCGAGGGTTTTGAGTTTTAAGAGAGTTGTTCATCTTAAATCATGTATTATGATTGTTTTTATCAGTGTTCCAATTTTCTTTTTATTAGAACTATTATATTAATGGAAGGCGTGATGAACTTTCAACGAGCAATAAGAAAAATATCAAACACTGATCTTAGCAACTTTTCTAAATTATCCGAGTTTTTATCATCAAGAGGGCCAAGCATGGCGAAATGAAGCATTAGCTAGAGGCTACGTCTTCACCCTCCAAACTAGGACTCTTAGTTTGGATATGCAAGCTGGTTTTCAAGCACAAGAAACACATGGATTGTCTAGAGGAGATGATCATGAAGGCTATGGAACGGGGCAACAAAAGCACGAATTCTCGTTCCAATTCGAGCTTTGAGGAATCTGATCGTGCAACGGTGTACTGTTCATGGAGTACCTTACGACTCTCCAGAGAATACAGATTCATCTGTGGAGGCTTTGGCAGCAGCTATGCACTCCAAAGCTGTAATTGAAGCCAACAGAGCAGCAGCAACACTTCTCGTTCATCAGCTAACCAGCGGTTCACAAGGTGCAAAGACAGTAGCTGCTCGTGGGATACGTTTGTTAGCAAAAACAAGAAGAGAAAA
>Ga0325414_1001565_pt1 | contig 22294 bp, 10 predicted proteins | sample PopdelMetagenome_8_FD_206183 | JGI IMG/M metagenome (GOLD analysis project Ga0325414, IMG submission 206183) | Populus deltoides microbial communities from Bellville, Georgia, United States - Leaf-PdKOR-R3 | ecosystem: Host-associated > Plants > Phyllosphere > Phylloplane/Leaf | place: USA... | reverse complement strand
TATTAGGTGAGTAGCTGTGCGTTGTGCTGTTGCCATGGGTGAAGAAGGCGATATGGTTTATGCCCATTTTGCTGCTCCTGCTTTTGAAGATTATAGACAGATGGTTCAATATTTTCGAGGAAAACTGAATTGTTCCCTTGAAATTATTCCGAGTGTCATTTTATGTATATTTTGTCTCTTGAATACTCTAAAATGCAGGTGGTTGCTGGTAAAGGCCATGAAACATATCAGATTGAAGGTGACAAAAAAGAATTCTTTGACGACTGGGAAGAGTGCAGGGAAGCGTTGCAGTACGTTGACGAGCTTCACCAAGCTGGGATAGACACAAGTGAATTCCCATGGAGGTAATTTAATTCATTGTTATCAAAATTGTAATCAAAATGCAGCCCGGTCTTGATTGTTCTCATATTATCAAGGATCAATTGTGAAATTTATCTTACCTGTTTATAGTAAGCTCATACTTTGTTGGATTACTAGGACATGGAAGTACCATGGTAATGCGTACAGAAATTTAGTTTTATGGTTCAACATCTTCTTCCTCTCATGCCTATGTTGGGGTTTTCATTTGGGAATCTGATTCCAACTTACATCTTCTAAAATCTTTTCTGATTCAGTACTTGTCATCAGATGGATTATTTCAAAGGACTAGGATCTCAAACTCTCATATCGATAGTGACATGTGCAGAGTAACAACGAAAACAGAATAAAAAGATAGTTTCTCTTTGTCTCTTGTTTATTGATCATCACATGCGATGGATCCAGAACTTGATGCGTACAAAAAGAAATGAACTTTTTGCATATATCTCATGCTCTTTGTTTTCGTGCCTCTGCTGCAGCAGGTTACCAGGAAGCCATTGATTTAGTGTCAGAGAGGAATTGGTCGATACTGAACCTATCCAATGCAACGAAGAGAACAATAGTTATGGGTTTTCTCTTGTATAAAAGTAGAATCTATTCAATTCCCAACGGAAGTTATCTAAAGGAAGAGAATGCTTCGTGGCTTGAAAGATCTCCACGGTGCAATCCTCGAAAGCTTCAGAAAGGGTATGGTAACCGGTAAGATCTGCACTTGCAATCCCTTAAATGAGTTTGTAAAAGCTATTTTTTTGCCCCGTTGGTTTTTTCAGGTCGTTGTGCAGTCTGAAGTCTGGTGTAAACTTATAGGGTAGGAATATGAAAATTCTGATCCTGTGAAGTACCAGAGGTACACATTTGCAAGCATATTGCAGAACTGCATAGACATGGACTACTGACTGTATGCCAAGTGAGGTACACATTTGCAAGCATTTTGCAGAACTGCATGGACATGGACTGCTGACTGTATGCCAAGTGTGAGGAATCCTTCGATGTTCTTTTCAGTATACCAAATTGGTTTTTGTGCTTCAATGGTCCGTTTCAAGATTGTCAAAATCGCAAGTTAACTATTTTACGAGTCAATTTGTATTTAGCATGCAAAATTGGTCGGACTCAACTTGATAAACTCGGTAAAATCATGCAAACTCTTGATTTTGCACTGATTTTACTAGTTTTGAGTAAGGATGTCCCTCGTGTTGAAGTAGATCAATTCATGGGGATCACTGAAATAGTAAATCCCAATTTCTATCTTGCTTCTTTCTGGTCTTTGAACTTTGATACCATCGATGATGGATGCACATCTGACATCAAGTTGGAACTCACATAAATTGCAGTGGAAGGAAAAGTTTTTGCTTAAATCTCTACATTCAGAGCAAATGAAATACTCGTAACTGTCTTTAAAATCAAGGCTGAGTGGGTGATTGAGCAAGTGAAGAGGAAGCACCAACTCAGTGGACGATTCAAAGCATGATATATGTAGCCAAAAATCGAACCTGATTGACAGGTACAAGCCGAGCCATGAATAATTTGAGGGCATCCTTTGCAAACAGGATCCTCGATCTCCTCTTCACCTGGACGCGTCAGCACTGCAATCTTCTTGAGCTTCTCCTCGCTCTTCACAAAAAAACTTAAGTCGTGCCAATGGCTAATATGACTCTTCATCTCAATGGATGGTTTTTGCAGTCGTCTATACAGAGAAGAAAGAAATATGTGCAGTATTCAAGATGAAATCATCTACCTTATCCTTTAAGGAACTTGAGTAGTGCAAACATCATTTAAATAAATAAAAAATCTAAGCTCCAATTAAAAAATATAAATGACTTGGTGTTGGTGTTTGTAATGTGCAATAAATTGAATTACAATGATGATGATTGGAAATCATGGTTTATCAAACTTTTTATTTGCTTGATATTATTTATAGGGTAATAAAAAGATCAAATTTTTATTTACTTGATGTTATTGATAGTGCGAAAGTTCATCAATTGCATTACAAAGTTATTTTTTATTTAGTTGAAATTATCTATATAATTAGTTAAGAAGTTTTGCATATAACTTTATAATTTTACAATTTAATTTTATATGATTTTTTTCTTACAACCTTCGTCCGTTTGCTCTCCTGTTGAAGCAGAATGAAAAGCGAGGAGCTACTAGATTCAATGGTAGACCCATCGTATTTGCTCGAGAGAAACAATGAGGCCCTTCTTGGCTATCCCCAGGCATTTCATTTCATTTCATTTCACTTCACGTCAGTACCCTAAAAACCCTTTAATAAGTTTATTTATCATCAATAATACAGTACTGTCAGAAAACTAGCAAATGCTTAAGTTGTACCTTTGCTTAACAATCAGAATCTATGCCCGAAGGTTGATGAGGGTACGGTGCATGTGATGTGTCTTCCCACCATGATGATCCTGACAGAACAAGGCCATACACTTTTCGACTGTCTTTAATAATTTGATCGTTGTTAATCTTTGATGTCTTTATTTACAATTTTTCAACAACGAGATAGTGTGTAGATGGTCCTGCCACGTTGTAATTTGATAAGGTTTGAGTTATGGTTAATAACCGGTGCCTTTTTTTTTTTTTACTTGTGGGGGACTATTTGCTAAAGCAGCATCAAGGAATATAATTAGTACTCATCAATCATCATTGTCTCAGAACATTGATTACACTAAGTGTGCCCTGTATGGAAATTCCAATGATTTCATTTTGCTAATAGGGTTTGATAATCTGTTGTTCAAGCAAGGCAAAGTCAAGAAGAAAAGAAGGGGAAAGAAAGGTCTTACCCTCAGATTCCTGAACTGATCAACCTGCTTTATAAATCTTAAAACTAGACCCAAAGCTGGAAATTCCAAGTTTAATTGGCTGAGGTATCCCTGTGGATAAAAAAGAAATTTGATTTTCATCACCGCCCTTATCATTTGTCATCCTCTCTCTCTCTCTCTCTCTTAATCAAAAAAAAAAAAAATTTGTGACTTGCCGATGCAGGATAACTTCAACTCTACAGTCTACACAGCTTTAGGTGTATCCCAAGTCAAAATGATGGAATAATTTTGCTGTTTCTCTGCAGTAAACACGAGGTTTCTTTCCTTTCTTCCACATCTCTTACAGTTTCCAGTAGCATTGATGTAAAGTTAATGCCTTGGTGCAAATGCGTTCGGTGATTCTCTGTTTTTGATACCACTCCTTACAATTCTATTTATATACTGAAATTGTATTTTCAAACTAGACCTCTTGTCTGTTCCATCTTGAAGAAAAGGAAAGGAGAAGCACATTAGAGCTACATTGCTCAGAAGCCATATTTGATTCAACATGCCATCCAAAGAACACCATTTCTAAATTTGCCCACAAAAAAACATTTATGACATGATTGCACCAATAGTAAAAACAATAAATGGGTTTTTCTAGAATTGCCAGATTATCTAAATATTGAATGCATACATAAAACCCATTAATCCTTACAGCTGTAACTTGAACGCGAGACAGAAGTCCTTTGCGCATGGAAGTTAAAAGACTTGAAGACAGGAAGCCAGTTTACAAGGAAAGACAATTTGTCTCAACAAGAAAGGCAGGTGTTCGGTGAAAATAGATAAGAATTATAAATGGGCTTATCTCAAATCCAGTGACAAAATCTTTAAAATGCTAAAGAACATTCCTTTTGGAGTTACAAAAAAATAAAATAAAAATAAATAAAAGCACTGAGTAAGCTTTGATGTCTATCTGCCACAATGACCAGCCAGTATTAACAAAAAAAGGTTAATTGCCACCCATAACTCTTTCTGCCACTTCCCCCCCAGCTCACAGACTCACTTCCATAAACAGCAAACACACTCACACTGCACAGATGGAAACAAAACATATCTTTTCTTGCCTTTTAAAGGGAGAGAGTGGAGATATAAACCCACGGTGAAAACAGCTCTTCTAAAAGAAATGGGACTTAGAGGTAGATGTTTGATAGAGAGAGAGAAGCATCTTCTTGACTTCTTACATGGTGAGTTGATGTCCATCTTTCAAAAGCTCAGTACTTTGTGCTTTTGTGTTGTTATTCTGATCTTCTCTTCATTTGTTAATGTTCCCTTTTTACTTGTTATGATAATTTTCGGTTTTTTTATTCGTATGCAATATCATGAAAAAGATAATGATTGAATCCAGTTTTCTTTCCTGTGGATTTTATGTACATTATATTTGGATTTCGGAATTGCTTGAGGCCCTTTTTTGAATTGTTCTGGTTTCTGGGTTTTGTGAGATCAACATACAAGATAGTAGTTATCCTATGAGTTGATTAGTATCTGTTCACAAGTTTTTTGGTGCCATTCTATTCTTTTCTTTTAAAACTGTTTGAAGCATCATTTTGCAGTTTTTCCTGATTATGGATATTATAAAGTAGCAGTTTGGTATGCTAGTCTTGTTTGACTTTATTGCCTCATTGAAAGGTATATAAGGTTCAGAAATTGGATTGCTTTTCTGCTGGTTTACATCTCATGCCTTAGTGAGGGGAGGATTTTGAAACTTTAAGTACTTATTTTTTTAAGATCAAGATGGTGCTCTTTCTTTTATATGCGGGTTTGTATTGCTGTAGATACTCAGCCTGATAGTTAGTTTTTACCTCTTCATAGCATCACCTGTTGCATAATTTCACAAGTACAGAGAATCCATGAAGTTAGTGAATTCATTAAAATTGGTTATTGATTATTCTTTGTTATGAAATTAAAATGATGAAAGAAGGCAAATATTTCATTTTTAGAACACCATGTTTGATAGACTCGTTTTCACTTTGAAGTATTCTCTATGCAATCAGGTTCCTGCTTAATGAGTTGCAGTCGAAGTTTGGTGGTCTGATTGCCTACCAGCTTATTCACTTCAGAAGATCATGGAATGTTGATATGTGGGAAGGAATCGGTGCTGTGATTCCCCAGGCGATGGAAAAAATAACGTTGACAATTCAACATCTTCAATTTATGTGATGATCCAGAGTTAGTGAGTTCATGATGTCCGCCCACTCTAAAATGGCAGAGCAACTGAAACTGCATCAACGCTGGGAGTTTAGGAGGAAAGACAATGATTCCGATTCTTCAAGCAATGATTCAAAACCAAGTGGCGAGCCAGCTCTCAAAACATACAAACTGATCTCCAGCTTCATTTCAGTTGACAATGAGGAAACTAGCGAGGCTAGTAAACTGCACCAGAATGGGAACTGTGATCCTGGTATTTCGGACCAAATGAAATCTGGGAAAGCTGAAAATGGCCGGAGGAGGAGGAAGAGTAAAAGGGATGATTCAGCTCCTAATGAGATAAAGAAGGGCCCTCGTAAAGGAGTCCGCCGTAAGAAGAGTAAAACTATTACTGATGAGCAGGCTGTATTTTATGATCTTAAGAAATACATGAACTTCTTATTGGAGGATCTTAAAGTTTCAAGAGAGAATTTGTTGAAGTGGATGAGGGAAGAAATGCAGAAATTGGTGGCAGAGGAGACAGTTTCTGAGCTGGAAACAAGAGAACGCAGCTTCAGAGGAGAGAAAGTTCAATTGCAGAACCAAACCAACTTTGAGGAGAATGCGGAAGTTCAGCACCGAAACATCTTCGAGAAGAACATACCGGCACAACACCAAAACAACATTCAGGGGTATGGCCAACTGCAGGCCCATAAAGAGTTTGAGGAGAACGTCCACAGGCAGAACCTAATCAATTTCGAGAACACTGAAGTGCATCATCAGGAGACCATTTTCCTGCAGAATCGAAATGCCTTCAAATCTTTCAAAGGGGCTCAAGACTGCAATGATGAATCTACAGAGAGGTTTGGTGAAACCAATAAATCAGCTGATTTTAGTAATTGCAGTCTATCATTGGGCAGTCAAGCTGGTTATAGCCGAGCAAATGTACCCTCATCAAGAACTGAGAAGGACAGAGAAGAAAGAATGGCATTATCTGCCAAGTTGAATTCTAAACCTAGTTCTTCGGATCAGAATGTGCAAGTGCAGCAGCTAAATAGCATTGTGTTGGGCACAAGAGCTCAAAGCAACAATAAATCTTCAGAGAGGTCTGCAAAAGGCAGAAAGACTAGTGATTCTAATAGTCACCATCAAGTACCTGAACATCAATCTGATTGTGCCCAAGTGATTGGATCCTTGACATCAACTGAGAGGGACAAAGGAGAAAGACTGCCATTATCTGCCCAACCAATGTTTCCAGCTAACTCGAACCAGGTAGCTTCGTCAATGTACTTAACACTGCCTACTGTGTTAACAAAGCCTCATGTAGCAAACCATAGGTTTGATACATCTTCATTGAACTCTATTCAACCAAGACTTGCTGGGAATCAAATAGGCTTGAGTTCAGAAAGACCGAATCTGTTACTAGGTTCAAGCAGTCTTCATGGATACTTTCAGGACATGCAGCCAGAGGAAAGAAGTAGAAACTTTGCTCAAGTGAGTTCCAGAGACATCAGTTACTTCAACCAAAATAGCACGTCATCAATTTTTGGAAATGGACTCCCAGATCCATTTCTTCAGGCCGTAAATAGTAATTTTAATATTCCAACCCAAGTCAGCTTGGAAAATCTAGCTCGAGAAAGCAGCATGCCAAGCCTAAGCATGAGAGGAGGAGCCACGAGGCTTCCAGGGGGGAGCTACTCTTTCTCAGAACAGTTTACAGCCGGCAACTTTCTCAACCATTCTAGTTACAAAGTAGATGGTAGACTAATGGCATATCAAGATGGTTATCAATTCCAAAAATAGTTTTTCATTCGAGGCGAATAATGAGCAGGAACGAAAATTGTACTCAACTATGGGCCCCAAGATCCTAAACATCTCTTTATTGTTTTTGCCTAGCTTCAATGTTTAACAGTTGTAAGAGAGAGCAGTCTTGATACTTTCAAAGACCCTTCACCTGGCAATATACTAGGAAAGTGGCGTTTGGAGTGTGTACACGTCTTGATAGATATTGTAATTTAACACTGGCACAAGTGAGATAAGGGATGCTCTTTCAATTAACTTGGTATCTGCTTTTCCCATGATGGGTTATCTGAAGTTTCAATGCCTCCAGTGCACTCACTATGCAAGAAAATGAAAGATTTGAGATTGATTCCTTCATTTTTACCTCTCAAAAAAGGATGTCAGATAAGTGATTTCTTCATAGTCAACAGGAATATTTATCTCCTTTTCATTTGGATTTGATCGATTGGTGTCAATTTTGTTCAGCAATAAACTACAACTTTTTATTTTATTTTATTTTATGCTGTTGAATGTGAAGGGAATAAGTGCAGGATGGTGTCTGTTCCTTTTGAAGCTTGAAAATCTGCAAATTCTTTATTCTCCTCCACTAAGCAAAATCTACAGTTATCTGACAAGATGGACCATATATTTTGATGTTCTGCCTTTGCTTTGGTTCAGTAAGCAATTAGTTTATCGTCAATGTTGCTAAACACCTAAAGTCGCCAAATGAATCGGTTCAAGTTCGAAGATTCAAGATTAATTAGTAATTGCTATTTTTTTAGTTCATCCAGACGGTCGTAAACTTTAGACTATATATATATATATATATATATATAATCAAATTTATATTACACATCAGAAAAGTGAGAAAAGTCATATTCAATTTCAAACCGCTAATTCCAGTGGCCTCAGAAATTATTCTATGTGGTAATGAAAAATGCACGGGAATTTAGTTATATTTCATGATTGATCAATAAGTGAAGATATTTGATAAACCATCGTGGTCAAGTGGTCGGTAAATTTCCCAATCTTTCACATCCTACCGGCCACCGCACCAAATATTCCCTCTCCTCTGCTGGGCCATCTTGCCTCTCAATTATTTTTTCAATATTTGGCGTGAGTAGAATCCTTTTTCAAAAGTAAAATGGACTCTTGTGAATCCAAGAACTGACGTGATTTGCACGACCAGTTTCAAGAACTGGAACACTATGCGTGTCACTGTTATTTGTAAACCATGCATTTTTTTTCGTCATTGGATTAATTTCTACCGTTTCCTGGGTTTTTATCTTGAGGACTGAGGTTGTAGCCAGGAGGATCATGGTCAATGGCACATGCTTGGTCGAACAACTAACAGCACACAGTGTCTGATTTCAGCGTTCCATGTCGAAATCTTTTGTGACAAGGTTTAATCAGGAGTGAGATATTTTGCTGAATGCCCACTTGTGTTCTTCTATATCTTAAAATAACCCCTCATTAGACCATCGTATACAAAATTTGATGACTACTTCCGATAATCATGAAAACTTTAGATTTGGATTAGGATTTTCAACGATCCATGTGTTTGGGCTTGAAATTACAAAAACAAGTTCTGTATCATATAACATGAGACATTTCATTGTGTAAGCTTGTAAATATAAAAAAAGTATTGTATAGAAAAGAAAAGAGAAGAAGAATAAAAAATATAGGGGTGTATGATTATTGAATGAACTGTTGTGAAGAAACTTGAACTTGAATTACTTAAATGTTTATTTAATGACATGATGTATTTATAAATTTTTGTTACATCAATTTACCTCATGGAGAGTGGAGAATGATGTCACAAGTACCTTGTGGTGAGCTGTTGGTTATTGTACTATTAATGAAGAGGTTAGTATTCGTTATTGGTGGAAGGATTGGTGATTAACCATGCCTTTTAAGACATTATATGGATATGAAATAACTATTTTAAAGAAATAATGTGCATATGCTCTACATAGAAAACTTGGTGTGCGCTACTGGGTGGTATGCAACATTGTTCTACATCTTGGAACTAGAAAATACATTAAGGTACATGTGTGACAAGGATACTGAATCAAAGCTTAAAAACATTGCATAGAGCCCATTTGTGGCTTGGTGGAGGTGAGGTAAGTGGGAGGCCACTTAGGCTTGGCCTAAATGGCTAAAAAAGGTATGAATGACTAAGATTACTTTTTTTCACAACCATTTGCCCCTTTTAAGTCTTCTAATCATTCATGTTTAAAAGAGTTAATTAGTAGAAGTAAGAGGAAAAGAAAACACTTGATATCTTATACATGTCAAGTTACTTGTCGTGGTTTTTATTAATGAGATTACAAGAGAGATGCGAGTTTAATTAACTTGCTTATTCCTCTTAGAAAAAAGAACATTATTACTTAGAAAGTGGAGAATGTTTTGCGATAATAAAAGCAATGTTAAAGCATTATGTAAGGAGACATTGTATGAAAATATGAAGACTTTCATTGGAGATATGGAGATCTCACCGTGAATATTTTATTAGAGACATGGAGATTTCAATAGAGACATAAAGATCTCATTGTAGAGATTTAATTAGAGACATAAAGACTCATTTGGAGACATGGAGAATTCATATAAAGAAATGGAGATTTTATTGGAGATGTGACAAAATATCCTTACTTTTAATGGAAAAAAAAATATGGGTGTTCATGTTTGTTCACGCTTGATTATTCTATTCAAATATGGTTTTCCATCGCCTGTTTAACATTGAGGAGATTTCAACCAGGAAAAATATATAGTTGTTCTCATAAAGATTAGTTTAGACCTCACAAGTCAGGACTTCATTCTCAATGGGTTCGAGTAGACTTAAGTATTTTCTTATTAGACATTTTGAAGATATGCTTCAGTGCTCTTATATTCTCGCTGTGTGATGGCAAAGAGCTTAATGATGCTTTTTTTTTAGCTTGTATGCTTGTATTGAAATGGGAGGTGAGTTTGGCACTAAGATCATAAAAGTTAAAGACAATCCATGCTTTAAGTCATGGGGTACAGCACCAGAGTAGATCAATAGAATATTATTAGGAGGACTTTGCATACAATATCATTGTCTTGTGTTACAATGCTTTATAAATTTTGTATATGCTCTCTTGTGTCTGTAAGTTCATATAATTGTCTAAGTTCGTCTTGGTGGTGATACAATCTTTAGTTTTCTATTATTGACGAGGTTGTAATCTTCAAACACCAATTATTGCTTGTCATATATATAGACCTTGTCCTTTTCTTAATCATTTACTTTACTGGAAAGGAGAGAAAATTAATAAGTTTCAAGAAAAAAAAAAAGCGACATGAGTGAAAGGGATATATGTAAAAAGAGTTTGGGTTATCTTTTTCATATTATTTCAATTAACAATGAGAAAAAAAGAAAGAAAGATGGATCAACGGAGATTATAAAAGATGCAGAAGGAGGGATAAAGAAGAAGAGGAGGTTGTTGTGAATTGAAGAATAAAGAATTGACTTGAGGTGAGTTTCATAGGTTTCAAGAACTTTCATTTAAGGTGGCATGTTAGAGAATAATATAAAATCATTTGTGAGACCTCACTCGACATCTTAAATTTTTGGATTAAACTAGTTCTTTAACATAATAGATTGAGCTTGAATAATGTTTTTGTGCTAATTCAAGCTTTTATCTATGTTTATACAGGTACACAAACTTAGAGGGTTAAGTCAATGAGTAGAAAATGAATGCATAAGAAATTTAGGTTATAGGGGTAAAAAAAAATAATTGATGATTTGAAGATGGAAAAGAAAGTTGTTGATGGTTCAACATCAAGAACAATGCAATTTTTAGTTGAAATTGAATAAAGTTTGTATTTAAACTTTGTTAAATTAGTTGAGAATATGATTCTATAATGCTAGATTTTTATTACTAGTTTATATACATACTAAACTAAAATCTTTTGGCTGGAAGTGGGAAAAGTCTCAAAATTAAAATTTCTTAAATTAAAATGGTTTGCGGCCATAATTAGGCATCCATTATAATTCAAGAAAGCTTTGGGTTGATTTCTTCTATAACAGAGACTTGATTATGATGATCCAAATTAGTTATTTTATTTATCAAATTTTATTTTTAAAAAGACTGAATTCTTATTTGAAAATAATAATTCTATATGGCTAATCAAAAGATAGGAATCCTAGAATTATTAATTAAACTTTTGGTTGATGACCTAGTATTAAATGTATTGGTTACAATTATGACTCTTTTAGCTTTGTTAACTCTGACAATATACAATGAATGCATTTGTTTTGTAAAAGATGTTTAATAATATGGTAGTGGTTGTTATTTAAAGTATTTTTTGTTTAGAAATATATTAAAATAATATTTTTTAAAAATTATTTTTGATATCAGCACATTAAAATAATTTGAAAATACAAAAAAAAATTAATTTGAAGTAAAGAAAAAAATTTAAATTTTTTAAAAAACGCTTTTGAAACACAAAAACAAACGGGGTCTAAAAGTTTTAAGATACTTAATGAAAATGTGATTTAAATCCTTTGACATATATAATTATTTCAATAAGCAAGTTTTTATATTCTTTATAATTAAAAATATTCAAGTTTCCATTGGCATGCATAAGCGATCGATAACTTGATAACTTCGATGTCTCCAATTATTTATCATATATCATTTGATCTAATAAGTAGTTGTGTGAATTTATTATCTTGTATATTGGACTAAAAAAACAAGCTTGAAGTGTTTTAAAGAGACCTTGCATAGATTTTTTATAGGCTCATCATATGATGATTTTCTTTGATCAGTTAGTGTGGAAAAAGGTTTATTTGTCTGAGTAGTGTACTTTTCACTGCAAAGACATAAACTTTAATTGATATTAAACAAAGTTGCAGCCATATTTAGCATCAATGTTGTTCTAACTTTTAATATATTAATTGTGATTTGATGATGCAATTATCAAGCTTTCACTATAAAACATGTTGGAAACTAATATAATATTAATATGGGTATCCGAGCTAACTTGCGTGTATCTCAACTAATTCTACAGACCTTGAAGTAAACGACATGCAAGTTTTCAATAACCATCATATTAGCAACCACATGACTCGAACTTGAGACTATAGAAGGAGCAAATCTTTTGGTCCCAAACTCTTACCACTGAATCTTTGCCAATTATTTATTTTTATAAGCGGGTGGATTTAGATTTATATTAATTTATGACTATGATAAATCCGACTTACTTATTATTCTTGATAAATTTATGTGGATATATAATATGATGAAGTTCATGTTTAAATTTATTAAACTTCTCATACAAGTTCAAGTTTTTCAGCTTATATCTTACCCAATTCCATTCATACCATTTTTGTTCTTCAAAAGGATACTTCAAGTGTTTACTTTGCACATATATAGTGATCTTAAGTAATTTAATTATAAATTAATTATATGATTTAAAAAAAAACATGTTATGATTCAAAATTTTAAATAATTTTTTTTATAAGACATAGAGACCTCATCTTCAATAATATTTCCATGTATTCTATCATTCAAATTGAACGGATGCCATTTAGCATATAATAAATTAAAATATCAGCAACTTGAAAACTAATTATTTTTCTCTCACCTAATCTATGTCATTGAATTCAAAATTAACTATAAGATTAGAAAAATATCAATAATATCCCTTTAAAGCATATAATGATCCTAATATTTTTTTTATCACATGTTTTTGAAGTTTTTCTATATAATAATAAAACAAATTTTCAGTTAGATGGTTTTAATATATTCATGAAATTCTCTTATTTTTATTTTTTTAAAAGATTTAAATCAAAAATGAAAAAGAAAGAAGCAAAACACATTTATTACTTGAATACTGAAAGGCATTTTAATTCTAATCACTAAATATATAAATAATTTTCAATCGGTTAATCATTATTTATTTTAATTATTTTTCAATGATTAAGGAATATGTAATAATATTTTTTTAAAATATTTTTTATTAAAAATATATCATAATAATATTTTTAAAAAATTATTTTTAATATCAACATATTAAAATTATTTAAAAATATAAAAATAAATTTTAAATAAAAATAAATTAATTTTTTATAAAATTATAGAATACTCTAAAACGTGGGTTTTTTACTGTAGCAACAGGTTTTTTTTTACTTTTTTTTTACATGTTTTTTTTTGTTTTCTACCCAAAATTGATTTCTTCTTCTTTTTTTTGTTTCTTTTTTAAAAAAAATTTTTTGTTTCAAAATTATCTTTGCTAATTTTTTTAAATATTGAGTTGGTTGAAAATTTAACTATGTAGTTTTTTTCTTTTAAAACATTGTGAATTGCTATAATATTCTCATATATTATTTTCTTTTTTTTATGATTTCTTTATTCATTTTTTTTCAAAATGGTCTTTGTAGATTTTATTTTATTTTTATATTAAGTTGGTTGAGAATTTAGCTTTGTAGTTTTTTTAAAAAAAACAATAAGGATTGCTACAGTGTTTCCCCTACATAGTTTTTGTTTTGCTGCAGTGTTTCTCCATATATTTTTTAAAAAAATTATCTTTATCGAATTTATTTTTTCAATATTGAGCTGGCTGATAATCTAGCTTTAGCTTCTCCCATATGTTTTTTTTATTTTTCTTTTTTTCCAAAATTATCATTTTTTACATATTTTCTTTCCTTTTGTTTTGTTTTTTTCAGAATAATTTTTGTTGATTTTATTTTTCTACTATTGAGCTGGTTGAAAATTTAGTTTTTTTATCTTTTTCTTTAAAACACTGTAGCTTTCCTCACGTGTTTTTTTTTCACTTTTGTTTTCTTTTTTGTACATTTTTTTTTTCATTTCTTTTACCCAAAATTGACTTTTTTTTTTTAGATAGCCTTTGTCAGTTTTTTTTTATATATATATTGAGCTGGTTGAAAGATTAGCTTTGTAACTTTTTTTAAAAAAAAATACTATGGATTACTATAGTGTTTCCCTTACATGGTTTTTGTTTGGCTACAGTGTTTCCCCCACATGTTTTTTTTTTAAATTATCTTTGTTAAATTTATTTTTTCTATATTGAGTTGGTTGAGAATTTAGCTTTAGCTTTAGCTTTCCCCAACTTTTTTTCATTTTTTTAAAATTTTCCCCACATTTTTCATTATAATTATTATTGTATTGTATTATATTATATAACTGTTTTTTTCTTTTGTTTTTTCTTTTTTTTAATGAATTTTTTTTTGTTTGATTTAGTTTGTTAATGTTAAATTTTTTTTATTTAGTTATCAGATTTTCATGATACGAATCTCGGGTTTGATGGGCTAACCTGATTTGACGAGTTATTTTTTTCATTTAGTTTAGTTTGTTAAAGTTAATTTTCTTTCTATTTAATTATCAGACTTTCATACTTTCATGACACGTATCCTGGGCTTGACGGGTTAACTTGGTTTGATGGGTTAACCTGGTTAATTATAGGTAAACCCGTTATTTTTTTTTCTATTTAGTTATCAAACTTTCATGACGCAAATCCCAGGTTTTACGGGATAACCTGATTTAAAAGGTTGACCAAATTAATTCAATGTTTTTTTTCTTTTTCTTCATTAGTTTTTTCCTTCCTATTGATTTTTTTTCTTTGTTTTTTTAATTAATTTATTTAATTATCACGCTTTTATGACACGACCTTATAGCTAGACCCACATTCAATATTCTTGGGTCCGGTGTTACAGCTAGACTCACTTAAACTTGGATCATGCAAGTTTAATTTTATTATTAATATTATAAATATTACTCTTAGACCAGGCGTTGCAGCCAAACCCAAGATTCTTGGGTATAACTTTACAGAAAAATCCAAAAATTTTATTTTTTTATATTTTTAAATATTTTTTATACAAAAAAATAACGCACAGCATTGCGTGGATATACTATTTAAACCGCGTTCGCAACTAGCTCATGACGTTAATCATTATTGTTTTTTTTTGTTTTCTTAAATAACGACTGTTGAATGTTGATCATAATTTTGTCAATGTCCAGTGACAATACCTCACCGGTCACCGCTACTCTTATTTTATTAAAAAAATTCTTACGTAAACAGAACAGAACAAGACAAGACAAAAGCTTCTGTTTCTTGCCCCCTCCCTCACTCTCTCTTGCTCCACAGTTTTATTGATGTAGCAGAGAGAAGAGAAGAGAACACCAAGAAAGGTTTCTTAAAAACAATCCATGGATTTGCAAAAACTGTGCTTTGTAATCACTGTCACAGCTGTGATTTCACTGGTGTGTTACCCATCTTCAGTTACCGCAGGAGATATAGTTCATGATGATAATTTAGCCCCAAAAAAGCCGGGCTGCGAAAATGACTTCGTTTTGGTAACTTCTAAGTGCTGGTTTTTTTTACATCAACCCAGTTTTTGTTTTGATGTTTTCTCAACTGGATTTTGAGTATTTTCTCTGATGGTTTCTTGGATTTTTGTAATTTGTGTGTGTATTTTATGGTCTTGTTGTAGCTTCAAATTGTATGAATGGTTGTTTTAAGAGTTTTTCAACTTGATTTTATGTTTTAATGCCCCTTTTTTCTTGTATCTGTTTTACAATTTTGTGCGATTTGGAGCTAGTAATGTGATCCATCAAAAGTTGGAGTTTCTAAATCTGTGATCTTGTTTAGGTTTTGGTTCTGCGTATTTGGATTTGGTGCTGATTTGCCTTGTTGGGTTGAATTAGGTTTCCATGTTTTAGAAACTTTAAAGGTTATAGGAGGTAGTTTTGAAGATGGTTTCTTTACTTCTTATGACCGGGTCCATTTCTATCTTTTTGGTTCTCTTTTGGGTTTCTTAGGTTAATATCAAATATGCGTAACTGCATAAATTATGCGCTTTGATTGGGAAAGACATTTAATGTTGTCAGTGCCACGCTTGCTTTGATTTAGTGCATACCTTTGAAGCCTACCACTTCTTATCTGGTTTTATAGGAAAGTTACATTCACCAGATTTTATGGGGCCTGTCTGCTTTCTTGCTTGGAAATTGTACTTTAGTCTGCTCTGGACTCAGATTGCGTTCATAATATTTATCTGCTAACTTTGTGGATGGTTTTTGTTAGGTAAAAGTTCAAACTTGGGTCGATGGAGTTGAGGATGCTGAATTTGTTGGTGTGGGTGCTAGATTTGGCACTACCATTGTGTCAAAAGAGAAAAATGCAAACCAAATTCGCCTTACACTTTCAGACCCTCTAGATTGTTGTAGTGCACCTAAGCATAAGGTTTTTCCTTCAGGACACTATTTATGCTCTAGATATTTGCACATAGCTGTGTACTTTAGTTATATGTTGTGGACATTTACTGAAGTTGATGTTCTTCAATTTGTTAGCTTGATAGAGATGTCATCATGGTTCACCGAGGTCATTGCAAGTTCACTACCAAAGCAAATAATGCTGAGGCTGCTGGTGCTTCAGCCTTGCTCATTATAAATAACCAAAAAGGTAACCAGCATATCTGCTGCTACATTTGATGCGTTTAGTAATCAGTAGAGATCTCAATGTGAGATCTTAGTAAGCAACGATAATGGTCTTGCTGTGCTACCTCGCATTAAACTCGTCAACTCAATTAAAATTAAACCTAACTAATTCTTGGCTAACTGGCTTGGGCTGGGCATATGAATCTTTTTCCATTATTCTGCCCATTCCCTTCTCCATCTGCACCTTTTCATTTTAGCCACACCTGTTTTACAAATATTTTGTTTTGTTAATGCCCAATGTCCTATAAATCTGCCATTTTTAAGAGGTATGTTAGGATTGCATGTAGAAATTCTTGAACTCCTTCCTTGAACTCACCATTGAAATTCTTCCTTGAAATCTTTCTTTAACCACATCATTCTTTTAATCTTTGTGGACATGGATGCATAACAGATCTTGAATTTATCTTCATCTTGCTTACACAAATGCTAACTTGGGCAAACAACCCATATAATGTACTTTACTCTCAATTTCTACCACTATGTCTTATCTTGCATGGAACTTGTTTCCCTTTTCTGCAGAACTTTACAAGATGGTCTGTGAGCCAGATGAAACTGATCTGGATATACACATACCTGCTGTTATGCTTCCACAAGATGCAGGTTCAAGCTTGGAAAAAATGCTGCTAACTAATTCATCTGGTAAGCTCTTCCATATTCCACATGTTGTGAGATAACATGCAAATCCATTTGTTAACTTGACCTTGCCTGCATTTGGATTTTACATTTTTTTGAAGATGATTGTCCATTTGTTTAGGCGATGACAACTTGCTGCTTTGATGTACTGCATACATTTATCGGGTAGTTTCCTTCTTGTGGGAGAGTTGTTTAAAAATATTTCCCTGTTTGCAGTGTCTGTGCAGCTTTACTCTCCAAGGCGACCGTTAGTTGATATTGCTGAAGTCTTTTTGTGGTTGATGGCAGTTGGTACCATCTTGTGCGCCTCTTATTGGTCTGCATGGAGTGCCAGAGAAGCAGCTATTGAACAAGACAAGCTATTGAAGGTGATCTTTTGACAATATTTGCAAAATAGCATCAACTTAGTGCTTTCTTTCCGGAAGTGGTATTCTTATCATTACAACTTTTATATACACTCTGATTCATGACCGTCATCTTCATGTAGGATGCTGTGGATGAAATTCCAAATGAAAAGGCTGTGGGTTTTAGTACTGTTGTAGACATTAATACAACGTCAGCTGTTCTGTTTGTTGTCATTGCTTCATGCTTCTTGGTCATACTTTACAAACTCATGTCATATTGGTTCATAGAGCTTTTGGTGGTCCTCTTCTGCATAGGTGGTGTGGAGGTATGACTTTTCCTGTTTCACAATGAAATCATGATGGAATGTGGTGCCGGGAGCAAATACTTAAGCATTTATGCACGTTACAAGTAGTGATTGTTATGCAAACTGCGATCAAACTATTTGACACATGAACATCCTGATTGTTATGTTTTCCATCATTTCCCCTTTCTGTTTGCTTGGATCAATTTTAACTAAGTAGTTTTATGCATCTGCAGGGATTGCAAACTTGCCTGGTCGCTTTGTTGTCAAGGTATATTAATCAATCTCTTATTGATATGTGACTTAACTTTACTGAGATTTTTGCTTTTAACTCCTTGCTAGCCACATTCCATGTTTGAGTTGTTCATAATGATTCTTTTATCTTTGATTTGGGGAACTTTGGTTAAAGTTCCTGTTCGTCAGTAAGTTGCCATGAAAGTAGTATGGTAGTGAAAATTGCACGCTCCTCCTAAGGAAAGTTCATTAACTCATCTTGTGATTCCAATTCAGCGCAACAAGTGTTAATGTATCAAATGCAGCTATTATGTATTTGAAGGTTCTGCCTGGGAGTTTTTATGAAGCTGGTTACCCATGGATGCTTGTTGTTGGATCACTCGAGTATTTTCTGCCAGTTCAGTGGTCAAGAACTAAAGTTACAATAATTGTACAGGTGGTTCAAGCATGCTGGAGAATCATACATTAAGGTGCCATTCTTTGGACCTCTCTCATACCTAACTTTGGCTGTTGCTCCATTCTGCATAGCATTTGCAGTTGTTTGGGCTGTGTATCGCACTGTTTCCTTTGCCTGGATAGGTCAAGATATACTCGTAAGGATACCTTCACTTCTTTTTTTCCTTATTGGTTGATGTTTCTGCAACTTTTAATTTCCAGTTATCAAGATGATAGAACATCATCTCTCTGATTTCTGTTTTGGTTGTTCCATCTGCTATATTTTTCATTCCAAAACTAATGATTATTGACTCCAAAATGAAATGAATATTACGAAGCATACATTATAGCCTTTTGCCATCTCTCTTAAATATATCTTTTTTTTGGGAAGTTGTTAGACAAGACTGATGGGGCAATTTAGCTAATAATCCTTCTCATTTATTTGTTCTTAAATCAGGGAATTGCACTGATAATCACCGTTCTGCAAATTGTCCATGTGCCTAATCTCAAGGTAATGTTCTTAAATAGACAGGCAAATAAGTAGAAGTTATTGCAATGGTTATGACCCCACCAAGGTGGATGTGAGGAAGAATTGTTCCTTGTGATTGGAAGTTCAAAATTTTTGCCATCGCACCAAGTAACGGGCCTGCATAGACTGCTCCTTAGATTCTTTCTTTAATCCGACTCATCAGTTTTTTCCTTTCTTAATTGCTCTTGGACCTAGTATGTGTCCAGTGGATTTCCTTTCTAAATAGGCAATCATTGGCTGTTTTTTAAGTCAAAGAGCTCTAGCAATGACCCTTTTTTTCTTTGTTTCAGTGTTGCTCTGCACATGCTCACATGATTTCTTCTGTCAAGTCACAGAATTTATTTTGGTTGCATTTGTGATAGTATCATTCAAATTTCCTTTAATTCCATACAAAGATGCAATCCTTTTATTTGATCAACTGTGCTCGTGGTCTAGTTTTACCAGGTTTAGTATCAGTTGGCATCAATTTAGATAGAGCAGATTTGAGGACTATGAATATTTCTGGCAACTCAGTGGTTTTTCTTCTGAAATGAATTACATATGTTTTGTAAATCAGGTGGGTACAGTTCTTCTCAGTTGTGCGTTCTTGTATGACATCTTTTGGGTGTTTGTTTCTAAGAAGGTGTTCCATGAAAGCGTCATGATTGTGGTAAGTAATCCTGCTAATTTTACCATTTATCATGCATAACTTTTGGTTTTGACTTTTGAATATCAATGCATTCGCTTGCTGAAGCATAACTTGGTTGATTGTATGTTTTTCCTTAGGTGGCTCGTGGTGATAGAAGTGGAGAGGATGGAATACCGATGCTGTTAAAGATTCCACGCTTGTTTGATCCTTGGGGTGGTTACAGCATCATAGGATTTGGTGACATCCTTTTACCCGGATTGCTGATAGCATTTTCCCTCAGGTTTACACTTCACTCAGTGATCCTCTGGCATGTATTTGCAGGAAGTATATTCTTAACCTGCTTCTATTCTTGTAAACTCAATATTTGCTAGCATTCTCTGGTGTTCCTTCCTCATTTTTTCCTCCAGGTTAAGTTAATTTTTTATATTTATGTGATTATGAAATTCTTTTTCCAATTTGGATCACAGAATTGGCGACTGTACTTTCTTCTTGCAATATTTTTCTTCTTCCATTCTATTTCAAAGCTATGATGCTCACTTTAGCTCTAGCTCTCTAAGTTGTTATAAGAACATTTGCAACAGTAGTTCTAGCTCTCGAAGTTATAAGAATCTGTCATGTAAGGAAATAAAGTAAAGAAAATTGTACTCTTGGCTTTTTTAGAGGAGTTGAAAAACAATGATGCATGCTGCTCCACCTTTGGTCTTGAGCTTGTTTTTCAGTCAGCAAGTTCTGATCACATGGACAGTTAAGATTTCTATGCTAAAAAAAATTGATCGCTCTTGCAGGTATGATTGGTTAGCAACTAAGAGTCTTCGAGCTGGGTACTTCCCATGGGCAATGCTTGCTTATGGACTAGGTATGGAATATTAAAAGCCATTCCCTTTCTCTGTTGGAACACTGTACTGTGTTTCCAAAATGAAAAGATAAAGAGGACTGTTGTGCTGTTCTTGTACTTTGGGATTTTTAAATTGCAATAATAATATTTTTACCGATTCCCCCTTTTAATCATTAAACGTGGCAGGTCTTCTCGTTACTTATGTGGCACTGAACTTGATGGATGGCCATGGGCAACCAGCACTGCTCTATATTGTCCCATTCACCCTCGGTAATCTTTTTCACACAAGAAGAAAGGAAAACAACCTGAAAATGCAAGTTGGTTTAACATTTACTTCACCTTATGAAAAAATTCACACATTGATGCAGGAACTTTTCTGGCACTGGGGAAGAAAAGAGGGGATCTCAGAGTCTTATGGACCCAAGGAGAACCAGAAACACCATGTTCCCATGTCCGTCTCCAACATAGTGAAGAATTGGACTAGGAAAAAGAAGACTCCTTGTGTAATTATATTTGTAGTATTTTGTAGTTTATTGCTCATCCACGGGGAAGCTGGTGGTGAGAAAGCAGCCAGACAAGAATAACATAAATTGGAAATATTGTATCAAATCTTCAGGCCCTTCAGATCAACCTTGGGCTGACTATAAGTTAACATAACGAGAGTGCATTATTGTTCCAAGAAAACACTCTTCTGTTTTCTGGCAAGTACCACTGAGACATCAGGGCGCTGCACGTTCATGGGAAAAGGTGAGGGCTAGGTAAAACTTCATGGGAAAGCTTGTTGGTTTAAACATTGTTTCTCCTGGATGCTAGTTATTGGTTGAAATTTACTGCTTTGAGAGGAATGGTTGATGTTGTCTGGCCACTGGGAGACCAGGCTCCCTCTATGCGACGGCCGGATGCCATGGAATCACACGGGCAAAACCGTTTCACTTGTGCATGGCAACGATCCAAATCATTTCTCGTGTTTTAAATTTCTCCAGGGTATTTGTGATAGTTTCTGTACACCTTGAGATTTTCATTTTAGGTTTGACCTTTGATGCGCAGGAGTCTTAAGAGACGGGAAGGGAAAAGCCTGCTAGACCTCCTATTAAATAATTAAAAAAAAAAAGACAGAAAATGTCTAATATAAGGTGTTATTGTGCTAAGAAGTCCTTGATTGCAGGTGAATAATGGAAGATTTTTGTGCGTGTGGGCAGCTCGATCGTTACTATAAGCCTTTGATAAATAAAAAAAATAAGAAAAAAGACTACTAAACCTTGTAGAAACAGTTTGATATCTAAGATGGTGTTATTACAATAAATTTTATAAGTTAAAAGTTAGCAGGCGAATCGTATTGCAAGTTAAGGCATCGGTATTTTGTCTTTATTGAAGGCAAAAATCTAATATAAAGAGACTTGTCCTTTCCATAATGTAATAATAGTTCAATTGTTTATTTTTGAGCTTTACTTCATCTTTGCACAAGTAAAAAGGCATAAAAATCCAGCTTTAAAACACCATTCTTTTATTAATAAAATTCTCAAGTGTTTTTGATTTTATTCTTCCATCTATAATCTTAATTTTTATTTTTTTTTAAGTTTTATCCTCAGTCATTCTCTTGATTTGGATTCTATTGTGATTTTTTTTTTATTTTACTTTCTAATTCAAAGTTTGATGATATTTAAGGTAAACCTTTAATGTTTTGATTTTAAATTTTGATTTTTAGTCCCTTTATCAAATTTTAATTTATCTTTAATTTTATTTTGGAACCATAATCTTGGTTTTTTATCTTTTAAAATTTGATCTTCATCTTTATTTTTTTTAGATTCTTTTGT
>Ga0325414_1001562_pt1 | contig 22294 bp, 20 predicted proteins | sample PopdelMetagenome_8_FD_206183 | JGI IMG/M metagenome (GOLD analysis project Ga0325414, IMG submission 206183) | Populus deltoides microbial communities from Bellville, Georgia, United States - Leaf-PdKOR-R3 | ecosystem: Host-associated > Plants > Phyllosphere > Phylloplane/Leaf | place: USA... | reverse complement strand
CAGAAAATTGTAAATGTTTCTTGTTCCATCTTTTGCTTCAAAAGGAAATAAAAAAAGAAGAAAATTTCTTGCCTTCCCAGTTATTATTCATCATAGCAATTACCTATAAATGGTACAAGTGCTGCTCCATTTTTTCTGTGCTAAGAGGGTATTTAAAAGTATGGTAATTGTTATATTTTAAAATATTTTTTACTTGGAAATGTATTAAAATAATATTTTTTTTTATTTTTTTTAAAAATTACTTTTTACACCAGTACAAAAAATAAATGATACTAGTACTTCTCCATTCTCCCTTCTTTTATGTTTGGATACTTTCGTTGTTCATTTAATAGTTTTAATAATTTGGTTCCATAAAATTGAAATAAATTTTTTTCCATTCATATATTTTTTTGTGTGCGGGTTTTTTTATTTTTTATTTAGTTATTATAGTTTAGTTTTGTAAAATTAATATTTGATAAACTATGAAATAGTATTTGATGGAAACACAAAATAGGTCAAACCTTTTTTCTTTCTTGTTATCGTTTTCTTTTTTGATTGGATCTTTTCGCATCTCATTTAATAATCATTGTAGATCAGTTTTGCCAAATTGATGTTTAGTAAATCATAAAATGATGTTTGAAATAATAAATACGAGAACGATGCCAGATGGAAGAAATATTATAATAGAAATGCAATATTAAAAAAATAATAGAAATGCAATATAAAAAAAAGACAATCTATTATGATTGCAATAATTATCTCTAATGTTTTTTTTTTTAAAATATTTTTTCACTTGATTTTTCCCCCATTTGATACTTTCACATTAAGTTTCATTGAGATTGAATTTAATGTCTTGTTTCACCTGGCTTTATATAGATATCTTGATATTAAGAATATGTTTTAACATCATTAATTCGAGTCTCACAAATTTCAAGGTCATTGAAGGCTTACATGGTCGTTAACTTCAGTGCCCGTAGAATTAATCGAGGTGCGCACAAACTGACTCGGATATCCAGATTAATAGTAATAAAAAAATAAGTTTCAACATTAAGTTAATACTTAATTTGAAAAAATAAAATAAAATTTTATTGATTCAAACCAATTAAAACTTTTGGGATTCAATTTCCAATTAAAATAAATATTCAACCTTTTTTTTTTTTTTTATAAATAAAATCTTTATCTTAATTTCTTGACTTAATCTTTGGTTGGAATTAATATATTTATTATTATATATTTTTATTTATAATTCTTGATTTATTTTATTAAAAACTTGTATAAACAAATAATTTTTTATAGTAAAAACAACGTTAATAACGCCTGCCTCCTTTTTTATATTGAGGAAAAAAAAATGTTCCATTACACTATCCATAGTGTAGTGCGAAAAATCAAACTATTTCTTGTAAAGTCATTTGAGTAATTATACTAATTGGAAAACTAAGAAAAATACGAACGCTTGAAGATTAACTTGCAAGATGAATGCAGTATGTGCTGATAAATATAAATTACATGGTGAATATATATTTGAAAAACCAAGGTGGATAATGTATAATTAAATAATAAATATTAGTTTAGATTTATAATGATTGAATAACTATCTTTTAATGTATATCTATCATAAATAAATAGAAATCGAAACATCTACACGTTTTTTTCTTCTATATTTTCAATCCTAGTTATTTTGTGTATATTTTTGCTCATGATATTGACTATCACCTTTTCTCTTATCCTTTTGTTATTATGTTATTGTATAAATTCAAAATAAAATAAAATAAAATCGTCAACAAAGAAAATAAAAATAAACCCCAAAACATAAAGTATTTCACATCATTCGAAGTAAGAAAAACAAATTCCTATCTAGAAAAAAAAAAATCTAAACCACATGGTCTTAGAAAAGATAAACAATTCCAACTCCAACTTGATCGTGTGAAACCTACAACTAGTTTATACCATGTTGTAGTTTGTGGTTTATAGGCAAATACCAGAGTGTACCAAAGTGGAGTGGAGCGGAGCGGAGCACAATGATGATTAGGATTTTGTTATGAACAACATCCATGTGGATAAGAAGTTGGCTAAAGAAAAATGTATCAGAGGCATGGCTGGTGTGACTGCTGACAATTAGGAGTTGTGGCTGCTAAAAACACTGGAAGTTGAAGCTAGGATGGCCAGTATTGCATTATGCTCCAGTTGGCAGATTTCATTTTATTCAATTGTTATTTTCTATTTTATGTTAATGGTTTAGATAGTATAGAAGTGGTGCCAACTTTTTAGGATTTGGTTATTGAACAATTTGTTTAAATTGTAAGCAAAGACATGGAGTAATGCAAAGAAGAATTTTAAATTTTATTTGCATTGAGATTGTTGGGTTCTCATGTATAAGAGGCGTGGCTGGTGTGGCTGCTGAAGATTAGGAGTTGTGGCTACTAAAAACACTGGAAGTTGAAGCTAGGATGGCCAGTATTGCATTATGCTCCAGTTGGCAGATTTCATGTAGATTTCATTTTATTTATTCAATTGTTATTTTCTATTTTATGTTAATGGTTTAGATAGTGCAGTAGTGGTGCCAAATTTTAGGAGTTGGTTATTGAACAATTTGTTTAAATTGTAGGCAAAGACATGGAGTAATGCAGAGAAGAATTTTAAATTTTATTTGCATTGAGATCGTTGGGTTCTCTCTTAAATGAGCCCTTCACATATTTTCAAAATAGGTCATAAGGGAAGAAGGTCGGGTAAACACTATTCTTTACAGGTGGATTTCACAGTCAATCGCCCTGTAACTCGATCACAATCTCGGGACCATATTAGATTTCTTGGACGGTTAGGTTTTCTTGGGAGGTTTAAGGTCTACTATAAATACATACTATGTATCCTTATTTCGACATAGTAAAAAATAAAAGCTCCTCACTCTTGTAGATGTAAAAACATTGTTGAACCACGTTAAATCTTGTATTGAGCAATATGAAGAGGTAATGTTCAAGGTAATCTTAATTGAATAATCACGTTAAACCACTTGTCGAGCATATAAGCTAATCTATGAGTTGTTGTATAAGAAACATGTAATGCATGAGAGTAAGCTAGCTGGAGTAAAAGTAAAAGGAGAAGCTGTTAAGAATTCCCAAACTAAGAAGGTCGAACTGTTGAAGAGAAAACTTGACAAAGAAAAAATCAAGACAAAACATTTGGAGGAGAAGAACGGGCTGCTGGAACACCACAATCAGATGATTGATACCAACAACAATCAACTGAACAGAAGCAATATGGACGAGCAGATCGTACGAGCTTCCGTCTACGCTAGAAGGATCTGTCTCAATACTCAGCAAGTGGGGAGAGATCTTCATCGATATCAGCAAAGTATAGCTGAGACTGATGTTTTTTTGAGAGATATAAGAAATAGAGGCTTTGCTTTTCCCCTTGTAAATGATGATGAATGAATGTAAAAGCTGTCATTGAATATTAATGAAAAGGGCTTGGACCCAATCTTTTGAACAATATATTGTACCGATGAGTATAAATTTATTGAGCATCGGCTTAGGTCAAATTTCCTCGATTGTTACAAAAGAATCGAAAATCTCTCCTAAATGGCGGCCATATATCATTCTGAAAATTTGTTTAACCCACGTCCAAACATGCATCATCATGCATAACAACGTATCTATGTGCATTTGTATTCATAAATCTTGGAATCTGCCCAAACAGGCATTCAAAATATAGGCCCCCCTGCCAAGGTCTACAATACAAGGCTTCACAAAAAAATGAAAAATAAAGAAAGGGCTAATTACCATAAAGAGTTCGACGATGTAAAAAATAACATGGCTTGGATGACTAGTTTACTCAAGCAACTCCTACGAGCATAGTCAAGGGAAGGGACATCTAGTCAGCAATCGACTCTACTAATACCACTAGCAACCCCAATTATCATCGACCCATAAAATTTAGAGGCAAATCCCGCTGCTAGACCACAAAGAACGATGAGCATTTTGATGGCTCACCCAACTATGCCCGCTTAAATGCCGACCACCATAGACCTGACTATAGGACAATCCCACGAGATTAAAACTTCTGGTCACCCCGAACAATATAAATGGGTTGCCTGGGAAGAAAGGTTGAGGGCTATAGAGGGGTTTGATGTCTATGACCCAATTAGAGCAACTGAGATATGGTACCAAATGTAGTAATACCCAAAAAGTTTAGGGTTTTAAAGTTCATTCAGTACACAGGGTTGGAATGCCCTAATACACACCCAAGGCTATATTGCAATAAAATGGTAGAGGTCATACACAACGACAAGTTCATCCAGGATAGCTTGTCTGGTTCCGCACTAAGCTCTTATATGACTTTAGATAATACCAAGGTTAAGAAATGAAGCGATCTCACAGATGCTTTCCTAAGGAAATACAAATTCAATATTGACATCGCTCTAGATCAAACGAGTTTGATGGTAATGGAGAAAGGCAACAAGGAGACAGTGAGGGAATTCACTCATAGATGGAACAACAAGGCATTGCATGTGCAACCGTTTTTGTTGGAGAAAGAAATGATGACTCTATTCGCCAATACTTTCAAATCTCCATACTATGAGTACCTGATAGGAAGCTCTGCTTAGCATTTTTATAATTCCATTGTTATCGCTAAAAGGATAGAGTAAGGGGTAAGAGCTAACAGAATACCGGAACCCACCGAGAAAAAAAGATTTGTTGGGAGAAGGAAGGATGCAGAAGTAAGCAATATAGAAGGAGGACACAAGGGTAAGAAGGATTTCCAAGCCTAACCTCCTAAAATACCCAATATCAACTTCGCAAAGTCTTTCCTAGTAAGCCAACCCACCTACCCTTTAGAAAACCAAACCGAAAGTAACCCAAGAAGAACAAACCATAAAAGCCAAGAACAACTCCCACCTTTACCAATGCCCTTAAAAGAAATGTATGTGAAACTACTAAGCATAGGTCATGTAGCCCCCCTTCCCTTTTTCATCGTTTAAACCTCCTTTCCCAATTGGGTACAAACACATAACTAACTTGTGAATACCATGCTAGAAATCCTGGCCACAAACATTGATACTTGTTTAGCATTCAAGAGGAAGCTCTTGTAGTTATTCAAAGCATGATGGATAACCTTCGAGGATACACCCAACATCAATTCTAACTCGTTGCCCAATCATGCTTTTAGTAGTGGGGGAGTGAACGCAGTAGAATATAGAGAGAAAAAGAAGCAAGTTCTGAGGGTGACCATGGATAGGTTATACGACATGTTAATGCAAGCTGGTTACTTGCCCAACAAAAAGTGTAGCAAGAAAATGAGATAATTTTTGTAGGTTTCACGAAGCAATACAACACAATATTGAAGAATGTGACGTAAGTGGACTCTTGATCTTCTATAGACAAAGGAGAAGGAATAAGATGAAGTTGGCATGATAGGTTTCGAGGTAGGGAAAACGAAAGTGTGTAGAATTCAGCCCACTGGAAGCAATCCACCAAAACTTGTCTTGACAAGGCTTGCCTTTACCCATAACAAAAACTATAACGCATTGCCTCATAATTACAGAGGCTTCTCTCCACTGTTGTAAATTAAGATTAAAGAATTAACTCAGAGTGGCAGGTGTTTCACACTTAAAGAATTGGAGAAGCAACGAAAGGCCAAGGGTAAGGAGGTTATGGAAGCTATTAGAGGTATGAAGGTGAACAAACCAATAAGTGAGGAGAAGGATGGTGAATTTCTAAAACTAATAAAGCATAACGAGTACAGTGTGGTAGAACAACCGAAGAAAACCCCTGGCAGGATATCCCTCATGTCTTTTATCCTAAGTTCCGAGCCCTATCGCAACACCTTGCAAAAAGTTTTGAATGAGGCATACGTTTCTCAAGACATGACCTAACAGACTATGGAGCATTTGGTTGGAAGAATCCAAGCAACCAACTACCTGTACTTCACCAAAGATGAGCTCGACGCCAGAGGTCATAACAAACCTCTATACATCATAGTAAGGTGCCAAGATTGCACCATTGGCAAGGTTTTGGTGGATAATAGCTCAACCTTGAACGTACTCCCGAAATATATGCTGGATGAAATACTAATTGATCCAACCCGTATGTTGCCAAGTACTATGACGGCTAGGGCATATGACGGTTCTCCAAGACAAGTGGTAAGGACCATTGAAATAGAATTGTTCATTAACCAGCAAGCATTCCTAGTAACCTTGCAAGTAATGGACATTCACCTTTCATACAACATGTTACTAGGAAGGCCTTGGATACATGCTACTAGCGCTGTGACTTCCTCCTTACATCAATGTCTGAAGTACATTGTTAATGGAACATTGGTAACAGTTAAGGCTGAATAGACCCTGACAATGGTACAGAATATGGCAATACCTTACATAGAGGCCAAAGAAAGCAAGGATGAGAATCTCCATGCATTTGAGATTGTTAATATAGAATGGGTTCTAGAAAATTTGATGTTAAGAAAGCTAGTCATTTCTGAAGCCGAAAGGATGACAACTAAGTATTTCTTAAGGCATGGACTTCCTTTTCGATACAACCCTGTCACTGGAAATCCGGAAAGGATAAGCCCGATAAGATGAAAAACTGCAAATCAAAGATTTAGGCTTTAAACCTAATAATAAAGACTATAAGAGAGTTGCCAATATCAGGCTAGAAAAGAGACTAGCTAGGATGGAAATGAGTACCAAAGAAGAAAATATTATCATTCCCCCGATCCATATATCATTCCCTAAGGCTGTTTATGTGGCCTGCTCGGAAGACACGATGGATGTCCCTATCCAAGGCATGGCTGCTATGGGTATCAACACGTTGGAGAAAGATGGTGGCAAGGTTAAAAGTCACAGTAAAATGGCGGAAGAGGAAGAATTGCTACCGCAACTAACTATCCATACCGTAGATGAGATGCCTGTAATGGCCTTCGTATGAAAGTTGGCAAATGGCAAAAGATTCCAGAATTGGGTGACTCAGGAAGCACCTATAGTTTTTAAAAAGTAAATGACAATGTTTCATGTTTGCTTTGTGTTTTGTTTGTTTTTTTTTTTTTTTTTATGTTTTCATACCAAACTGGCAATGTTGGCTCAAGATGCCAACAATTTGGTTTCGCTGTGTTTGAGCCTTTTCTTTTATCAATGAGATCATGATTTTTCACCATTTTCTATCTGTCTTTCTTTTACAAAACATTCATTTACACCTTCCGCTTTCATGAAATCTTAAAGCGAACCATCCACAAAATCACTAGCATATTAAATTGAGAATGAATGGCCAAATTTTAATGAGTACACAATTACAATGAAAGAAAATGAATGGGAAAAGGATGATGTGGAAGAATTCACTAGATTAGTAGAGCAATTAGAGTAAATTCAAGAATCGGCAAAAAAGAAAAAGTTAAAAACAGTTAACTTGGTCCTATGCAGATATGCCTGGTCTGGATATGAGAGGATAAAAAAGAGTTAAAATAGGGACTTAGATCACTTCCAGTGAAAGAGAGGATTTGATCTCATTACTGTGCGTGTTTATTGACATGTTTGCTTAGTCCTACGCAGATATGCCTGGTCTGGATACTAACATCGTAGTACATAAGGTACTATTGAAAGAAGGGAGTATACCCATGAAGCAAAAAATACAGAGAACTTGGTCGATAACGCAACATGAAGCTCAATATACTCCTTCATGGATGGTTTCTTTAGGTATAACTAGATCAAGATGGCTAAAGAAGATAAAGAGAAAACAACTTTCATTACACCACGAAGAACCTGTCAAGTAAAAGGAGAATGACAGACAAAAGATGAGAAGCTGAGACCATATCAAGAATATCTATCCAAGCTAATAGAGGAATTTGACGAGATAAAATTCACTCATATGGGAGAGATAAAAATTGGTTTGTCGATGCTTTGGCTACCCTGGCTTCTATGGCCAAAATTGATTGTGGGAATGGAATACAACCTCTAAATATTGATGTAAAAAATTCTTCGGCTTACTGCTGCTTAGTTGAAAACAATGTGGATGGAAATCTGTGGTATCTTGATATCAAATGGTTTATCCAATACTAGGAGTATCCCCGGGAGGCATCTAGTATAGATATGAAAATTCTATGAAGGTTAGCCCTAGACTATTACCTTGATAAAGAGATTTTGTACAAAAAGTTATCGGATGGAACATTGTTGAGATGTCTGGATGAAACAAAAGCAAAAGGGCACTATGGGAGGTTCATAAAGGGGTTTGCGCAACCCATGTTAGAGGACATATGATGACCAGACAAATACAAAGATTAGGGTACTTTTGGTTGAACTTGGAAAAGGGATTGCATAAAATATGCCAGGAAATGCCACAAATATCAGATATACATTGATAAAATAAATGCATCCCCAGCTCTCCTTTTCAATTTGACATCTTCATGGTCTTTTGCGATGTGAGGAATCAATGCAATCGGGCCTGTCAATCCAAAAGCCAGTAACGGGCACCGGTTTATCATAGGGGCTATTGACTACTTCACAAAATGGGTAGAAGCTGACTCATATGCTCATGTAACCCACATTCTTTACGTGGTATGGAGGTTCATTGAACAAGATTTAATATGTCGATATGGAGCTCCTGAAAAAACTAGTGACTGATAATGCTCAGAACTTTAATGGGAGAATGATTATGGAGCTTTGCGCAAAATAAAAGATCAAACATTCAAATTCATCCCCATATAGACCAAAGATGAACAATGCCGTGAAAGCCGCCAATAAAAACATAAAGAAGATCATTTAAAAAATGGTGGTCACTTATAAGGATTGGCATTAGATCTTGTCGTTTGCTTTTTATGCATATTGCACTATAGTTAGGACGTTAACAAGTGCAACCCCATATTCTTTAGTAAATGGAATGGAAGTGGTATCACTTTTGGAAATGAAAATCCTATCCTTAAGAATAGTGATATATTTTGAGCTAGAAGAAGCCGAATGGATGAAAGTGAGGTATGAGCAACTAAACCTGGTCAATAAGAAGAGGATAGCTGCAATATATCACCACCAACTCTTCTAGAAAAGAATGGCAAAAGCCTACAACAAGAAAGTCAAATCTTGGTATTTCCAAGAAGGAGACTTGGTACTAAGGAATATTCTAGCTTTGCCTAATGAAGGCCCCTGCGTGGTAAAGAAGGCATTCTCTAAGGGAGCCCTCATATTAAAAAGATGTATGGAGATGACTTGCTTAGGCCTATGAATTCCAACTCTGTAAAAAAATAACATGTATAGTGTACTCATTTTGCTTTTAATTAATACATCTTGTATATTTTTTGCAAAAAAAAAAAAAAAAAACAAAATTAATGATATGTCAAAAGGCAACCCCCCTAGGAGGTGGCTAAATACCCAGAAACCAAAACAAATGACCCAACCATCAAGTTCTTATTGTGAGAAAACTACGCAGAACAAAAGACAATGAAGTTTTTATAAATCACAAAAATCACAGAATAAACTCAAAAGACCACTACGACGGTAAAGTTAAATTTATCAGTTCTAACTGGTCTTGCTTGAAATGAGAAAAGACCACCTTTGATATCCATAAAGAAAATATATCCATTGTAATTCCTTTTTAAGCCTGGTAGAATCCTTCTTTCAAAGAGAAACCCTGACCTGAGACACACCTTACACTAGGGGCAAATGAGAAATGATTTTGTTGGTCAAGAAGATTAAGACCACAACATAATTGGTGGTAAAGAGATTATTAAACCCAAAGTTTTGGAAAGGACTAAAAGTGAAAAGCCTTAGACTAGGGGGAAGCTAAGGAAACCTAAAAAAAGGTTGTAAGGAAGCCATAAACGGACATTGCCCGCACTTAAAAACAAATCAGGTTCTAATGCCAAGAGTCAATGTCAAAGGTTTCATCTTAAAAAAAAATAAAGCCTAAAATGAAGCCTCTAGCACCTTCAAATAATTGGTTATCCATCAAAATAGAACTTCGAGTTACATTACAGCCTCTATTAAAAGAATGATTGAACTTTTAGGTAAACATATAATGGGTAGCATGATTGTACATTTTTCTTTTACAAAGATGATGAAATAGAAAAAAGGAAATAATGATGCTAAAGATGGGTAGGAAACCCTGATTTTCCCTTTAAATCAAGTTTTGATATGGGCAATGAGTCATATGCTGACCATTTGATTTTGATGACATTGAGAATTCTTGTTTGGTAAAAAGAAAACATTTTTTTTGAATTATGATGAAGTTTCCTATCCAATTTTAAAAGACAAAACTTGCCAATAAAAATATAATGGTCATATGACATTTGTTTTACAAAGATAGCAAGGGAGTTAATGAGTAGTTGATGGTGATCCCAAGTTTGAAACCCTTAAACAATGTTTGAGCCTGTAAACTCTTTTCTTTGTTGACCACGCAACCCAACCTTATTATGTACTTAAGAAGTCCTTTCTAATCAAGCAAGCAAGATAGACTGATAAATGACACACTTAAGGAATCAATTGTGAAAGTAATGATGAATTAAAAAACCTTTTATCTTTTGCTCGCGTCGAGAGAATCCAATCACAAGACTTCAAACCAGTATTTGAACCTTCTCAAAGTAGGTCAACTTTTATAGCAAACGCCATGATAAAACACTTTTTGACATAACATTAATGAATCTTGGATTTTAAAAAAAAAACAAGATAAATCTTGCAAAATCTTTGTTAGGGAAATCACCCTAAACCCCTTAAAGAGTGTGTCAAAAGTGTTAAAAGCTCACAATGTTGTCACAAGATAGAGAGTTTCTTAGTCATTTCCAATTCATGATGATATTCATCATAGCCATAAAAAAAAAGATACACAAGGCAACTCAATGCTCTAGCAACTCACACGAACTTACTCGGGTGAAACAAAGAGAAAAACTAGCCAGAATAACCGTCCCAGAAATTACAAACCTCGGTGAAGATTGTGAAGAAAATGAGGGCGCCTATATTTCAAAAGGCATGCATTGCATATGATCTAACCTCAAAATTAAAATATTAATTGTCTTTCTAGAAGAAGAACGATGGAATTTATGAGCAGAAGACAAAAGGCTTTATTGTAATATGAATGCATAAAAACTGGTATTTGTTTTAATATACCATGAAAGAGTATTTTGTTTTGATCTTTGAAAAAAAAAATGAAAGGCTTTGGTCCTAGTATTAAGTTGAAAAAAAAAGGACAGGTCGCCCATGAGAACATAAAGTTTTTTAAAAGAGCAAGTCACCCATAAAAATAGACTATTTTCTAAAAACGATCAAGTCACCCATGAAAATAAACAAGTTTTTGAAATTTTGAAATGGCAGGTCGCCCATAAAAATAGACTAGTTTATGAAAATATGCAAGTCGCCTATGAAAATAGACTAGTTTTTGAACTTCATAAACGACAAGTTATCAATGAAAATAGACCATTTTTTGAAAGAAAAAAAATGGGGGGGGCATTTCACCCATGAAAATAGATCAATTTTTAAAATTTAGAAATGATAGGTCACCCGTGAAAATAGACCATTTTCTGAAAAAAGACAGATCACCCGTGAAAAAAGACTATTTTCTAAAAAAAAAGAGCAGGTCATTTATGAAAATATACCAATTTTTTAACTTAAAAAAGGACAGGTCACTTGTAATATCCCAATTAACAAAACAAGTTAAACAAACTAACGACACAGAAATAACATGGTAATTGTTTTTTGATTTTTGAATTCATATAGAGGTTGATGAAATTTCAAAAGAGTTTTCCCTATAGTTAGACATACCAAATTATCGACAATTGCCTACTTTTCAAGGATTTTATAACCACATAAGTTATTCATCTCAATTTCCTTTTTTTGTTGTCCCAGCCTTAGAAACATTCTCAACATCACATAAACCATTCATCTTTCAGTATTAATATCACATACTTTTTAAAAGTATAATTCGAAACATACGTTAGATCAAAGGAAAGAATTATTAAACCAATCATGCGTAATTATCCTAAGATGTACATATGTGTGTGTAAGTAGGGCAATTTAGTTTAAAAGAGAACATGCATGGAAATTGTAGTTATCGTTTACATATGACGTTCGTCTAAGGACTTCATTACATGAGATATACAAAGATAAAATAACATCATTGCAAAAGAAAGTTATTGTTTAAATTACAAAATCTATTACATGCACAATAAAAGTTCCTTGAAGTCCTGGAATCCATCTGTCATCTAGTTATTCGGTCCACCGATATATGAAGGTCCTGCAATAAAATTTAATAAGCAAATTTTCAGATTATGATCATAGTTTTATCTTCTAAGGATAACGAGATTCAGAGTATCCATTCGCTTATCGAGTATTCTAGGAATTCCTCATGAATGATAGTCATGACTTTCATAACAATTACGTAGCATATCTATATACTCATAATCACAATTTATCTACTTATGCAAGATGAATCAAGAATTTTACACGACTATGGTCAACAATCATTATAATATAATGCTTTCTCGAGTTCTCCGGAGGGTCTTCGCTTTATGGGCCATTGCTTATTACAAAGGCAAATTCAAATTCATCGGTTTTCAAAGCTATGAAAAACAATACCAACATTGGCTTTCACTCATTTCGAAAGCAAATCAAATTTGTTGGTTTCCTTGACTTTGAAACAATACTAACAATGGCTTTCACTCATTTCAAAAGCAAATCAAATTCAATGTTTCCCACAGCTTCGAAAATCAATCCCAACATTGGCTTTCGCTCATTGCGAAAGCAATCCAAATTCAATGGTTTCTGCATCTATAGAAACAAATCCAACATTGGCTTTCACTCATTGCGAAAGCAATCCAAATTCAATGGTTTTTGCGTCTATGGAAACAAATCCAACATTGGCTTTCGCTCATTGTGAAAGCAATCTAATTTCAATGGTTTCTATATCTCCGGAAACAATTCCAACATTGGTTTCCACTCATTGCGAAAGCAAATCAAATTCTTTCTAAGCTCATATTATATTCATGAATCATCCATATTACTAACTTCGTAATTCATCACAAATCTTAAGGTTTAAGACTTAACTTCATGATTTATGATCGATTCAAATTCGTTAATTTCCGATGACTTCAGAGATCTTTTTATGCATTGGTCTTTCGATCATTACAGAACAATTCAATTGCATCAGTCTTACATTGTCTCCAAAATTTTATCCATAACCTTCTAGCCATAGTAATCATCAAGAATTTAGAATTTCAGATTTAACTAAGTTTATTATAGGTGAGATTTCGCTTACCTGCTTCTTTGGTCTTGTGAACTCCTCCGATGGAAGACCCTATGCCTGGAATTCTTCCTGCACCATACAACTATGTTATTATCAGCATATACTTTAACGACTTTGCATACTCATTCCTTATAAAAGAATCACCTCTATTAAATTTCATCTCAAACTCATTATATTCAAACAACACATGGTAAGTGCACTAAAATACTGTTTAATGTTTCTTCCTCCACTAGAGTTATAGAAGTCGGTTCCTTTCGGTGTTTATTTCTTTAGTAAACTACGACATAATTACACAAATAGGATGAAGAGGGTCAACCTAGTTCTCTTTTGTGTTTTATCTATATTTTGAGTTCTATAACTCAAAATAGAGCAAGACTTATTCCCTGTGAAAGTTAACATAATGACACATATCTTTCATGAAGTCATTTATTCTAAGTTCTCTCAGCTATAAGCCCAAAATTTCAGGTCAAGGTTTGGTGCACATGGTGTCCAGAATTTTCCAATTTGACCTATCTTTGGTTTCCTACCAATATCTAGAGTTCTACAACTCCAATTTAGGTGATTCCAGTTCCATTGAAAAGTTAACACCCAATTCTACAACTTTCATGAGGACAATTCTCTAGATTATGCCTTTATCTAGGTCAATTCCTAGTCATAAGTTAACTAACAACACAACCTAGATTCCTAGTTTGAATGTCGAGCATATAAACCATCATTTTCATGTGTTTCTTTTTCTTTCTTCAGTCACTATTGCCTATAAAATTCCATTTCCACATCAACAATCACACATGGGATTATAATTTATTTAAAAGTTAGGCTTCATAAAAGTATGTGGAACAAAGATATCTTTCAACCAAAAATCTCTCATTTGCTCCAAATGTGGGGTGTGGTCCATGTTAAGGTTCTTTTTCAAAAAAAAGATTCTATTAGGCTCAAATTAGGATTTGCAAGGGATATATATTTTAAGAATAGTGAAGAGAATAACCAAATATGACATTTTCTCGTTTCAAGCAAGGTCAACTAAAACCGATAAATGTTGACCTTCTCTAACATAATGATTTGGACTTGTAAGAAATAATGATTCGCACGTCTATAACTATTGAATCCACTATATGTCATTATGTATACTGCTAAAACTTAGTTCCATGATGTGTGGTTTAATTTTGTATGTGAGCTCAAAGTTTATTTGGTCACCCCACATTGTTTATCATGCCATTTTAACAAGCATCAAGTCATTTTTGCAATCAAAATATTTTTAATTTTTCAGGATTGATTAACCTTAATTTTGCATGTTGGAGTTTGATCAAAATATTTTGTCAAAATAAAATGTTAAACATCTCTTAACTTCAAAACAACAAAGAGACAAAGAAAAGACATATTTCTTTGAAAATATGATAGGGTGTGATCCCGAAACAAAAGTGTTGAATAACAAAATTTTGTAACAAAATGCGACACCCTAATTCTCCAGCAATTACTTGTGTCTTGTCATGATCTTTGTTATGCTCATGATGATACAGTAACAATATGGTTGATGAAACCATCCTTCATAAACTCAACCTGTCTCTTGCTCACCATTATCCGAACTTGATACTTGAGATTTTTTCAATTTTCAATCAAATGGCCTAGGACCCCACCATGATATTCATATCTATCTTCTGGATCATACCACTTAGGAAATGGTGGTTACATGAGATTTGATGGATTCAGGGCAACAAGTTTGGAGTCTAACAGGTATCTGGTAGACAAACTTGAGTGGCAGAGGTATGTCAATCTTTAACAAAGACATTTAAGTAGTTGATGCTACAAAAAAACTTGACTGGACCACACGACTAAGGTTTCCCATCTGAGACCGTTTTCTGGTTCATATCTTGTAATTGTTCTAGAATCCATGGTAGGACCTTTAATTGTTTCATTTTGATATGTTGTTTAATTCTTTCACCAATCCTCATGGCTTCATAGAAATGTCGAGCTAAGTTTCTCATCAAATGCTCGTAATAAAAGGATTAAAAGGTGCTAGCAAATAACATCACCATTTCTGTCTCTATCAATGGAGTTTGGACACATATTCGCCATCTTTGTGCATATGTCCTCACAGACTCTTGGTTTCCCTTTTCCATAGACATCAAGTTGGTTCTGTTCGGAGCAATTTCTAGATTGAAATTAACTGCTTCAAGAAGGGATATGTCATATCCTTCCACTTATTAATCCTGGTACTATTCAGTTCATATATCAGCTTAATACAGACCTTGTGAGACTATTTTAAAAGAAATAGATTAGCATTTTATCATGATAGATCACTTTAGCCATCTTGTTGTAGTAGACCAAATATGAGTGTTCGAGCATTCGAACTCGGTGTACTTGATGAAGTCCGGCACTCTGAACTCTTTTGGCACCACAAATGTTTTTTTGGAACCAAACAAACTCCAGCTGCTAATACAGGGTCAATCATATTATTCCTTTCAACTACTCTCAATCTCTCTTTCAGAGCAAGCCATTTATCATGGTCCATAGGATCGGTAGACCTATTGTCAGAAGGTCATTCTGCTGTAAAATCCATAGCGACCTGAGCTTGAGGTGGTTTGATGGAGAGAAAATGGACAAAATATATTGCCCAGTTACTGAGTCTGCCCTTAAGTTCTGAGATGTGTGAGGGATGTGGGCTGACGGTACTTCCACAGGAGGTTGTGCAAACATTCCCTTTCCATTCTTGAAACTCAATGCTTGTTCGAGTAGATTTATGAGTCTGGCTACTTCACCTTTGATGCTCTCAATTTTCTTTTGATAATGAGCCTCTATTTAAGCTCTTTCTTAGTTTTCCATGTTTTCTCTCAATCAGGTGTAGTAGACCTTAGATAAGGAACCTATGTTTCAACCTTCCAATGATATATGCATGTAAGGATACATGTATGTCAAATGTATGAGCATGTTTTATATGATGAATGTCATAACCTATTTTTAGGTTATTCCCTAAATTCATCTTATTTCTTTTCAAAATAAAAAAAATATTAAAAAATATAATAAAAATAAAAGCAAGAAGGCTGGCGCTTTAGAAAAATCAAACTGTAATTTTAAACAAAATCGGGAGCTTAATTGTACCTCATTTTACCCAAAAATAGAGAGGTAATGCAAATTCAAAGTCAAATTAAATGATTATTGGACGAATCTACTTAAAAATTAAGCCTCGTGACATAATTAAATTTTAATAAGCCAATTTAATTTAGTCATAGGCCAATCTAAAGTTTAATTATATTTAAGAACTACTTTAGGTTCAATTGAAAGATTTAATTAAGTGCAAGGACTTAATTATACTTTAAATGAGTTAAAATAATTTTATTAGGGGTTTAATTGGTGAGAAATTAAGTTTGAGAGCCCTATTTAGGCTTGAACCAACGGTTGGAATCCTCCTAGGTCGAACCAAGGGCTAGGATTTGGCACCAGTTGAGACCAAACATCCCTCTTCCAACCCCTATAAATAGATGAGGATGTCATGTCCTAAAGGAGGAGATTTTGAAGTCCAAATTTGAGACAAAATCAACCCCCCTCATTTCCTTTCTGCCACCATGAACTTTCTCTCCTTTTTCTCTCTCCACTATGGCCTTCATCCACCACCAACCTTTCCCTCCATCTGTGCCATCACACTTTCCCCCTCTCCATTGATTGTTTCTCCTTCTTCCTCTATAGCGGTAGCAGCTCCTCCACTATGAGCTCCCACTTCTCTCTTTCCCTCCTCGTGCAACTGATGCTAGTGTCTCTACCCATCGTCCTTTCTACCAACTCCATGACCAGGTCACCAGCAGCTCCCCACGCCAGGGTGTTGGAGGGGGGCCCCTAGTCGGGACTGGACCTATTCCAGCTCAGCTCAAGTGGGCCGACATCGACCCAACGCCTCTTTTGTGCTGATCTCGTTCCACCCAAGCTAGGCTTGACCCATATAGTTGGGTCGGCCCAACCCAATATATTTAATAATAATAATAATATAATAATAATAATATATTATAATATTAAATAATATTTAAAAAAACAAAAAAATGTGATTCTCTTGCATGTTTTTCAACAAATTTTGTATAATATTGTATTTTTTACACTATAAGATACTGATTTAGTATTAAAATACCTGGTTTTCTCCAGAACATTTCTATAAAAAATTAAAAAATTAAAAAAAAATCTAAAAAATTTTAAATTAATTTCCCCTTTTCAAAAAAAAAGAAAAAAAAATGTTTTGTTTTCATGCATACAACCAGATCCTAAAAAGTTTTCCAAGCATATTTTCATTTTAAAAAAATTGCAACTTTCTCATGTTTTAAAAAGCAAAAAAAAATAGATATCGTAACCAGTTTATGATTTACCCATTAAAATATGGTTAAAATGTTAAAAACTCTTCACTAATCATTTTGTTCATTTTATATTGAAGTTTAGATGTAGACTTTAATATTTATTGGGTGTAAAACTACACAACAGAGTACACCCTTAGGTATTAAAAATACGAATGGTAAAATAAATGCGATACTAAATTTGAATTTTAGAACGGTTATGATTTAATCTAATAAAGTAGAGACTCTCTCATGAAGGGAGATCTACCTTGAACCTTAGACGAGACTAACAAATAGAAACTTGACCTATAAAAACAATCAAATAACAATAAAACTTACCTTATGTAGGGTGCACTGGGGGTAATGTGTCTTCTCCTTGCACAACTATTCCCTTACCCAGACTCTTATAGACTATAGGTTTCTAGTAACCATACTACTAGGTGGGACTCGTGAACCTAAATCATAATTTTATAATTAAACTTAAAACCTTTTTCCTTCCCAATAACACGCCTCTCATAAAGGCACACATTTTTTTCAGTGAGCTCAGCCATGCGACACAAAGCCCACGTGCAACAATGAACTCGCCCTTCAAGATGTGACATATGGTTGTAATGCTTGCATGATGAACAAGAATTTTGATTATTGACCAAACTCTATAATAGAAATTTCTTGAGTGACGACCATTGTGTCACCTATAAGTCCTGAATTCAAGATGCTTTAAAAAGGGTTTGCCTTGATGCAAAACAACGTGTAGAGAGCATACACCCTAAAGGCTGGTTCTAATCCTTTTATGTGAGACATGGGGTAGGTTTACTACTTGGTCTCTGATTAGTACTTAAAAGTGCATTTTTATCAAGGTTTTATATCATTAGTTTGCACTTGAAGTATCAATAACTCCTTAACTAAAGCATGTTTTATAATAACAAGTCTGATACTATAAGATACCTTTAATATGTGGTAAATGTTCATCTTAAATGCAGGTCTATCACATAAATCAAATGATTGATTGATGAGTTTAACTACTGAAATTAAGAAGACAAAGAGAGGGGCAAACTTAGAAAAAAGATGCTGGTTCAGTGCAAACTGAAACACTATTCGGTTATTGGATCATACATGGAGTTGTAGAACTTGGATTTAGGTTTGGTCTATATGGATGGAAAGCTAAGACATAGACCTAATACTTTCATGAAGAGTCTAAGATTCAAAAAGGCTGTTTTCAAATTCAAATTGTAGAAACAATAGATAAGTCAGAATCTGTCCTACAACCCAGACATTGTTCAGTGTTCAGCCCATATCTCGAGTTCTAGAAGTCCACATGCACCGATTTTTTTTTAAACTGAGACAATTTCCTAGAACTTTATGAAGACTATCTATTCAAATTCTGACGTTAGAAATGATGTTTTGTTTAGACTAGAAAATAAGGATTGTCACCAAGTCAAGATGTGACCACCCACTCAATAATTAGTCATCAAATCAATAGTTTCAAATTTTGGCCTATAAAAGGATGCATTTGCCATGCATTAAGCATCTTGGTTTTCAAATCAAGATCATGTTCTTGCTCTCTCTCTTTATATTTTTGTAATGCTTAAGTTTTGTTTATATTAATCTCTTGTTTATGCTTTTCATTTCCTTTCCTGTACTTAGTTAACTTATATCTTATTTATGTTCTTATCTTGTTTATTTATGTTTCTCTCTTTCATTATGTTTAGCTAAGTTTATTATGTCAAGTTTTTGGCGCCGTTGCAGGGGAGGTGAATTCTTGTATAAATTATATATTTTATTTTATTGTCTTTTCTTTTCTTTTCTTTCCTTTTATCTAACTTTTGTTTGTTTTGTTTTGTTTCTTTTTTCTTTTATTTTCTTCCATTTTATTCTCTTCCTACACGTGCATGAGAGTTTGGTCACGTACATTAAATGGTAGACTTTGTAGGGTATCCTCATCATTTTCAGAAAATATGGCCGAAGAAGATAACCAGTCGCTTCATAATAAGAATAATGAGAATAATCGAGTTAGAACACTTAGAGACCACATGAATCCTACAAGAACAAGTGTACCCTTATGTATAGTTTTCTCTCCTGATGCATCTCACTTTAATTTTAAGCCAGACGTTATTCAACTTTTACCTTCTTTTCATGGCTTAAATCTAGAAAATCCATACTTGCATTTGAGAGAATTTGAAGAAGTTTGTAACACTTATAATGACTCAAATTGTAGGATGAACACCATCAGATTAAAGCTTTTTTCTTTTTTTTATTAAAAGATAAAGCTAAAACATGGCTACAAAATCTTAGGTCAGGATCCATTCGTGCTTGGGATGAAATGCAACAACAATTTTTAAGAAAGTTTTTTCCGTCTCACAGAACAAACTCTTTCAAAAGACAAATCACCACTTTCACTCAAAAACCAGGAGAAACATTTTACTAATATTAGGATAGGTATCGAGACTTGCTTAATACTTGCCCTCATCATAGTTTTGAAACATGGAGATTGGTTTCATATTTTTTTGAAGGGTTACCACCTAAAGATAGACAAATGGTGGAATTGATGTGCAATGAAACTTTTGAAGATAAAAACCTTAATGAAGCAATGGAGTACCTAGACTTGCTAACTAAAAATACTCAAAATTAGGACATTACAGGTACTTATGAGGCACCAGGTAAAACTCAACTTCATACATCTAGTGGAGGTATGTACAACCTTAGGGAAGATCATGACCTCCAAGTCAAGTTTGCATCTTTAGCTAGAAAAGTCGAGGCACTAAAATTAAAAAAGAGTGGTCAATTAAAATCTATTCAAGACATTGTGTGTCAAATCTGTGAAACGAATAAACATGCAACCAATGATTGTCCAACTTTTCCTTCTTTCAAGGAATGCCTCAATGAACAAGCCAATGCTTTAAAGAGTTTCCAATGGCCAAATCATGATCTATACTCACAAACCTACAACCTTGGTTGGAGAAATCACCCAAATTTCAGTTGAAAGAGTGGTAACAATAATGCATAAATTTCACAGCCACCATTTCAAGCACACCATAATTTTCAAATCTTGAGAAAACTTTGTACGCATTCATTGAAAAGCAAGAGACAATTAACACTCAACTTGCTCTAAGCATGACAGATTTTAAAGATACTCTTGCAAAGTTCACATCTGCTCTCAGTTTTCAAGAGAAAGGTAAGTTTCCATCTCAACCACAAGAAAATCCAAAGGGGCAATACAATGCAAATGCAAGTAGTTCTGAAAGCCAACATATGGATCAAGTCAAATCAGTCACAACTCTCCGCAGTGGTAAGGTTATTGAAAAACCTATTCTTGAACCTTGTGAGAAAGATGATGAGTTAATCTCCGAGGATAAGGAAAGAGTTAAACCTGAACATTGCAAATAAAAGACTGATTCCCACCAGTACTTCCATTTCCTCATATCATGACCAAACAAAGGAAAGTCAATCACAACTTTGAAATCTTTGAAACTTTCAAGCAGGTAAGGATCAATATACCTTTATTAGATGCTATTAACCAGGTACCTTCTTATGCTAAATTTTTGAAAGATCTGTGCACTGTGAAGAGAAAATTGAATGTGAAAAAGAAAGCCTTTTAAGCCGAACAAGTAAGTGTTATTCTTCAAAACAATAATGCTTTGAAATATAAAGACCCTGGTTGTCCTACAATTTCATGCTTTATTGAAGAACATAAAATTGAAAAAGCTTTACTTGATCTTGGAGCTAGTGTGAATTTACTTCCATATTCAATTTATCAAAGTCTCAATCTAGGTGAGTGAAAACCAACTTCTGTAACTCTCTTACTTCTTGATAGATCTGTAAAAATGCCTAGAGGAATAGTTGAAGATGTGTTAGTACAAGTTGATAAATTCATTTATCCTATGGATTTATTGTCTTGGATACACAACCTGTTGAACCACGTAATTTAATTCCTGTTATTTTAGGACGTCCATTTCTTGCAACTTCTAATGCATTGATTAACTGCAGGAATGGAGTGATGAAGATATCTTTTAGAAACATGACATTGGATGTAAATCCCGAGAAAAAAACCAAGGCTGGATTAAATTAAAGAAAATAAACTAAACTAAAAAGAAGTGGGGGCAAGAACGAATACATTTAAAGAAAATAGGGCTTAAATGCAAATAAGAATAATTATAGAGCATAAATACTCCTATTCTCACCAAAAACAGATCTGCAGCTACGTAAAGAAAGAAAAGAGGGAGTTTTTATATCTATTTTTTTACAGATAAAGAGAGAAACACCAAAATTTCAAGAACCCATCCCAGATTGAGGGTTATAGGTAAAATAAACCTTGGTGGGAAAGGGATTAACAAGAAAAAATTGAACAAGAAGAGAAGAGGGGAGGGTCGGCTGTCATTAGAAAGAAAAGTAGGGATCGAAGCCTTGATTCGCACCAGGTAAGATATTATAAACCTGGTCTTATGAGTCATTTCAAGTCGATTATGAATTGATGCCTGGATGTAAATTTATATTGAGTTCTTAGACTTGAATTGAAAAAAAAAGGAAGTAAGAGTTGTTAAAGTAAAGAACTTCGTGTGTTGTGTGTAAATTGAAAAGTGATGAATCTGGACAGTTTCGTCTCTTAAACTTCAAAGAGATTTTGGGTAGGAGAATGAAGGAATTAGGATCAAGTTCCTTCATAGAAATTGTATTTTTGGATGTTTACTAACTAATGAAATTGGTCTTGCTCAATTTGGAGTCATAAAACTCCAGTTATGGGTCACCAACCGAGACTGGGTCATGACAGACCCTATAGGGTAGTAGGTCTGGTTCATTAAT
>Ga0325414_1001559_pt1 | contig 22320 bp, 7 predicted proteins | sample PopdelMetagenome_8_FD_206183 | JGI IMG/M metagenome (GOLD analysis project Ga0325414, IMG submission 206183) | Populus deltoides microbial communities from Bellville, Georgia, United States - Leaf-PdKOR-R3 | ecosystem: Host-associated > Plants > Phyllosphere > Phylloplane/Leaf | place: USA... | reverse complement strand
CAATTTAGTATGAACTCCATAAGGCATGGATTGTTACAACTGAGAAAGATCAAATTATTTATTTTTGGAAACTGTTGATGATCCTAACTCCAAAGTTTCTCATTAGAATTTCTACAACTTGTGTTTTCCTTGAAAGATTCAAACCAGAGTTACATGTGAAAAACAAAATCAAGAAGATGGATTATAAATAATTTACCTGGATTCAAGTTGTGCTTCAAGTGCTGGTTTGCTTAAGCAGTATTCAGCAAAAAAGACAAGAACAGAGAAGAATATACGGTTTAAAAATAATAAGGACAAGATGTTGAGCTCCAGATGATTCGATTCAATCAGAAAAGGAAGCACTGATCATCAGAAAGGTTTAAGAAATTTGATGAGGGAAATCGGGAAATCAATGGTATAATGAGATGAGATTTGGAGGAGAATGTTACAGCAGCGAAGATTATTGTATTGTTTGAGAAGAAGGAAGTTGTTAGGAAGGAAGCCACAAACTTTACCCACCAAAGATTATAATATAAGATATGGCAAGTTGCTGTACACCTCAAATTTGCGCTGCATATAATTAAAAAACTTCAACAAAAGAATCAGAAGCTAATTGCTGGCTGAGTTAGACCCACCCTATTCTTGAAACTTTAAGAAATAATTATAGTACAATATCACATACTATTTTAATCACAGTTTACCTGCCTTTCCGGTTTTTTTAAAAATAAAAAATAAAATTCAAGACTTGTATCTTTTGGGCAACATGATGCACTGCTGTTATACCTGCATTTTGCCAATAAAATAATAAAAAAAAATGATGTTTTTGTTATGGTTTACCACCTTACCGAACGACGTCTTAATTGACTGGGATTGTTGGAATAACTTAATCTTATGATAAAGTTTGTTTTTGAATATATATTCTCCAAATCCTTACTAAATTATCAAAAGTAACATTACATTAACATTTTTAAGTTGCATAATCTATTTTGTTTAAGATAAATTTTTTAATATAATTTCATAACTTATGAGTTATTTATTAAGTTAATTCAAATGAATTATTTTTATTAAAATAAATATCATTTCATTCTTTTTTTAGTAATTTGATTAGATATGAACTAGGTTGGTTTAATTGATCGATTAAATTCCACCCAATCAATATCTTATTTAGTTTAATTACAAACCCAATCCAAGTTAAATTTTAAGTTTTTGAAAATAAACACGGTTTAACAATTATTTTCTTATTAATTATAACTAAATTAATTAGTGTTTCACTGTAGCCTGGGCTATTGTGTACTGTGATTGAATTCACTGTGGATTGCACTGTTCTGCACTGTAGCGCAGGTACTGTGAACTGCGAGTGAATTTACTGTGAATTGCATTATTTGGTTTGGGCATGTGTGAGGCTGCAGCCAATTGGTCCCAAGTGTCAGGCTGGAGGCGCGCCCTCTAGGGCTACTCACATGTGGTGCTTGGGCTCCTGCCTAGAGCTGGGCACCCACAGCGTACACGTGGCATTTGGATTGATACCTATGTGCTGGCAGACCAAGCGCACAAGTGGTGCTTGGACTCCTCCTCAGTGCTAGGCAAACCCCTGTGCCCACGTGGTGCTTGGGGTGTCTGCCTGGGGGCTGGATACCCCCAGCGCACATGTGACGGTTGGGGTGTGCTGGGAGTGAGTCATGCTTGTACCCCACCTGGAGACACCTGGAGTTTGGGTCACGACGCTGGGCTCGAGGTTCTTAGGTCCTAGGATTCTAAATATTATTGTTTGTTTTAGAACTATTATTATTTTTATTATAATTAATATTATTAATGAAATAATTAATAAATTTGAAAGAAAATATTATTATTAATATTGAAAACATATTATTATTTATATTATAAATTTTTATGATATTTTTTATAAAAATAAAAAGTGAGTCCGCGCTGCAGTTTTATTAAAAATAGTCAACAATTCTAAATACTAATATAAAAAATATTATAATTTGAGTTGTAAATATTATTATTTTTCTTATAATATAAAGTATTCATATAAAACATATTATTATTTATGTTCTAAATATTATTACTCATTAGTTTCTAAATGAAAGTGGAAACTGAGTTGTTTGTTGAATACTATCGTTGATCACATTGTTCTGTCCACCTTGATCATTGCAAGATATGGAGCCATGGTTGACTGGAACCTCCGGTGCCGGTCTGCTTCCATGGAATAATAGGATAAACTAAAGTAACTAAATTGCAAGCAATCATCTCTGATAAAATATGCTTAAGAATGACGTACGAGAGAAATAGTGATTGAAAATAACTAAACCTGATTTTAAACCAAAAATAAATAATTGAATAGAGAACAAAAATATGCTTCCATGGAATAATATATAGGTAATTGTATCACACCTCTGGAGTGTCGATTCGACATTGAAACAAATTAAAAGAATAGAAGAAAATATTAAATAGAGAACAAAAATTAATTTTCAACGCAGATTAAAATAAAGCAAAGTGACTAATGAAAAAAGTACTTGAATTCTACAAACAGCAGATAGATAGTCGGAATTCTTAAACACGTTTGATATTTTAATTATTCTTATTTCATTGAATCATTTTGTCAGAAAAATATTGGATAAAAATTAATGGCTGTCCCAACAATTGGAAAAGAAAAGGGTGAAACTAAAATAAGGAATTAAAAACTGCAAAGAATTTTGAAAAGATAAAAACAATGAATTCAAGGTTTAGGGTTAATTTAGTATGAACACCACAAGGCATGGATTATAAAATCTGAGAAAAAAGATCGATTTATTTATCATGGATTACTTTAAAGATTCAAACAATAGTTACATATAGAAAAACAAAAACACCAACAAAATGACAATTAATTTACCTGGATTCAAGATGTTCTTCAAGTGCTTGCTTAAGCAGTGATCAGCCAAAAGAAAAGGAAGATAAATCACAGATCAGAGAAGAATATATGGTTTAGAAAAATAATAAAGGAAAGGAAAATAGGGAATTGTATAATGAGATGAGATGTGGAAGAGAATGTTACAGCCGCTAGCTCCCTTAAATAATACTATTTATTAGAAAAGTCAGCTCAATTATTTTTAAAAAACACATTGCGTACGGTAAAGATAAACCAGTTCTGACAATGCTAGATTAAGTGTGCAAATGAGAGTGAGGCTCCAAATCTAATTACGTAGCAATTACTAATTGGGATGAAAAGAAATTAAAAGACAAATTACTATTAGCTTTACCTCTGGCTGGACCTTATCGTCTTGATCCAGGAATTGATTGCCAAGCACCGGTATGGTTTTAAGGTGTGATGGTTTTTTTTTAAATGTATAATATTTTTTAAGTATAAATTATATTTTTAAAAGCTAAAAAACATGCTTTTAACTCAAAAAAAGCACAATCTACCTCTCATCTAAACACATATGACTCATGGTTTGATTATGGCAGTCAAACCTTGTTTTTTATAAAACTTTAAAATATTTTGTTTTAAATTAATTTTTTTTAGTACTCATGGTTTGATTATGGCAGTCAAACCTTGTTTTTTATAAAACTTTAAAATATTTTGTTTTAAATTAATTTTTTTTAGTATTTTTATATCGTTTTGATTTTAATGTGCTAATATTAAAAATAAATTCTAAATAAAATATACTTTAAAAAATAATCATTAGAGCAATATTTTAGTCATTTTTAATTTTCATGGACTTAGGTATATTTGCCTTTCCAATTTTTTTTAAAAAAGAAAAGAAAAGAGAGAGAGAGAGAGAGAATAGATGGTGAAAAAAGTTAACTTTGGTTCTCCTACTTTTCTGATTATACATTCCTGGTCCCTATAGATTTTTGAAATTCACTTATGGTATAAAACTTTATTTTTTTTATTTTCAATCCCTGTATTAGAGAAAAGAGAAAGGGAATCACTAAATTCTAACTCAAGAGAAAGAAAATCAAGATTGATATTGATTCCAACCACGTAAAAAATTGAACTTTATGTCGACGAGATCCGTTTAACGAGAGAAGCTTGATAGTAGTTATTGTGAGTCCTGATGTTGCCTGAAAAAACAGATCTAGATCAAGAAAGAAAATTCTTACTTTGTTTGATTTGGTGTTTTTGGATTGTTTTGTGTTTCTTTTGTTGATAGATGAGTATTTTTTTTTTATGTTGTAAGGGTGCTTATTAAATATTTTTAAGTGGAAATGTGTTGAAAATGACTTCTTAGGAGAAAACATTTTGTAGCTTGATCTTCTGCCCACCAAAGTGGTGGCAGGATTATGAGCTAACAGATAACGCGTTATCAACCACAACAAATAATAAATCATTTGTCCAATTTTTTTTTCAAAAAAAGGGGTTCACCCCTTACAAATTTTGAAAAAAATAAGCTCGAGTATGCAGGCATGAGATGAGTGGGCCACGTGTTTGTGCTTGGTTTCTTAATGTCTCATGCACGTTGGGCTTGTTAGGGCAAGTCTGTGCAGCTGCACTTGGTCTTTTTATAATTTTTTTTCATTTAATTTTTTTTTCAAAGTGTTTATTATATGTTTAGCAAAAAAATAAAATTAAAATAATATTTTTATTAAACCAATGGAATCTATGATTTAAGTCGTAGGTTTGTTTGAAACTTTCATATATATTGGGTGTAAAAAAAAAAAGTTTATATAAAAATATTTTTTTAAAATAAAATAGAGAAAGGATATAAGGGATTTGTTCATTAACGTAAAGCAAATATGCAATACAAGATTAGAATATAAAATATTAAAAAGATAAAAACAATTCAAGTGTTCATGTGACCAGATATATCCCTCCTCCCCTCTTATAAAAAAAAGACAAAAACTAATCAAAAACAAGTTTTTTTTAATATATTATTTTAATATATTTTTAAGTGAAAAATATATATTTAACTGCTACTTCTACTATAAAAGCTAAATTTATTTTTTGTTTTGAGGTTATTGCATGTATGGTTAAAAAGTTTCATATATTGACTTAGAATAATGAATTTTATTTCTAGACCATTGAAAATATACTATGACAATTCAGTTATTGTTTTGAAGACCAAGAATAATAAAAATAATAGTCGAAGTAAATATATTAACATCAAATATTTATCCAAAAAAAAAAAGTCAAGGTAAAAAAAGTGATTATTAAGCGCATTTATATTGAATTGATTATCATAAATCCTTTAACTAAAAGCATGCTATCATTTAAATTCAAGGATCATGTATTGAAAATGAAACTTAATTCCATTATGAAGTATATTATTTTTAAAAAGATTTTATTTATTATAATGTTTTCTCATATTTATACGCACCTCAATTTATTTGAGAAAACGCATCTATATACCACAAATAATAAACATAAGGTTTATTTATTAAGTGAGATTGCCAGAGGAGAGGGTCAAAGATGGCGGCTGGTTCAAAGGACTTGCTTAATCTCATGAATCATTTTTTAACCTTTATGGTAAGACTTGACACGTGTCCTCTAAACCCTCCTGTCCCTCTTCCGATCCTTGCTAAACCCTTGTTCTGGTCGTAATCATCCATTAGCGTAAACCTATGCTTCTCTTGACTTTGATCCCAATAAACCAACCCATAGAGTTGGTGGTAATGTAATTGACATTACTTTTTAATTTATTTTTATTTAAAAAATATCAAATTAATTTTAATGTGTTGGTGATAAAAAAAATTAAAAATATTCTATTAATATATTTATATTTGAAAAATATTTTTAAAAAAACCGTATGTAGAATTACTAAACACCCTTAAGCCAGTGGACAAAGACACAAACGACAAGATACAAAGGAAAAGGGATAAAAGCATATATTTGGGGATGACAGAAGGGCATTGAGATCAAAGAGGATAAGTTTTCCAGTGATGGGATTGGATGGTGATGGAAGGATTGTGTGGATAAGAGCATACTAATTAATCCTTTACTAAAAAGTTCTTCAATGACCTAATTCTGTGGCCCAACAAAATTTTCATTATCCAAAAAACTATTTGATTAATTCTGTGTTGCTTAATCCCAGTTTGCCATCGCGTTTTAAATGGGCATTGGTTAAATTTTATTTTTTATTTAAATTTGATTATTTTATATTTGTGAACCGTTTTGGTACGTTGAATAAAAATAATTTTTAAAAAATAAAAAAATATTATTTTATTGTTACATTCTTGAAAGCAAAAGAACAAGGATTTTATGATTGTTTGACGTGCTTAACCGATTACCCCATCTCATGAAGTTCTACGTGCACGTATTTAACATTACAATATTCTTTCCTGTGAAAATATTACATGTATAATAAATAATATAAATCTTCTTCTTAAAAAAAAAAAATTTAAACAGATGAAATAAAAAGCAAAGATCTGCATGTGGCTGGTGAAGGAGACTGGTGCTGGCAAAGCTGGACCGACAATAGAACTTCATGAAGAACAGCAAAAAAATGCATGGGATTTTGACGGTCTGATGCCCAGCAGGTCTCCTGTTGCGAGGAAAGAGTGTTAGTTTTTTAGAGTGTTTGAAACCAGGTTGTATTCGTGTTTTTAAAAATTTTAATTTTTTTATTAAAAATTAAATTTTTTTATGTTTTGATTCGCTGATCTTAAAAATAATTTTTTAAAAATAAAAAAATATCAGTTTAATACATTTTAGCATAAAAAACATTATAAAAAACAACTATAATCAAACAACCCTTCATCTAAAAAATGATAGGTATTGTCATGCCAACGCTCAGGGAAAGCAAGGTAATGTGCAAAAGAATTGGAGCTATTAACTGTAATGTTAAAACTTAGGAAAGCTACTTGAGGCAACACCAAGCCCACCAACATCACCCCCAATAGATTGGAAAAATGCTCATCACCATTTTGGAAAAAATAAAATTTAAATTATTTTTTTATGTGTTTTTCTATTTTTTTTAATGTGATAATATTAAAAAAATTTAAAAATTTAAACATATTATTTTAATATATTTCTAAACAAAAAAACATTTTGCAATACAATTTTTACCACACTCTTAAACAAACCCTTAATATAATGTATAGGAACATGTGTCTTCATGTATAGTGGATTAACCAATCTTTTTAGTGTTTTTTATATTGTTCATAAAACCTAAAAAGCTTAAAAATAAAAATTTAAAAATCATAAGGAAAATTAAAAAAATAGAATGAATTTAATTTTTTTTCCCTCTGAATAAAACTAAGATGACACGAGAAAAATAAATAAAGGTATGAAATTTTATTTTAAATATATTCTTATAAATTTTTTAAAATTTCAAGTCATGTAACTTGATTTTTTTTTTAAATGTCTTCTCTCTCTCTCTCTTTCTTTGTAATTTTTATTAAATGTTTTTAAAAAATAATTTATTGCTAGTTAATGATATTACTAGTGAATAGATCTATTATTTTATTAGGTTACTTTAATGATAAATCAATATAGTTTTTTTTTTTTGGATTTTCATCTTGGGGAAACTAAATAGGATGAAAAATAATATTAATCAAACTTCAAGTTATAATCATTTATCTATCGAGTTAAAAAAAATAATATGACAATTCATTAATAGTCTTAAAAAATAATGAAACAAATAAAAAATATTATTTATGTAATTGTAAGCACACTATATAGAAAAGAAATATTTCATATTAATAAACGCTATTTCTTTCTATGAGTTCATGTTAGTCTTCGATTTTTCTTATAATCGATTATTGAATAAGAATAATATATATTAGTGAATAAGAGCAAATTTAAGGTTACAATCAATTAGTATTAATTCTTACAGAAGGATAGAATTGATAAATGATGCAACTAAGAAGCATAGAAATGATAAATGATGCAACAAAGAAGGATACGTATTATTACATTTAACGGAGTAATTAACCATTCTACATATTAATTATTTCGAGAGATAAAAAAGGTCCTTTGGACATCCTTCGCATTAGGATAGAAATGATAAATGATGCAACAAAGAAGTATTCTAACAACGAAAGGATTAACAACACGAAAGGTACAATTCGATTGAGAGAGATGATGCTTACCCTTTATTCTATATTATTTTAGAAAGCGTACAAAGGGACGAAGGACATCCTTTGCGTTAGGATGCTCCCACTCCACTACTGTCTCCCACCATTGTCTTGGACTTGCTAGGATATTTTTAAGAGAAGGGGGAGGAGATGGCTGGCCATTTTCAAGCAACGGAAGACAAATTGGCATCCTCTTCAGCTTCTGACAATCCTCTACATCAATATCTTCAAGAGAATTGCAAATCAGTTTTGCACTGCAAATGCTTTTCAGTTCTGGTAATTCAAACAATCTCAGAGATCTTAACTTTGGGAGTATTAATTCCATGATGGAATTGTAGGTGCTGCTTTCTTCATCTGTTGTTCCTATTATCTCCTCCATTTTCTCACAATCCTCAACAACAATCACTTCCAGGTTTACGAAGTTTGGCAGCAGCACAAGCGGGAACAGCTTCTTCATACTTTCACATCCATAACAATAAAACTCTTTAAGACCAGAAAACGTACCATTATATGATGGCAATCGTGGTGGAGCATAGCAGAACCAAGAAGATGAAACCAAGCTCTCCATGTTATTGCAATACCGAATGCTGATGTGCTCCAGTTCAGTTGCATTCTCTAATGACAAAACATCACATAAACTTCTTGCGTCGATGCATTCACAAACCAGTCCTTGAATGCCATTTAAGAACTTGACCTGAAAATCTCCATCTCCGTTGATACTCAAATTACCCAACCCAACTGTTTTACTTGGAAAATCATGAGTGCCAAACCAATAACCTTCATCCATCATTCCTACTAAAATTGTATATGTGCTTAATGATTGGATCCCATCCCGAGATCTGAGATACTCCACGAAGTCAGAGAAACCTTCGAAATGGCATTCCAAACTTTCCAAATTTCTCAAGGATCCTACTTCCTTTCCTTTAACTGTTATCGGAGCATACTCAGAAAATTGCCCCATTAACGCTTCTAGTACAAAGACTTGCAGGTGAGAGAGTTTTGGTAATATCCCACTGGGAAACTCCTTTTCACCACATCCACTCATTCTAAGATACCTCAGGTTGGTTAGGCATTCCATTCCTTGCGGCATCTTTTTAAGCGGAGTCCAATAGAGATCCAACCTCTTCAGTGCCCTGAGCTTCTCTAATGATGGAACATGACGTAAGTTCTCACACTCTTTGAGCAATAATGCAGTGAGACTCACCAAATCAGAGACAGAGTCTGGCAAATTTTCAATACCTGTGTAAGACAGATCGAGGACCTTGAGCCCATGCAATTGCTTGAAAAATGAATCCGCAACAAATCTCAACCGGTCATTATCACGTAGAAATAGAGTTGATAGATAGGGACACCTTGGTGAATAGCTGGAAGGAATTCCTTCGATCTCGTTTTGCATTAATGAAACTCTCGTCAGATTCTCCATCCATTCCTCTGCATCTGGCAACTCTTTTAATTGTGCACCTGCTTTGACCATGCCTTGAGAGTTCTCTAGCAGTATTTGGATGGCCATGTCCCTAATCAAGTCATGCATCTTGAAACATCTACTACCATCATAATCCATTTTAGCACTTTCCAATAGACAGACATTTTCAAGTTTATTAAGCATCGTGTGGCCCTCATCAAATGCATCTCCCCTGCTCCTCTTTCTTTTAATTATTCCCTCATCGATCAAATAACCTATCAACTCTTCCCTTTTAATATGATCATCCTCAGGAAATAATGCACAGTACAAGAGACATTGTTGTAGTGCTAAATCACCTAACCGATCATAACTAAACCTCAATAACCTGAATACCTTCTCATCTATATCCCTAAATTCTGATTCTCTCAATTTCGTCAATGTATTCCTCCACTGATGGAGGTCATCCACTCCCCTCAAGCTTCCTGCCACTGTAATAATTCCCAATGGCAAACCATCACATTCCTTTGCAATATCTTTCGCAATTCCTTCCACTTCTAATGAAAGTGCTATGTCACGTCCAAGATTCTCCTTGAACAACGTCCAAGCTTCTCCCTCAAAAAGTGGCTTCACTTGGATTTTGTGATTGCAAGCAATTCCATGACAAACTCTTTCTGATCGGGTTGTCAAAATCAGCTTGCATCCTTTCAACTTCTCAGGAATTCCCACTTCGTGTAACTTAAAATTGTTCCACAAATCATCTAAAATGAGAATCCATTTTTGTTTCTTTTTTAATTTTTCTGACAATTCAGCAGCTCTATGCAGTTCATCATTTTTTCTTGAAAGATCTAGATCAAGATGTTCAGCAATAAGATTCTGCAGTCGGTTAATGCTGAAATCTTGAGATACAGTCACCCACCAAACATGATCACAAATATCTGGTTGTTGTAGAAGCTCATTATGGATATGTTGCAGTATTCTGGATTTACCAACTCCTCCCATCCCATAAATGCCAATGATTGAGACATCCCCATCCATTAACAAAGACCATATCACCTTCGTATTCTCTTCGAATGCTTGACCCACTGGCTTTGTAGAGCTAGTAGGTAATGGAACTCCTCTAGTCTTGTTGTATTTCAGACTTTCAGAAGATCTAGCTCCAGCACCAACCTGCACTGATCTTTGACTATTCTCCACATCCTCCTCCACTGGTTCTGTCCTCTGTCTAACCCGATTAATTCTCTCTTCCCCGGCACCTTGTTCCAGCACCCCCTGAACTCCTGCCAAATTGCCAAGTACTGCATTGCTTTGTTCCAACGCTCGATCCGCTGGTTCTGTCCTCAGTCTGCTCTCGAGTGCCCCTTCGGAAACTCCATCTTCTGGTGCTCTCATTCCGGTCATGCTTACTACGTCGTTTCCTGCTATTGCATGTGAAGTAATCCTCTCTTCCCCTACTCCGGGTTCTACAACCTGAACTTCTCTTTGTACCCTTCCAATACCTCCTACCATTGTTGAAATTCCACAATCATTAACATTGATTGAACTTGCTGTGTTTTTATGTCTTTTGTTGCCACCACACATAGCTTGAAAGGCTGCTTCTTGAACTTCTTTAGTCACCCCACGACAAATGGCAACACCGTTCCCTCTCTCTCCTGATAAATGCCATTTGATCCTTGAAATGGAAGTTTTAATGGCATATGTATGTGGACAAAACATACACTTCATGCTACCATCATCAGCCCCATCTTCAACATAATTCCAAAACGGATCATTTGATCCAACCATTTCGACCTATAGAAGAAAAAAGAAGTCAAATATAGAATAAAAATCGGTCAAAATATGGAATAAAAATTAACGGATCAAGTTACCCTTATTTTGCTATTAAAATTGATAGTTAGTTTAGAGCACAGTCAAAGAGGGGAAAAAGACGACGATAATTCAGTTATACTTCTTACTTGTTGAGTATTTAAACCCCTATTTTGACTTTGCAGGGAAGTGCCAAGGCCAGGATTTGAGGCATTTGGCCTAGCTGTTTGATTTTGCAATCCTCGGACTCGGAGGTTATCCATCTGTGACCTATATGAAAATGAAGTGATCATATTATAAAACCTTTCGATAATTGGTAGTCTCTCTTAAGCACTAAAAATCAATGGTGTATCTAATTATCAAAAAGGTATTAATACTGTGTTAAAACACGACAGCATATATATTGCCAAAGTTTGATCAGTACCTAGTAGAGTTGTCAAAGTTTTGAGGCACGAAGTTCTCCTGTTGCATATTGTCTATATTAGGAATTGCAAAAGCTTGATCGACTTGTCCTTGATTAGGAAAATGTTGAATCCTGAATCCAAAATCATTCGCAGACAATATGAAGCATTACAAACTTATGTTTAGCTTGGTGGGTTCATGTTCAAGCTATGATGTTTCTTTCCTGATTGAAAAACTAAATTCTTGGAGTTCAGATGCCTGAATAATATTCAAATAGTTAAACTTAGAACTGTTATTCTAACTTGGTTGATTTTCTAGTTCCATTATGTGCACAAAAAGAGAGGGAGAGAGAGAGAGAGAGCTCAGAAAGACTTGAAAGATCCTTGTCAATTTTGGTTTATTGTTTTCATGATTAAAAAAGTGTATATATATTCGAGGTTAATACCATTGATTCATTGGAGGATGAGGTCCAGGTAGCATCGCAGGCACTTGATTGCTCATTGGTAACTGATAATAAGTCAATTGTTGGTCCCTAAATTAGCAACACTTGTTAGTAATTTCTTTGCTAACAAGTGTTGGTCCAGGTAGCATAATTCTTTGCTATTAATCCACTAAGATATCATTTTAGCTTACCTCAAAGGATTGGCACATTGAGGATCAAATAAATTAGGATTAGGCTGATACCTATATTCAAACATAATGAATTCACTGGTAAGTACAACAACAAGAGGAAGAAGAAGAAGAAGTTAAATAATGATTGAAAAACTAAATTTTTTTTTCAGAAAATACTAAACATGAAAAATTGGATACCAGGGAGCAAGAGAAGAAGGTCCAGGTTGATTGAATTCACCATGTTGTGATGTGGTTGCATTCGGTGTCATATAGCCATGTCCCGTCTGAGGTTGATGAATAAAGGAATAATGATGCCTAATTCAATGGACATTGTAGCAAATTGGAGTAAGCATGAGTACTCACCATGGTTTCAGGAAATGAAGTTGGAAACTGAGTTGTTTGTTGAATACTATCGTTGATCACATTCTTATGTCCACCTTGATCATTGCATAATATGGAGCCTTGGTTGACTGGAACCTCCGGTGCCGGCCTACTTCCATGGAATAATATATTAGGATAAACGGAAGAATAACTAAATTGCAAGCAATCATCTTCTGATAAAATATGTTTAAGAATGACGTACGAGAGAAATAGTGATTCAAGATCATCCATAGAAGATGGTGGGAACCTTTCCATCTGACCACAAGTACAAGATGATTAGTACATACTGAGGTGAAAAAAGAACAGAGAGCACATAGCAAATTAATATATATATATATATATAGACACACACACGAGTGGATTGCTGGGTACACACGTTACGTAAGTCAAAATAAAAGAAAAACAAATAAATGGTGAAAAGCATATTTTAATGGCAGTCCCATTAATTGGAAAAGAAAAGGGTGAATCTAAAATAAGGAGTTAAAAACACTACTTTACCTACCCAATTATGAAGGTTAGAAGAAGATTCCTAGAAAATGTAAACACATGAATATGAGAAACAATAATATACTTTTCTTTTAAAAATATTTTTTATTTAAAATAATTAAAATAATAATTTTTTTATTTTTTAAATTTATTTTTAATAAAAAAATAATAATTTAAAAGGAAAATAATTCAAAGTTTTTGAAAAGCATGTGCTCTAACAATAACAGATTAATAGCATGTGATTAAAGGTTTTCAGTCAATGCCATTACATGCAGTCAAAGACTCAATCCTTACTTTTAATAAACAAAACCTACACTCAATAATATGTCATAGTTTTTTTAGGGGATTAATTTTTTAAAAATATAAAAATAAAATGTTAAGAGTGAAGAAAGTTTGTTGGCGATATTATTAAACCTGGTTAGGGGAGTTGATATTAAAATCTTTTAATCTAATTTTTTATTTAATTTAAGTTTTTAATTAAATTGTATGGAAATTAACTCAATTTAAATCAATTAATATCTAAATACAACTTAGAAAACTAGTAAAGCATGGCTTAGTTTTTTAATAAAAACTTCTAGACAACAACTTTTTTTTTTTAAAAAAAATATTAAAACAATGACAAATTTGATCGATCCCGGTCCCTCGCGATCTGGGTCATGGATTCTATTGGGTTTAGTAATTTTTTTAAGTTTTTTTTTTAATTTAATTATATGATAAAAATAAATGCTCATAAAATTGAGTATCATCCCTAAAATAAATATTTATTTAAGATTTTGATAACCCTATAGAAAGCAAACAAAAATAAATCATTTAGTCTATTTCCAAACCAATCTAATATTGAAGGAAAAAATTAAAAAAAAATCAATTAAAAAAATTAAAAGACCAGAAAAAAAAACATATTCGATTAATTGATAAACCTGTCAAACTTGTGAATCAGGTAACTTGGGCTAGCACATCTAACCCATGAACAAGGTTATGGACTTAACTAGGATTATACTTTTTAAAAAAATTATTTTTATTTAATAATATGATAACAAAAATAGATACTTACTTGTAAAATTAAACACCTACCCAATATATATATATATATATATGCTAATTCGGCCCAAATATGAAATAGACAAAAAAATTATTTTTAAAAATGATAAAAAAAAGGAAAAAAAAGAAAAAAACAGAAAAGACAAAACACTATAGATTACTATTGTAATCCATAATGAAATAAGTGTGGGTAAATAGTGATTCTCTTACACCTTTTAGTTTTTCTTTTAATTAATAAACAAAAAAATATCCCACCAAATCTGAAAACTAGTATAATTTGAGTTATTTTAACAAATTTATAAATTACGTTAATCTTATAAAAAAATAGAATAAAAATTAATAAATTAAAGCTGAATTATAACCAGCCTATCGTTGTGGATGTATAGTAGTTCTCCCAAGTCTCTTAGCTTTTCTTTTAATGAAAATTAATAACCGTATAATATCTTTCTTGTGGATGCTCTATCGTTGCTAAATTAAAACATCTTCTTCTTTTTTTTATCTACAACTATGTGAAACTTTTTTAAAATAAAAATATTTAAAAAGATAATATTAAAAAAAATATTGTTATTTTAATTTTTTTTTTAATAAATACCATCATAATATGATTTGGTTTTCATTTTTACTCAAATTATTCAGTTAATATGTGAGTCAACCAGTAAACTAAACTTTGGAATACGTTCCTTAACTATTATAAAGATTTCTATTTATTCTGAGTAATCAAAATATTTTTTTTATTTTTAATATTAATAAATTAAAAAATATTTTTTTAATATTTTTTTAAAATAACCAGATTTTTTAATAAACATAACTCTGAGTACAAAAACAAATTACGTTTAGATTGCGGGCATAAGCATAACAATCTTGACAGTACCGTTGTTGTTTGGACTTTGAGAATGATAAAACAAAAGAGTTAGAATAAATTTAAAATAAAAAATTAATTTTTTAAAAATATTTTTAAAACACAAAAACAAATTAATAATAAAATAGACTTTCATACACTTATCAAAATCCCAGGAACGCAACAATCAGTCATTAGCTTCAAGCAACCAGAGGGAGCTTCACTGCAGTAGAAAACTTCAACATCAACTCTACATTGAATTGTTTTTTCTTCTTAGACCACAAGAGCTCCATAACAAGTTTATTGAAATAAATTATCAAATGAAATTAAAAACAAAAATGCTTTATAAAAAAAAAACAGAGAGACATCTACCTTGTTTTCTCTATTGGTACATGGTAAGAGTCTGAGCATATTTATTTATTTATTTTTATTTTAATAATAGTCCTGTTATTTCTACCGTCAAGAAATCAAGAACGATTCTAAAGTCCATATTTAGAAAATTTCGGTTGATTGAAGCCATCATGTTGTGAAGTGGTTGCGTTCGGTGTCCTATAGCCATGTCCCGGCTGAGGTTGATGAATAAAGGAATTATGATGCCTTGATGGAGTTTGAGGCCAATTTTATATAAAACTTAATGATAAAAAAAAATATCATAAAAAATGTCTAAATCTCCCAATTGTTGTCTATTTGTTTAACAGTAAACAATTTGAAGATGCTCGAGATCGATACACTAAACATAAAACTTTTTGTATAATACAAACACTTGCTAATTCAATGGACATTGTAGCAAATTGGAGTACTCACCATTGTTTCAGGAAATGAAGTTGGAAACTGAGTTGTTTGTTGAATACTATCGTTGATCAAATTGTTCTGTCCACCTTGATCATTGCATGATATGGAGCTTTGGTTGACTGGAACCTCCGGTGGCGGCCTGCTTCCATGGACAGTGACGACATTATATTGTTTTTTGGGAATAATAGGATAAACTGAAGAATAACTAAACTGCAAGCAATCATCTTCTGATAAAATATGCTTAAGAATGACGTACGAGAGAAGCTCAGACATATTGAATGTATCTTCTTCTGATTGAAAACCCAGCTGATTCCATGTCATGTTGTCAACCTCCTCCATAAAAGATGGTTGGAACCCTTCCATCTGACCAGAAAAGATCAGAAAAGACAAAAAAAACTGAGGTCTAAAAAGAACAGAAAGCACAGATCAGAAAAGAATATATATATATATATATATATATATATATGACTTTCTTGTTTGTTAAAGAAATTCGGAAGAAAAATATGAAATATAAATGTTGTTGTTAATGATTTAATCCTTTGTCTTTTAAGATAAATTATCATACTCAAATTCTTTTTATGATAGATAGAAAGATGCAGAAGAGGATAACTGTTGAAGGTAGAAGAGCTGATTGTTTTGACGGGGTGAACAGAAACCTCTTTCAACTCCTCTTTATTCATAATTTGGGGAGCAAAACAAATGCAAGATTCATTGTTTACTGTTAAACAAACCTCTTTCAACTCCCTATTTATTCTTTTTTAATTATTCTTATTTTGTTTATTGAAAGGTAATTACCGATCAAGTTAATTCATTGAATCATTGTAAGAAAAAAAAGTTGAAAAATATTGAATAAAAATAAATGGCAGTCCCATTAATTGGAAAAGAAAAGGGTGAATCTAAAATAAGGAGTTAAAAACAGCAAAGAATCTTGAAAAGACGAAAACAATGAATTCAACGTTTTAGGGTTAATTTAATCAGTATGAACATCACAGGGCATGGATTATAAAATCTGAGAAAAAGATCTATCTATTTATCATGGATTACTTTAAAGATTCAGACAAGATGAATGACAAATAATTTGCCTGGATTCAAGATGTTCTTCAAGTGCTGGTTTGCTTAAGCAGTGATCAGCCAAAAGAAAAGGAAGAGAAATCACAGATCAGAGAAGAATGTATGGTTTAGAAAAATAATAAAGTTGCAGCATACATAAATCTAGTTCGCACTGATCATGAGATGTGGAAAGGAAAGTAGAGAATTCTATAATGAGATGAGATGTGGAAGAGAATGTTACAGCAGCAAGGTCGCCTCAATAATACTATTTATTAGAAAAGTCAGCTCAATAATAATTAATTAATTAACGTATTGTTTGATAGGAAGGAAGTTGCCAGGAAGCAACCCAAACATATTACATTATAAGATATAGAAAGTTAACGTGTGGACCCGCCCCCATGTTCACACTTCGAAAAAGCTGCCAAGAAAATATAACACACATGAATATGAGAAAGAATAGCATATTTCTGCATTGTGTGAAGTTTTTTTAAAAAAATTATTCTTTATTTAAAAATATATTAAAATAATTTTTTTATATTGCCACGTAAAAACAATTCAAAAATATTAATTACAAACAGTCGCTTGATATAATTTTACAAACTTGTAATTAGTCTCCCTCATTTGAGCCATGTCATGGGTTAATGGTTCTCAGCGACTTTCCATTCCGTGACCTTTCCGGCCCTCCCTAGAAGAACCACCACCCCGACAAAAATAATAATAATTTTACAGTTGAATCATGTTTTTTAAAAAACTTGATATTTTTTTATTTTAAATTAATTTTTTTAATATTTTTAGATTATTTTGACATTGTAATGTTAAATTTTTTTAAAAAATTAATAAAAATATTATTTTATTATATTTTTAAATAAAAAAATAATTTAAAAATAATTATTATCACAATATCACACATTAACTTATTGTATGATACTTGAACTTTTCCACACCAATGGAAATTTGTTTTTGTCCCCAACACCCTTCTACAGATTTATATTTTTAGCCCTCGACCTATAAAGTATGATTTGCTAGCCAATCTGCACACTAGTTTCCAATTAATACAAAGATGATCGTGTTTTTTTGTTGCCAAAATTGTCGGCCTATAATTTTCCATTTTTCCGAGTTTTTTAGTGATTTTTTTTATCTCAAATTCATAATTAAAAAATTAATAAAATAAAATTTTGAATTAAAATTAAAAATCAAAATTAAAATGCAAAATGCAAAAACTCTAGGGAACAGCATTTTGAAAAACACACCAGGCTACTTTTTTATTTCAGTATCATATTTGGTGTTCAAGTTTCAATTATTTTTAATGAATTAAATTGAATAAAATTTTATCAAATCAAATACCAACTTAAATTAATCGTTGAAGCTTTTTTTTTTTTTTTTACCTTGAGAACTTCATAATTAATTAAAATAAATTATTAACCTCAAATTCCCATGAATATAAAATTAAAAATAAAATAATCAGCTAAAATAATAAATAATTAACGTATTGCCTGATAGTAAGGACGTTGTCAGGAAGCAACCCACCGCTCACCTACCAAACATGAGAGTGTTTGGAGATTATTTTGGTTTTTTTTTTTGGCCATATAAAAAATATATATTTTTAATTTAAAAAAGTATAATGTATATTTAAAAAAAAAATTAATAAAAAATTATCACTACCAAACACACATATTATATTATAAGATATAAAAAGTTAACGTGTGGACCCCCACCAATGTTGAAACTTCGAAGAAGCTGCCACGAAAATGTAAACACATGAAATTTTCTAAAAAGAATAGTATATTTATGCATGCTGTAAATTTTTTAAAAAATATTTTTTATTTAGAAATATATTAAAATAATATTTTTAAATTTTAAATTTTTTATATCATAATATCAAAATAATTAAAAAATATTAAAAATATATTTTTAAAAAACACATTGCGATTGTAAAGATAAACCAGTCTAACATTTAAATTGTTTTAAAAGTATTTTTAAAATATAAAAATAAACAGGGTTTAAGGTGTATTTGGTAGTTTTTATCTTTCTGCATTTGAGTGTGTCTATCAGAGCAGAGTGATTTTACTTAACCTTGAAATTTTTGTGAGACAAATTATAATGAATGTTTTTCTATTTTACTAATATACCCAAGGTGTTTACAACAGAGTGATGGTACATGCTGAGGTGGATATTAGCAACAGAGGAAAGCATACAAAAGTAACAAAAAAAATTTATTTTTGATATTAATACATTAAAATAATTTAAAAATATTAAAAAAAATTAATTTAAAATAAAAAAAATTTTAATTTTTTTTTGAAAAATACATTTACATTATAAAATAAAAAATGATCTTAGTATTTGCCTGGTGGCTTCTCTCGGGACACAAACGCTGCACTTCCTTGAATGAAAATATTTAAGTCGGTAGCTGCATCAGGTTTTACCTCTGGCTGGACCTTATCGTCTTGATCCAGGAATTGATTGCCAAGAATCACTCAAGCACGTGTTTGGCTCGAAGATGTAGTTGTATTTTTTTTTTAAGATATAAAATCTTTTAAGTATAAATTATATTTTCAAAAGCTAAAAAAATATACTTTTAAACCTAAAAAAATACAATTTACCTCCCATCCAAACACATATATCAACTTATATGACTGAGACATGGTGTAGTCAAACCTTGTTTTTTATAAAACTTTTAAAAAATTTATTTTAAATTAAATTTGTTTTAGTGTTCTTATAATATTTTGATATCGATGTTCTAATATTAAAAATAAATTTTAAATAAAAAATATTTTAAAAAATAATTATCACAGTAATATTTTACTAAGGTATATTTGCCTTTCCAATGTTTTTTTTAAAAAAGAAAGTAAAATTCAAGACTACTAATTTAGATTTTGATATTAAAGGGGTCTCTCTATCTCCACTCCACTCCCTGGCTAACTCTTTGCCTTCAGCTATCTGCCTAGTTGACGAGGCAAATTAAGACCAGGCCTTCGATCCTTACAAACTAATTTTTTTTTTTTGTTGATTTTAACCAGTTTGATTGAGTTTGATTAATTTTAAATTTTAACTTGATTTAACATATTATATACATATTAACTCATAAAATCATAAAATTTTAAAAGTTAATTTGCAATTTTAATAATATTGTGTGAGAGCTTCATAATAAGCATGCTAAGCTTATTGAAATAAATTATTATAATGAAATTAAAAACAAAAATGCTTAAAAAAAAAAAACAGAGAGACGTCATGTTTTCTCTATTGCTACATGGTAAAAGTCTGAGCATATTTATTTATTTATTTATTTTTATTTTTATTTTAATAATATTACTGTTATATCTACCACCTAGAAATCAAGAACGCTAATTTCATTTAAAAGATTATAAAGTTTATATTTAGATAAATTAACAGAAAGGACGAAAACACAACAAATCATACCCAGAGAAGCAAAAGCCAGAAACAAGCTACCTCAATTCTTGCTCCACCTGGCTAAGAAATGCAGCATGCCCACTTGGAATTATACATCCTCCAAATTCCATGGCAGATAATTGGTTGGAATTGTTTCCAGAGGAGTCATTTCAAAATTTGAAAATAAAAACAGAAAATAGATCCAGCAAATGATTCCAAATATCTTCTAAAAAGAACAATGAAAAATGTTTTTTTTATTTACCCGTAAGGAAAGATATTAATGGAGAAAAATAAAAAAAATCAATTTAAAAAATATATAATAAATCAAAATCTAGACTTAAAATCTAACTCGTATCAGGTTCCTACTTGAATTGAATAATTGACAGGAAACAAAAAAGGATCCATATTGTGGCCCGTAGTGGTATTCCAGAGGAGAGGGTCAAAGATGGCGGCTGGTTCAAAGGACGAGCTTAATCTCATGAATCACCTTTTAACCTTTATGATAAGACTTGACACGTGTCCTCTAAACCCTCCTGTCCCTCTTCCGATCCTTGATAAACCCTTGTTCTGGTCGTAATCATCCACCGTCCTGTTATGAGCGTGGCCTTAGGAGCGTCCTTTAACACACGCAAAATGTACAGAAAGAAATGATGAGGTCATTGGGTTCACAAAGGGTTGAGGTTAGGGTTTGTGTTTTATTTTTATATTTTAAAAGTATTTTTTAAAATAAATTATTATTTTTTAATTTATTTAGATTATTTTGATATGATGATATTAAAAATAATTTTAAAAAAATAAAAAAAATTATTTTAATGTATTTTTAAATAAAAAATAATTTAAAAAACAACTCCAAATACTTTATTAATAAATATTTTTTTTTAATGTGGGAATTATGTATCAGCTTGCTTGTATGTAATAGATTAAAAAATATTTTTTTAATAATTTTAATGTGTTAGTATTAAAAAATGTTTAAAAATATTATATTAATATATTTTTATTTAAAAAATATTTTTTAAAAAACCGTATATAGAATTACTAAACACCCTTAAGCCAGTGGACAGACACAAACGACAAAATACAAAGGAAAAGGGATAAAAGCTTATATTTGGGGATGGCAGAAGGGCATTGAGATCAAAGAGGATAAGTTCTCCAGTGATGGGATTGGATGGTGATGAAGGATTGTGTGGATAAGAGCATAGTAATTAATTATTTACTAAAAAGTTCTTCAGTGACCTAATTCCGTGGCCCCACAAAATTATCATTATCCAAAAAACTATTTGATTAATTCAGTGTTGCTTAATCCCAGTTTGCTATTTCGTTTTAAATGGGTATTGGTTAAATTTTATTTTATTTATTTAAATTTGATTATTTTTATATTTATATACTATTCTGTTGCTATAAAAAATAATTTTTTAAAAATAAAAAATTTTATTATTTTAATATATTTTTTAATAAAAAATATTTTAAAAAAATTGTTACAATGATAATTTTCTTTATTGATTAGTGAATCTGGTTAGACTTAAGCCCTACGAGGATCACATGTTGCGAGGCGAGCAACTCCATTTTATTTTCCAGTTCAGGATAGTTTTCTGAAATAATAATAATAATAAAAAGAAAAAAAGAGCCATAACACAAAAATCATCTGAGCAAAAAGCCAAGAAAAGTGGGCCCTGCTGCGTAAGGTTTAAGAAAGAAAATAGTTTTGATTGTTGACCGAGAAGAGGAGCACACGCTTATGGTTTAAGAAACCTAATGGTGAAACTTTGAAGAAGCTGCCAAGAAAATGTAAACACATGAAAAATATTTTTTAAAAAAACCCAAAAATCATCTGAGCAAAAAGCCAAGAAAAGTGGCCCACGCTGCGTAAGTTTTTTATGCAAGAACCTAGCTAGAGCTTAGCTTCAAGAGCGGCAAGGACTAGGCTAGGAATGATGCCTCTCACTCCTCCCCCGTCAATGCTAAGGGTTGTTGCAAAGTAAATAGGAAACATCATCTATAGACAAATCTTTTCTGATCAGTTTGTAAGAATCAGCTTGCATCCCTTAACTTGGACAGGAACTCCCAGCTTCTGTATGCCAAAAGTCTCGCTCATACCATCTAAAAGCAGAACCCATTTGATAAGAGATATTGGAGAAAAATTAGAGTACACAAA
>Ga0325414_1001558_pt1 | contig 22327 bp, 12 predicted proteins | sample PopdelMetagenome_8_FD_206183 | JGI IMG/M metagenome (GOLD analysis project Ga0325414, IMG submission 206183) | Populus deltoides microbial communities from Bellville, Georgia, United States - Leaf-PdKOR-R3 | ecosystem: Host-associated > Plants > Phyllosphere > Phylloplane/Leaf | place: USA... | reverse complement strand
AAGCCTAATAATAACAATAATGTCTGTAGGGCACAATCGAATCACGATGGACAGCTTATCCTATTCAAGACCATAGTATATATTTATTATCGCACAACAATAAGCTCATGCCCTCTTAAAACCAACTCCGAACTTTCATTTTCTAGCATATCCTTGTCAGTTCTTTATCTATTCCATTTTTATTTGGTGAGTCAGATCCCACGCGTTGTTCCCATCCACTGCGTGAAATTAAAAAAAATAAATCCCTTAGTGATATTTTACGTAGACATGGGCAGATTAGATACAGCATATTTATGCAAATCTAAAATATAATAGAAAACAGAATGCACATGTAGATCTAGTCTTTGCTCAGTAATAGCATTTATAATATGCTTCTGTTCAATAGAAATACCCAATAATTAGGGAGGCAATCTTTGTCTTTCCCCGTGACTTTGAATAATTTATCAAGTAAAATAAACACAGGTTAACATGAACAGAGTCTGCTGTAAGTTAGACAAGAAGGCAGGAAGTGGATATAAATTTTTCTCGCAGGCCATACAGGATGTCCTGGGAATGATAGAATACCAAACAAGCAAGAGAACATTACAATATAGAAAAGAACAAGCTGGTGCTCCTTAATATAATCTAAACGGGCAATTCTTTTTTGATAGAAAAAAGAAAAGAGCAGGACAGGTGAAATAGGCTGTGTTTTAGTAAAAAATGACCAAGGAAAAAGAAGCCATTCCATTGCAGGAATATAACAAGGTTGAGATCAGAAATCCCAGTGGACAACAATATCTACTAGATGTAGTGAAGCACAGAGAAGGTTCACCAAAGGTTAAATTCCAACCAAAACCTACAAAATTACAAATGAAGATGGATTGATTACCATAATGCTCGAAAGTTGAAACAGAAATCCTATTAAAATATCTTTAAATAACCCGCAAATCCACAAAATCTACTACCTTCAGAGGAAGGTTACACGTTGTGCCAGAACCACCATCTTCTTCTCTGACTTGACAAGATCAGATGCAAAATGCAATTGCAGATAAAACTGGCTTTGCTCACAGCATGGAATCGGTTCTTGCTGGCAACCTCCGGAAGAAATTGAGTGGAACTGAAGGAAGTTTGTGGCGGAACCTGGGATGTCTCAGCACATACAATCCAATGAGAACTGCCACAACTTGGAAAGGAGTAATATATAGAACAATGGCAGCAATCAGACAAAAGAGCACAAACAGAGCTGTGGCCCTTGGGTCTCGCCAGCTCAGTAAAGATTGCAGCCTCTCCCCTTGAGTAGCTAAATCACCAACAACAGTCTGAATCCTCCCTGCAATACTTCTCAAACGATCATATCTCATCCTTACAATATCAGCAGACTGAGAAGTTGGGAACGTGTCAAATTCCTCATCCAATTCATCGGGATGAGCAGACTCCGCATGAGAGAGACGAGTGTCCATGTGAGGAGGATGCCTTGGCCTCCGTCTATAATACCAGACACCAATCAGGAAGAGATACAGGAAGATTGTGGGCAAGATAAGTTCTGGATAGAGGACTAGGATTATAAACAAAATGTGAATCAGCACAGTGGTGATTGGGTTTTTCCAATTGCATATCTGATCAAACCATTTCCCTAAAGCAATTAGCCCACCGAAAACGTTCATGATTCTGAAAAAGTTGGCTTTACTTCTTCTCATACTCCACATGTGAGACCCCACATCCAGCATATATTCAACAATCTCCTTTCTTAATGGTGGCTCTGACCGGCTCAGCCTCAATGACACAATCACAGTGGCCTGATGCCTCAAGCTATCTAGCTGGCTGACAGTCAGTGGATGGATATAGTGCATCTTTGGCAGCAAAGGATGTGAGTACATGTGCATCATATTGAGCAATGATGAGCATGTAAAACGAACTGCCAAATGAATTTCTCCCATCTTTTTGACACCATTACGATGCAGGACCAACAGTGGATAGGAGTGTGTGTAAACCCTGTCAGTTTCAAGTGTGGAAAGACGGATTCGTACCTTCCCGATCCTTGAATCCCTTGACCCACCGGGCTTGTCCCCTCCATGCAAATGACAATTATCAAAGACCCCAATTGTTATGACAGTACAGGGATCGAAAACCTCCCAAGTATATTGCTCGTTCCACTTGGGCGTGAAACTGTCAATGATGGTTCTGGTTCGAATCCACTTCTGTCCATATTTTGCCACACAGTATGCATCAGTTGTTCCCCGACCATCCTTTGCTTTCATGGGCATCAATCCCTGAGCATTGAGAATACCCAATTCAAGTACCCCTATGCTGTGCTTCCACAGCTGTTTTGCTGTCGGACGAAGATCACTACTATAGTGTGTTGATTCATCCAGAACATGATAACCACCCTCCAAGCAGATCCTCATGTGAATCCTGCTGGCAAACTTTATTTCTTTCTTCTTTTCCCCTTCTACAATAACATGTTTCTCCAGATTAAACCACCTAGTGTTCACAGGGTTATGGTCCAACCTTCTGTCTACAAGATGCATTGGAATTGCGCATCTCCCCAACACTTCATCCTTGTTGGGCGCGATTCTATCCTCCACACTCAAAATCAAGGCCTCCTCAAAAGGTTCTGATGCCACAAACATAAGGTCCTCATTCCACATAGGATTAATACTCCTGCTAGGAGAAACTCTTGTTCTCAGGACTTGATTTCCCAGGATAGCTTTAACATATACTTCTGGATACCTGCCTTTATCACTCGGTACCAGGTCCTGTGCTTCAATCACATTGACCCTCAAATACCATAATTTCGGGGAGAGGTATACCTTGGACCGAATATTAGCAAGACTATCTGCTCCACTAACAGTAGCAGCATCTGAATGCCATGCTTCTGGAAAAGCTTCATCTGCCTGTGTTCCCATCCATACCGCTAGCATCAATTCACCCTTAAATTTATCTCCTTTCCTATCCTCCAACCGATACCACTGTGGTGCCAGAGGACTATCAGGAGGAACACGCTTTGGTATCTCATTCATATCAAATAAAACCCGGCCAATGAAATCATCCTTCACAAGATCCTTATCCTTAACAGTAACCTCAAGCATCGACGCCTGAATCCGCTCCTTTGAAAATGCAAACACCTGGTTCCACTCCGGGTTCGTCTTCTTCTCAAAATGCCGAGTAGTGCCCTTATAGTTTCCAAGTTTAACTTCCACGTAAGGATCACAACTACCTGTAACATCCTTCGCAGGCAAGTCCTTGGCCTTAACGACCCGGACATAAAGATACTGCATCTGCTCCACAAGATCATAGGTGCTCGTAAGCTTGTCGCCAGTGATCTTTCCTCCTCCAAGATGGGGATTGGTCTCTTTCAATAGAAAATCATCCTGCGGTGGCTTCTGCATCATGTTGGCTCAAACGGGAGACACCCGAAAAAACAACCCCAATAGTCCTTTTCAAGTTGAAGTTGAAGAGCTTGTCTTCTAAGGAACCACAATCAAAACAGGCTTTGAATTCAAAGTCTTTCAATTCGAAAACCCTGGAATATAGGAATAAAAAATCCCAACCAGCCGTTACTAATTACCAAACTAAGAGTAATTTAAATAGTCAAGGAGACTTCATAATAGGAAAGAAACCAAAAATCCAAACATTCAAAGAACCAGCAATAACCTTAACAGATAAATATGAAACAGAATACCAAAAGAAAATTGAAACACGGAACTCAAAACGACATATTTCATAAGTATAAAGAAAAACTACACGAAATGATCTTTAATATTTCATCGGATCCTTTAAATGACTGTTGCTTACAAAAAAATCCTTAAATCTTCAGATCTGAAACCGAACACTGTAAAAAAAAATAAAAAAACAGACACAGCAAAATTATAAGTCAAAACATCAAATGATATATTGATTCAAATTAAAAAAAAAAAAAACAAATGCTCACAAACTGCACCGTAAACTTTCTTTTTCCGCTTGGTTGCTCAGAAAATGTAGAAATATCCAAGAAAATAAACCGTTTACTATCACTGATTTAAAAAAAAAAATTCATTTTCATCAACTTAATAGAAAAGCACACTCAAAAACTCTTGTTTGGTTTCTCAAAAGGTTACAAGAAGAAGATGGGTTCTAACACAGCTTGCATAGAGTTAAGATTTTTCGGGCTGTCCTTCACTTTTTTATCTCATTTCCACAGAAAATAAAAGTACTGAATAAGCAAAAAAGGTCACGGAAAATTAAAAAAAAAAAAAAAAAAACAGTAACGTCACAACTTTGAAAAGCAGGCTAACAACATAAACCAGAGAAAAATAAAATAAAAAAATTGTATGAAACTAAAATGCGAAAAAAAGGATTGCTCCTAGCATACCTCGAAAAACATGAGGAAGAAGATCTAGAAAAAGAACCCTAGCGCTCCTTCATCTACATAAACAGGGAAGAGATAAGAATGAAGAAGAGAAGGGAAGGGAACAGAAGAGATGAGAAGAGAAGAGAAGATAACTCTAGAGAGAGGGGACGAGTCGCAATAGTGCTTTTGCCTTTTGTTTTATTTTATTTTAGTTTTAGTTTTAGTTTTAGCAGGAGTGTTTGTTTTTCTCTTTAATGAATCTGTGAGAATACACACAGAACATACTCTCTCTCTCTCTCTCTCTCTCACTTTTGCCCTCTCTCTCTCTGTGCTTTGTCTCTGTTTGCGGACGACAGAGAAGGGGAGCGTGTAAATAACTGCGGTAGGGGCTCGCGCGTGTAGGGACCGTTCGTCTTAGGAGCGTTGTGGTGTGTGTTTTTTTCTGGTGGGTGAATCTGATAGTAGCGGCAAGGAAACTTTGGTAGGCAAAGAGTCTTTTCTGTTTTGTCATTGGATTCTTTTCACGTTGGTTGAGGTGGTGAAAATGATATTTCGGAAGGGTGCGGTTTTATTTTGATATTTTTAGTGTTAGTTAGTTAAGCATGGATTAGAGTTAGGATTACAAGTGATTGCGTGGACTTGGGCCATATTTTAATTGGGTTTGCTGTTGGTTTTTTAACTTGTACAAGGAGGTTCGGCACGGTGATAAAAAATTAAAAAAAACAATTTTAAGAGTTTAAGTGTTAGAAAACGACAATGGATCTAGTTCTCTTACGATTTGACAAAAAAATCCAAGTCAAATGATTTTTGACTCGATTTTTTAAGATAATGATAGGTGTGGGTTTTATAATGGTATAGCAATAGTACTAGATTGTTGTCCTGGTACTACGTTGTCGTTTTTCAATGTAAGAAAAAATCGAGATTATTAAAAATATATGTGTAGCCTGAATTTATCTTATTTATCAAAACAATTAGAGTGTTCATTGCCAAACAACAGGTTAAATTCAAAAACTCAAATTGTTTAATAAAATTCCAAGTTGTTATTTATATTAGTTTTTAATATTAAATGTGAAATACTGTGTTCTAATCATCATGAAAAAAAAAAGGTCTCTTTAAAAGTTAACTTGCGTCTGAAGTAACGTACAGACATCCCCGACGTGTGTTCTAAGGTCAAGTACAGCATTGTAATTTCGAAGAATGTCCAGGGGTTACGTGTCCTTCATTGAGGTAGGTTTCATCGTAACTCCAGTGTTTGGCTTGTGCTTTTTATCCACAGGTGTCTTTCATGCTCACCAGGAGAGAGATTCCATTGCTCGGAGGATCACCGCAGCCAGCACTACAAGCAAGAGCATCTCTCTAAAATGTCCATTTGTCACAGGAGATGATGGTCCAAAGAGTATAGTTGGCTTTGCAAGAACGAAAGACAAATTAAAGCTTCCCTACAGTGGAGCCATGGTTTTGGAGGTTTGCCTGGTGTGTTTTCTTAGATCTGTGAGCTAGGTATTTTATACTGCTGAGAGGACATTGTTAGTTCGGCTGGTTTCTTGGCAGGATCCATTTGCACCCAATAAAATCTAATAAATTATTCAATTTCAAATGGGTCAAATTTGGAGTCTAACTTTTTTAGTTGAGGGATCAATGACTAGAAGTTTAGAAAAGGTTTGATACATTTAACTTCTTTTTTTTTAAAAAAAAAAAAGAAGCTTTGTATGTTGGGGGTAAATGTGCCATTAAATATTAGCTTAAGCTCTCTTTATTTGTGTGAGAAAGGAATTTTTTTTCAATGTGCATTAAATATAAAAAAATTAAGGTTAGTTTTTATATGACAGCACAATCAAATATAAAATAAGAAATTAATAATTATTTTTTTGATGACTCTTTTCTTAAAATGAATTTGTTTTTTTAGCAAATAAATCAAGCTTTCCATTATGATTTATGTAATTTTTTTGTTATGCTATTCTTTTCTAATAAAAACATTGATTGTTGAGTTAGGTTAAGTTGTGAAAGATATTGTATGAGTTTGTGATTGTAATCACGGTGTATGATATTTTTTTTAAATAATTTTTTTATTTAAAAATATATTTAAATAATTTTTTATTTTTATTTTTTATATTGGCATATTATAACCACCTAAAAAATATAAAAAAATATCAATTTAATATTTTTTAAAGTAAAAAATATCTTTTAAAAACAGCTAAAAATAAAATACAGGAGCATTTCCAAACACCCATGAAATTATCATAATATTTTTATCTGTGTTCGTATACACAGACAATCTTTATGATGGAATTGATCAAAGATAAGGCGGTGAAAGACATGCATATACAATTGAACATTAATAATGATATTTTATAGGACCAAAGAGATAACTAAATTAAGTTCTCAAGGGACATAGCATGATGATAAAAGGTTTGAGATATGCATAGTAGATCTCGAGTTCGAGTCAGGGCGTACATTTTTTGTAAGAGTCTGAGACAGCCGGGGTTTTACTCCCTCACCTGGATCCATAAAGTGCGTTTTCCGGGGATGAGGTTTCCTCAAATCCAAAAAAAAAAGATAACTAAATTAAGTTTTAATGTATGAAAATAAACTAGAATCAAGATAATTTTTTACGAGCTCTAAAAAAATCTCCCAAAACTCTAGGAAAGAAAAATCATTAAAACTTATTAAAAAACAAGAAAACATTGATGGTTATGATAATTATTTTTAAAAATAGTTTTTGTTTGAAAATATATTAAAATAATATTTTTTTATTTTTTAAAATTTAATTTTGAAATCAATACATCAAAACAAACTAAAAACATAAAAAACAATTGGAAGCAATGAAAAAATAAAAAAAAATAAATTTATTTTAAAATACAAAATTAAATAGGCTATTAAAAAAATATTAACAATATTACAGGAGTAAAATTTTGTACACGGAGGGAAAAAAATCACAAACCCAGTCGTCCGCTTGTTCTCTGATACACCCGGCACCAAAAACTTCAAAATGCAGTGAAATAGATGGAGACTTGCATGGAAAGTGGCGTTAAAAATACTCGACGATGATGCTCTTTTCATGATTTACCCATAGAAACCACCATATTCTGTCAGGACGAAGGCAGATACAAAGGCGTGGTGGGTTCAGCAAGCAATCAACTGCATTCGATCCTCTTCTCTAAATTATTCCATCGATCTCTTTCCCTGTCAATAACTGGATATAATTATCTATTAGATAGCTCAGTAGTAAAAATTTAAAATTAAAATAATTTATTTTTATTATAATTTCAGGTTTTAATTCTATAGTTGCTAATATGATAATCACTGGAGACTCATATGATTATTAACTTCAGGACCCGAATAACTAGTCGAGATATACAAAAGCTGGCCTAAATACTTACGTTAATTAAAAAAAACAAAAAATTAAATATGTGTTCCAGAGTCTTTTTCATGAGGTTTTTTTTTTCATGTTAATTTGATATCGAATAGTGACCTTATCAAGTAGTTGACCTATATCTGCCGGTCATCGGTCATCGGTCATCGGTCATCGGTCGATTGCTGAGATGTTGCCTGGTCACTGCTGGCCATGGTCATTTTATTATTTTATAGTGCTCGCTAGCCCACACATGCATTGTCATTTATGAGTTTTATGTTGTTTCCATCAATTTTTCTCATCATGATCATGTAAATGGTGGGGAAAGACATGGATGATTTTCCCGTCACTAAAATGGTGTGTCATATTTCCATAACATAAAATCTTTGTTGATTTACATTTTGATTCTTAATTTTTTAATTAATTTTACTCGGGTCCTTATACTTTAGTTATTTTAAAAAAAAGTCTTAATTGATTTTTTTCTCGCAATATTTTACAGCAAATACAATTTAGCTCTTGAAATTATTTCTCAATCAAGTTCTTACATGTTAAATTATAAACCTTGTCAAAAAATTAATTATAGATATATCATATTATAGAAAATAAAAATTCAATAAAATTACAATAATATCAATCATAATAAAATAAATAAATCAAATGCAGTCAAACAAAATTTAATAGAAAGTCTTGAGACTGATATATTAATTTGAGATATAATTCATTCCTATAATATTATATATTCTTATGATTTTTTTTATTTTTTCTCTCTATTTTTTTAGGTTAATAGAAGGGAAATAATTTTTTAAAAGAAATAAGATAAAAATCTCATAATAGATATATCACATTTTATATTTTTAAGAAATATAAAACATGGGGACCAAATTGAATTTTTTTAAAAAAATAAAAGGACAAAAATGTACATGTCACGTGAAAATTTTTAATTTTATTAATAAAAATAATATATACAAATGATATTAAGATAAAAAATAGTGAAGGAATCTCTTATAAAAAAAAAATAGAGGTATGTAAAAAGGCATTAATATGAAATTGAGCATATTTAAGGCACGTCTTGTATGGTCTCGTTGGTGGGTATGGTTAGGCCTAGAAGTCACAAACCGATCATAAGTTCTGACTTGGACTTGACCCAGAACTTCTAATACAAAACCCATGGATGGGCGCAAGGGCTCTGGAGCCTCTATGGGCATTGAACCATAGCCTGCTAGAGATCCTTAATGTTGTCAGACCTGAGGCTTTAGTTTTAGGTCTATCAGCATAGGACTGGCCTGGATTTGGGTCCAAATAATTAATGGGAAATGCTAGAGACAATAGCTCCATAGTCAGAAGATGGCTTAGAAATTGGTAACACGTTAATCTTCTTTTATTTATCAGTAGCCGCCAATTTATAAAATAACTGTAATGGATAGTATTATAATTATAAATCAGTGTTAGATAAATAATAGAAACTAAAAATATGATAAAATTAATATTTTATGATAAAAAAAGTTGTATTGGTAATAAAAAAACTTAGAGAATAAATAACATGATTTATAACAATCCACGGTGCTTTTGTTAAATGATTTAACTTTTTTGTTAATAATAAAAAAAATTACAAAGCTAAATTATCTATCAATTTAATATTAAAAAAAAAAATCAACAACGATAATTTTGGAATGAAAAAAACACACGAGAAAAAACATTGTAGCAATTGACAATACTTTGTGAGAAAAATTATAGTGTTTTCCCCAATAAAATCGACAAAGATAATTTTAGAAATAATCATAAAAAAACTATTTAGAGAAATACTATAGCAATCTATAGTGTCTTATGAGGAAAACAACAATGTTTTCTCTGTATGATTTAGTTTTATTGTAATTATAATTTTTAACAACTCAATATTAAAAAAATTGACAAGGATAATTTTGAAAAAAATCATAAAAAAATCACGTGGGAAAACACTGCAGCAGTTTACAGTGTTTTAAAGAAAAAAATTACAAAGCTAAATTCTCAATCAACTCAATATTAAAAAATAAAATTGACAAGATAATTTTTTGAAAAATAAAATAAAAAAACACAAAAAAAATGCTAGAAACACTGTAGAAATTTACAATATTTTGTGATGAAAGCTACGGTGCTTCCCTACATGATTTAGCTTTATTTATAATGACTTATAATTGTAATTCTCAACCGGTTCAATATTAAAAAAATAAAATTAATAAAGATAATTTTGAAAAAACCATAAGGAAAAAAACCACGTAGGGAGACACTGTAGCAATTCCCAGTATTTTTTGATGAAAGCTACAGTGTTTTCCCCGCATGATTAAGCTTTATTATAAAGTTAAATTCTAACCAGCTCAATATTAAAAAAATAGCATCAACAAAGATAATTTTGGAAAAAATATTTTAAAAAAAGAAAACACAAAAGAAACTGGAAAAAAACCATGCGATAAAAAACTGTATCAATCCATAGTGTTTTGGAGAAAAGTTACAGTGTTTTTTCCCCACATGATTTAGCCTTGCCTGTAATTATAATTCTTAACTCGTTTAATATTAAAAAAATAAAATCGACAAAGATAATTTTAGAAAAAAACAAAAAAAAACTATGTGGGAAAAAACACCGTAGCAATCCATAGTAATTTGCGAGGAAAGTTACAGTGCTTCTCTCAAATATTGTAACTGTAATTCATAACCAACTCAATATTAAAAAATAAAATAAAAAAATATAATTTTAGAGAAAATCATAAAAAAACAAAAATAAAAAAAATGATGTGGAGAAACATTGTAACAATCAACAATGTTTTAGAGAAAAAAATTACAAAACTAAATTTTTAATCAGCCCAATATTAAAAAAATAAAAAATATATAATTTTGAAAAATAAAAAATAAAATAGAAAAACCTTGTCGAAAAACACCATAGCAATATATAGTATTTTAAAAGAAAAAATTATAAAATAAAATTTTTAACCAGCTTAATATTAAAAAAGTAAAAATAACAAAGATAATTTTGAAAAAAAACACAAAAAAAAGCAAAAAAAAAGTACAAAAAAAAGAAAAAAAATACACTATAAAATACTATTATAATCCACAATAAATTATATATAAATAAATAGTAAATCTAATTTATTAATCAATCAGCAATTTAAAAAGAGTCACTGATAAAACTTTTCCATTGCATAAAAAAAAAGGCCACTTTGATTTATTACAACAATTTAAAAAGAGTCACTAATAAGATTTTGTTTTTTTCCTGAAAAAACTAAAAGCTCAATAAAGACTAAATAAATAACAACTCTTAGACATGTCACAATCTGATTGTCTTAGCGTCAGATTCATCAAATAAAATCCCGCCACGCAGCTTTTCCTCATGTTTGTACCCGCACTGAACCGCAACCCTCACTCTCTTTCTTTCCCTCACAGAACCACCATCCATCGTTACTCAAAGATCTCCAAACACACAGAAGGAACTAATCTCTCTCTCTCTCTCTCTCTCTCAAACCATGACAACAGAGACAACGTCCACGCCCGACCCGAATACAAATCCTGCTCCAAGTCCAACTCCAAGTCCAAGTCCAAACCCGAATCCAAGCTCCCTAATCCACCCACGCCGGGAGCCATTCGAGCACGGACTCTTACCGATCCCCAAACTAATCTTCCCTGACCCGACCCCAACCCTAATACAGCTCAAACAACAGCTCTCTACTCACAACCGAGTCAACTCTTCCTTACTCGCTGAGTCTCTCCAGATCTCCACCGACCACGCGAGGCTGATACTCGACACGCTCGCTTCGGTTCTGCACTCTGATTCCGACCCGCTTGTGAAAGCCCGGCCCGATGAGGTTGATTCGGCTGGTGCCGATCTGCGTGATCTGATATTGTTTCTATATATTCAGTCTTACAAGAAATTGTTGCCGAGAACGCATAAAGATGCCGCTTCTGTTGCTGATGTTTGGCCGTCGACTTCAGCTTTTGATGGTTACCTGTCGGCTTTATCGCCGCTTCAGGTATTGTTTTTGTAATTAGAGGGATTAATTTGGTTAATTTTATAAATGCTGGTGTTTTTTAAGATTATTATGTTGATTAGGAATGTAATTGTCGTGTCTATGAACAATTGGATGGAAAGCTTTTGCAATTATATAATGTGATAACATTTAGGAAGGGTTAATGCATTTCATATCATAATGATCATTGGAATCAAGAATGTGTTCTTAATTTTTTTTGTGTAGGATACAGTCCGGACCTCACCTAGTGCTACGGGTTCATGTAGCAAGTTATGAATTTATGTTGATTCCATTCTTGACCCTTTTATCTCGGATTCTACAAAAAATGATCTTGTTTTTTGAATTTTTGGTTTGAGAGATTAGATGATAGGTTTTGTACACTATCTGGTATACAGCTTCAGTGAACGCTCTTAGTATTCGCTTTTTATGGTGGGTTGACTAGAGTTTATCTGTTGTTGGCGCTAAATATTTATTTGTACTAAATTAGACAGTTGAGTTTGAGTTCCATCCAAAAGACTCAAGCCTTGTGGCGGGTGGTCCATTCTCAGCCTTATATATTAATCATCTATTGTTTATTTATTCGATGTGGGATAGGTTCGCTAACAGTTTGCAATCTTAGATTCGTCAACTTTTGCTAATGCCTTTGATGTTTAGAATGCTGCAAACCAATCCCAATTTGAAAAATCTCCAAATTGTATGGATTAAATTTTGTTTTGTTTGTTGTGTTTGCATGAATATAATGTAGTCTACTTCAACCAAAATTTGAAATTGGTGTTTAAATTTTGACTGTAACTTGTTTATGTTGATTTTTAATTGTTGTTTCTTTGATTGCAGCTTGTGCGTAGCAACAACCGCCGGTTTATGCCGTCGCAGGCAGATGAAGAGGCTCATCAGTTGTCCTACCTACAAAAGCACATGGCTAACATTCTCTCTCTTTTGGCAGAGCCTGTGGAAGGAGAAGGGGAAGGCGAAGGAGAAGGAGAAGAGTCTCTGGTTTGTAAAAATATTTCTCAATAGTTGGTTAAATAGGAACATTTATATGTTTTGCACGCATCGTCTAGGCATTATAACTTTCTCCTCATGAAAGTATATTTCCAGAATAAATATGATTTGGAAAATGTTTTAAGGTCAACTTGTGAAATTTTGTTGACACATATTAATGCTTGGATCTCTTGGTGTCTTCATAATTTGTTTTCTGCTTGTTGGTTTCTTTTTCATCTGGTTTTAATTTACTACTTTAACTGCACTTTATTAGGTTTTGTCCATGGAAGGATTCGAGCACCTTGGATTTCTTCTTCACTTTGGTGACAAAGGATCTGAAGTAGTTACCTTAAGCCAAGCTGCCCCATTTTTTGCCAATTCAGATCCTGACATGCCTGCCATTCCTGCTCCTGCTACACAAGTCCATGATTGGATTTCACAGAATATATCATCTGCTTTGGAACATATTACTGAAAGAATTTCTGCCAAAGAAAATGGGCCAGCCAATTCATCTGATTCTGATGTAGCCATGACTGATGCCTGTACAAGTTCTATCAAGACCCCACCTAGTGCTAGGGGTTCATGTTTTATCGAGGGGATCTCTAAGTCATCATTTGTAAAGCAACCATCAGATCTTAAAGGTTCTTCTTCTGTAAAGGTTAGCATTGTAATGAATATTATCGTTCCATCTCTGTTCCTTCATAAAAATAACCAGATAGCATTTTTGTGAACTTATGATTTCATAATTTGAAGCTATTGCTTCTAACAGGGATTGTTAAGGATATGTGTTGGATTTTTTAGCCTAGTTCAATACAATTCTGCTGGACTTAAAAGCATGTATTTTTCCCTTAAAATGCATGGCAGGTTTAATCCTTGGTATGTTAACATGCAAATCACATCATTAAAACTTAGATTAGCTTGTAATGCTGATGGGATTTGACTTTGTGAATTTGGTTATGAACTCTGGTCGTGGATATGCCTGGCTTCTCTGAGATTTATATGTGTTGTCTGAACCAATTTGCACCATACAATGTTGATATGCTATCATGTGTACTATCTCATGAAGAGAAAAGAGCCCTTCCTTGACCATTGTTTTGGTGAACATTTCTTTGCTTGCTTTGTCTATGCAGCATAGTTTTAAATTTGTCTGCTTCAAGGTTGTATTGTTTTTTGGCCATTTTAACTGTGTTGTGTGGTTGCAGGTTCTGAATTGTCATGATTCCATCCTTTACATCTTAGCACCTCTGAGATATGCTACCATTTATGGATGCTCTGATGCTACTATAGTCCTTGGAGCTGTTGGCAAGGTAGTAACAAACACTTGGTTTTTGTGAGTATTGACTGTTTCAGTCACCTAGTGTTCATATCTGCCGGAAATCTTTCTCTTGCGGTTTAGTCACCAAATGTACCTCCTTTGTTAAATGAGAAATTGAATGGTATAAATTTCTTAACAATTGATTTTTCACCACATTGCTGTCTATGAGTGTATGTGCAAGTGTGTATGGCATTATCATCTATTGCATTTAGCACCTGTAGTTCTTATTAACTCTTCATGTGTTGATGTACCACTTGATATTTACGTGAATAATATTTAACAAGGAATCTATAGTTGTCAATATTCTGTATGGAGAGCGTACCTTTCCACATTCCTTCAACTGCTGTATCTTTTCCTAGTAGCCACTACTCTTGGTGAGTGATTAGCCTTGCAGCGTGTGCCTTCATCCAACTCATGTTGAGGGTTATGGGTTATTTCTAGGTAAACAAATGATGACGTGTATGTCTTTCAATGTCTTTTACAGGCTGTAAGGATTGAACATTGTGAGCGAGTTCATGTTATTACAGCAGCTAAACGAGTCTGCATTGCCAATTGTCGTGAGTGTGTGTTCTTTCTTGGGGTAAATCAACGACCACTAATTGTTGGTGATAACCATAAGCTACAGGTGAGCTTTTGACCATCCTCTTTTTGTGCTGTAAACTGTTAGCTGTCATGGCTGTTATAATATTCTGCATTGTAAATTACACTTACAGAGGAGAGAAGTTTCTTGGTGATGCAAGTTTCCACTTACCTTTCATGTCTGGTTTTGAACATGAAGAAAATTTACTCATAATTGGACCTCAATGTGGTTTTCTAGATTCTCTTTAAGTTTGGTGATTAAATTAATTTAGTTCTGGAGCCTTTCACAGTTTGCTGGTATTTCATTGTATTGGTTATTGCTAGATTTGGGCCTGCAAAAGGGAGATGTGCACAAGCTGAACTCTTTAACCTCACTCTTGAACACATGCAGACTGCTATGATGTGATTTGTTTATTGAAAAAAATGAAACCTCTGTACTTTTGCATCCTATTTAGCAGTTCATTGGTTATAATTGAACATCCTTTCTCCCTTATATTTTTCAAGTACTAATGAAGATTAACACTATAAGCATTCTGTTAAATTTTAATCAGGTGGCACCATATAATACATTTTATTCAGAGTTGGAGGAGCACATGGCTGATGTAGGCATTGACACAACCATCAACAGATGGGATGAAACTTTGGCCTTGGGAGTGGTTGATCCCCATGATTCATTATCCCACCCTGCTGGTGTCTCTGATTTTCAAGCTGAACCAGCTGCACGGGTAGACCCTGACCAATTCACAAACTTTCTGGTATAATTTATACATTCTCTTGTTAATTTACTGAAAGTTGGTGTGTTTGTTTGTTTTAAACACCTTTGTTGATTTCACTATTTATTTTCTGTTGAATCTCACGTTTTTTAATTTGATCTTCTGCAAGTATGTGAAGTTTGATGTCCAGATTATTTGAAATTTTCATTTATTGTTTTTACTTCTTTTGCATTCTATGTTGTTACCTGTCTCATTTCTTCTTATTTTTTTTTGCCCCTGGGGTTTTTGGGGATGGAGGTTGGGTATTATTGACTGGGGTCGCTTTCTCTTCCTTTTTGAACATCCATCATATGGAATTTCATGTTTCTTTTTGGGTTAATTTTACTTATGAAAACATTCACACGCTCTTTCCCCTTCCTGATTTAACAGATTCCCAATTGGTTTGGAGCTGAATCCCCAGGGTCAACGAAAGACAACCCATTTCAATTGCCCGAGGCTTACATGGCATCTCAGCAGAGAAATGTACGTGGACTAGCACTCAAACTGATTATAACAGGATGATCTTTCCTGGGGAATCATTTATAATAAGATGATAGGAGGGCTATACAATTGTATTTTTTTAGAGCTGCTTATAGTTCATGCGTTTGGATTTTGCCTGTGTTGCCCCTTGCCAACATATTACGATTGCTAGTTTTTGGTGTTTGATTATGTGTAACGCCTCTTATCTTTTCCAGCAAAAGAATTTGGGAGAGACTAAAAAATTATTGAGGGAAGCTCCTCTTGAAGAAAATCAAAAGCGAGAATTGTCAAGTGCACTCCACCTGTTATTTAAAGACTGGTTATATGGTAATAATTACCTTAATACTTGTTATTTCCTCATTAATATAGTAATATGCTAGAAATGTATATGTTTGATTCAACCATTATAAACTTCCCAAATATTCTGAAATCAAAAGTTGACATATACGAATAGACCTACACAGACAGATAGATGGAGACGCGCACGCACACAAATATGAGTAGGTGTATGCAAGTATATAAGCATCTTGGTTCCTTCATTTAGTTTTATTCATGAATATGATTTTTTACACATCTATGCTAACAGTCTTTGTAACATGATGCAAAGATATTCTAATCATTTACATATCTGTGTTCATTGATTCTGATCATAAAACATAATAGATTATTATTTTTCAGTATTCATAGTGTTACAGCTTACACGGTTTATTAGTTTGAGGAACTGTATTTGCTTTAGTCATGTGGTCTACTTTTCAATCAAGTTTGTTTGGTGAATGGAATATCTTGCTGTTCGAGGGATCTAAGATAAGATTATGATGTTATTGAAGTTCAAATTAGGTTTATGTGAAATCTCATCAAAAGGCTTGAAAATTAGAATTGGAAGTATCTCATCCTGGGGTTAAGTGGGGAAGTGCTTGTCCCAGACCTAAATACTCACTTCATCCTTTATAGATTATAAACCTAACAATACTTGGCAACTCTGCATTTGTTACTGTATGTTATTTAATGTGAAACTGCCTGTATCCAAAACATTTAATGCATATATAGTAAAACAAACCTATAAGATATTTCTGCTAACAATTGTAAAATATTGAGTTGTCATCGCTTTATGATGCTACAGCTTCAGGAAATGTCAGACAGCTTTACTGCCTACAAGGCGATTGATGTCAAATGATGGATGATTATGTGGTGCAATCGAGTATTACTTCGGATGCAATCAAGGATGGTTTCGGAAGCTTTTTCGTGTTGTTTCTGTTTCAGTGGTATATCGACTGGTAGTAGATAGAGGCAGCAGAGAATCAACCCTATTCACTTTGATAATTCGGAGTGGACATTTATCCTTATTTGGTAGTAGATAGAGGCATCAGAGAATCAACCCTATGCACTTTGTTTCTTTGGAGTGGACATTTATCCGGTAACATTGGTGCCTAAAATGCGTTGTCTATGCTAATCTAATTGTAATAATTTTTGGAAAGGAAATTTTACTGTGATAGTTGTTGATTTAGGTTCACAATCATGCTTAGTTGGTTCTAATATATATAGACTGTAAGATTATGATAAAAGTTTTTTTCAAAGTTTTTTTTACTTGAAAAAAAATATTAAAAAAATATATTTTTTAACATGAATATTTCAACATAATAAAAAAACATTAATTTTTTGTTTTTATATAAATGGACCGAAATGTGAAATGAAATATGAAATCATAGTCATTTCTTGGAATGAGGGTATTGAGTTTGCTGCTGAGTAAGAGACGGGATCTTGGACACTGTTGATATGGCAACATTGGCGGGTTAAAAATTGGAACTTTCATAAGAAGTGAAAGCATGCCTTCAATTTTGTTCTGGTTCTCAGCTAGAGTACATTTTTACTGTGGGATGTGTTTCACTGGGCAGAAGTAGCAAATGTACAATAGTTTTTGATGGATTTAATGATCTTCAATTTATAGATAATTTGTTAGAGTATCCCTCTTTATTTTGAATGTTTGTTTTTCTATTATAACATGATTTTTAAAATTTATTTTTTTCCTTAAAAATATATTAAATTAATTAATACTTTCTAAATGTTATTTTTTAAATGTTTTTTTATAATATTTTATGTTAAAAAATATAAAAATATATTATTTTAATATATTTCCAAGTATTTTTTTTTAAAAAAAATATTATACATCACAATATTAAATACATACACACCAGGCCTTGATATAGATTTAGAGAGGTGGATAAACAATCCATCTCATCAAACTTGAGGTTATTTTTCTTTTTCCTTTACCTTTAATAATAAAGAGCAATCTGTAATTTGTGAAGACTGCCCAGCGTTCTAATTTTCATATCAAAGCTGTTCATGAATGGTAGATGAACAAATCCGCGAGGTTTGGAAATTCATTGTTGGTTCTTAATTTCTGACGTGCTTAATCTTAAAAAAATTACATGACCACCGACCTGAATCAATGTCATTAACTTCTCTCTCTTGTTCATTAGGATATTGTGCTGCTGGAATTGAGCGCCTCCATTTCCTGGATCATGTCACCGTTTACACTTGCAAAACTTGGGCTCACAGGGACTAGCTGACTAGCTCGACGGGGCTAGTTGAAGCAGCTTTTCTGCTTGCTCTGGGAAGAAGGTGATGAACAGATATGCACCTATACGCATTAGATAGTCAGAAAGGAGGAATTGCTGTAAGGGCTCAACATCATCATCTTGTAAGCTCTACAAGTTGTTGGACTTACAGACAAGTACAGTTCCAAGTACTGCTGAGATCTTGCCTTGAATTGTGATCAAACCAGCTTTGCCAGCATCTTGCAACTCAGTAGAACCTTCAGAATCAAATGTTCCTGAACAAAAATAAATATAAAACCCTCGTTTCCCTTGCTTTGCATACATTACAATTGCTCTGCTTGACAAAGAAGGGTTGGCACCAGAGTTTTAACCTGGTTTTACAGATTGAAGCCCTGATGTCACACATGCTACATTATTGAAACCAGCTGCCTCTAATTTGTTGGCTGCAGCCGTAGACCTTGACATTAAAAGGAAACTGAGTCGTGTCATATAGTTTCCAGGCAAGGCAAGTTCAAAACAGTGAAACCATGAAAAATTGAAGCGATAAGAAAGTAGATATGGTGTTGCAAGTTACACTGGTAAACAGCGATACCATCTCTCAATAGAAAATAATGGGATAAGAACTTAAGACGCACAATGAGAGATAAAATTACGAGTAAAAACTAATTTCTACGCCATGATGGATCCTCAGACCCCAAGATAGGTAACCAAGAAAACATTTTGTCATCTCTCTTTTCCCCGTTACTAATTTCTTATCGAACGCCCCTCTCCTAGAGCAACTTCAATCAAACATCTCCTCACCTGTGCTATCAATAGTTTTGTTTGAAGATATTGAACTATAGGAGACCTAACTGTGGTATCGAATCTTGAACTTCATCTTCCAGACTTTCTAAGAAATAAAGCTCACTCTTAAACATTTCTTGGCTCTTAACAAATAAACAATCTATATATTAAAGTCATATATTCTTGACATATCACCGAATTAAACTCCTTGATAGAATTTACACCTTTCTATTTATCTACACTGCTGCATTCCATGAAAATCTATATCATAAAAAGGGAAACCAAATAACAGAACTCCACACGAAACACAATTGCGGCTTCTCTGAATCTCTTAATTCAAGGACCCTCAAACTGGTACTATAAAAATATGCAGCAAAATTCCAAGAGCAAATACCAATTGAAAAATACTTCTGCGTTATTTGGTCATGCATCAGTGGCAGAACAATAACTGACCTTAATCCTTCCTGACATACAATTAACAGTTTACTTTGAGGTGAAAGCTGACTCTGCACAGAGTCCACAAATTTATCATTGAGCTTAGTAAATGGCAAGCCGAAGAACAAACCGGAGAAATTGTTGTGCACAGTTCTTTTTATTATTGTACCTGCAGAAAATTATTCTAAGGGAATGAACAAACAAGAACATAAATCAGCAATGGAAACTACAAAGGAAGAGGTTTTACCAAAGTCATTGTCTTGATTCTCGATAAAAAGAGGAACATGATAGCATGATTTTATATGAGCTCGTTCATATTGAGTTTTGTCTCGTACGTCAAGCACAGCATATCCCTCATCCGTTACAAGTTTCTTTGCTTCATCTGGATTCACAAAATTCACTTCTGCTCTAATTCCAAAATTTCTCCAACGTTTTGGTTTTCCCCGGATGGTTCTTCTATGATGAGTGTCAAATTCCAACCAAGATGTCCCGAAATTACTGAAATCACACCCTTAATCCCTCATTCCTGTGTTCATAATTATCTATTTCACTTCTATAAATGTTGAATTTTTTTTTTCATGTACTCATGCATTCATTTATTTCAGGCAATTTTTTTGTACCTACAAAATACAAGAAAAGGTCCAAAATCTCCTTCGGCTCTTGAGAAAAATATACTATAAACAAACAGACTATTAATCTTCCTCTATATTTAGTCTCTAAGAGCGACATGATCACTTGAATAGTTGAGCTGCAGTAGTGTTGAAACTTGGAAACCCAAAGGAGGAGGACAAAAAAAAAAAAAAACTTAGGATTATTCAATGTTTTTCCAAAATCCCATGAATCTTCAAAACCAAAGTGGAAAATAGGAGTAGTGAAACATAAGAAAGGTTGGGATTGTTTTGTAATGTTCCACACATCAACGCAACATCTAGAATTCAACAATAAAGTTCTTAATCTTAAGCTTTCAAACCAAAACAGCTTCTTTTTGAAAACATTTATTGGAAAAGTGAACCATATTAGCATGCATGCTACCTATTCTTGAAGAAATTAAAAATAAAAAGGCTGTGGATTTGCATAGTAGAAAAAAGTGCTAACAAAAAGTGAGAACAACTTATATTACCTTCTTGAGGAGAGAGTTAAAGCACAAGTAGCCATTCCAGCCATTCTTGGTTTGCAGTTCTACTCCTTGATTATCTCCAACTCTCTTTCTCTGTCTCTGTTTCTGCCTTGGCAGCTTTGAGTATCAGTTGATTTGCTGGCATGGCCACATGAAATTGGGAGAGGCAATGGGTCGCTGCCACGTGGCATTGCAGAAGGGATATATTTCCAGATCTCCCGTCTCTAGCAAGCCCTGCGTTTGTTTTAGTTTATTTGGTTCATTTTTCTTTTGTATAAGAATAAATTTGCTGCATTCGACATTGGGCCTAGCCCAATAAATATAAGCCTAAGAAGTGATCCAGTAGAGAATCCAATCACGGGCCATTAATTTACCACACTCCATTGCAGTTTAATTAATTAGTCAGCTCCATAAATGTTGGAAAACGAGAGGGGGATGACTATGTAATCTCTACTAAAAAAAAAAAAAAATTATTATTATTATTATAAAAAAAAATAAAATTTCAGATCAAAATTAAATTGCTAAAAAATTAAGGGATCAAAATTTTATTATTTAAAAGGTAGGAAGACCAAAATAAACCTTTTAACCCTTTTGCAAAACCGTATTTTTTTTTTGTTATTTTCACTTTGTTCTTTTTTCTTTTAATTTTATTTTTGATCAATAAATTTGAAGTAATTAAGTTTTAATTTGACTCTAAAAAAATATAATTAACAAAAAATATATATAAGAATCAAAATAAAAAAAAATGTAACCGTGAAAATCCACGATTATTTTGGCATTGCGTTTGGCATTGGAAGAAGAGCAAAGACGGAGCAGCTAGCAGTCCAAGCATTCTTAACCAGATGATCCACTGTTGCATAGAACCTAAAATCCATGATTAATTATGCAGCTTAGAAGCTTGTTGTTGTCATCGCAAAAGTCTTGTGAAGCCACAACACAGCTAAATTCTTACAACTCCAGTTAGTTATGCTCAGGCTTTAACATTTGTGCACACCATAATGTAAAATTCAAACATGCAGAAATCTAAACGAAAATGTTTCGAGAATCCTTGCTACGCCACTAATTCTTCAAAACAAATGACAAACATTCAGTTTACTAAAACAGGCTCAAGGATACTTTCTGTTTGACTGGTAGGTTTAGGTTCCGACCAACTTGTTAAAAACAATTATCAACAACGATAGACCAAAAGCAGTTATTACAAATAGTTCAAAGTTGGTATTTGACCGATGAGATTTAACATGGCAGTGGTTGTTTTACAGGTGTTTTTTTGTTAAAAAATATATTAAAATAATATATTTATTTTTTTATTTTTAAAATTTTATTTTTGAAATCAATATATCAAAATAATTCAAAAACATAAAACAAAAATTAATTTTAAATAAAGTTTTTTTTTTTTAATCAACCGAGTCGTAATTCAAGAAGTATAGTCACTGACACGTCTTGACTAATAGAACTTATGGGTAAGAATGGTTGTTTGCTTTAAGCACTAGTCATTTAAGTTCAACAAAAAGTTTGTGAAATCAAATTACTTGCATCACTTGCAGAGGGAGGGGCGAAATGGGGTTCTTCTCGTCCATCTGTTGCTGCTTTTATCGGCCTACTCGCGTAGCCAGTGATGGAGTGCTTGGAGCGGCGAGGCAGCCTGTCAGGTCAAATTTCATTGAATCGGATGCTCGA
>Ga0325414_1001556_pt1 | contig 22329 bp, 13 predicted proteins | sample PopdelMetagenome_8_FD_206183 | JGI IMG/M metagenome (GOLD analysis project Ga0325414, IMG submission 206183) | Populus deltoides microbial communities from Bellville, Georgia, United States - Leaf-PdKOR-R3 | ecosystem: Host-associated > Plants > Phyllosphere > Phylloplane/Leaf | place: USA... | reverse complement strand
ATATATTCATGTCATTTGTAATTGTATTGGATTCTGTTCTTGATAGGATTCTTGCAGATTATAAGAACTTGATTTCTATAACTTTGCTCCTCTGGAATTTGAGTGTGTGGCGTCTTCATCACCAATGCTTGAGAAGATTGTGAGATTGCACATATTGCCTTGAAGAGTTATATACATAGAACTTCCTAAATTGACAAATAAACAACAACTGGGACACTATAAGAATACCATAAATTGCAATTTGTCTTTCAACTACCATGTTAAGGTGAGATACAAGTACATGGTTGGTCTCTTTTTTATTTTTATTTTTATTTTTATTTTTTGTATCTATCTTGGTTACAACAAGTTTTTTATTTAGGCACCTCTCTTCTTAAGTAGTTAGATCTATTAGCATTTTATTTCCTCTCCATTTTACATCTTTGCTTCGTATTTAGGAAGCAATTGTAATAGGAACATTATGACCTTAAGGTACTAAGGATATATACTTTCCCTATTCAGAGCATGGAATTAAGGAGAGAAAAAAAAGAGCTATGTAAAAGAGAATTTACTAAGAAAATGATACTCCAATAAAAAAAGTCACTAAAATTTCACACATCCAAACATTCTCTTCATGTGTGGTAATTGCTAAAGATGCAGTGAAGGGACTTTGTTTTTTACACCACAATTGCATCCTACACATTATTCATCGAGACATGAAGTCAAGCAATGTTCTTGAATGAATTGTGTTCCGTTTTTTGTATGCAACACTATTATGAATTATTTGGTTCCTTTCTTTCCAAATGCAATAAAAAAAAAAGAATACCAATAATGCCTAAAAATTGTTTGACAAAATGCTTAAAATGGATTTGTGTTTATGGAATTAAGGATGACATTATTATAATTATAAATTATGGATGACAATTTTGTTATTTTAAGACTTAAAGGTCTTTTTAGTCATTAAAATAAATATAATGGCAAACATGTAAATGATTAGATATTTTTTTATTGATTTTTTTTTACGATGTTAAGTGTTAGTGTGCATATAAAGTTCAGGATCTAAAGTGTAACTTCTCAAACTACAACGAGAAAGTGAAAACACGATCGAAACTTAGGAGGTTTTTTTTTTATAATTATCCCTAAAAATTAAATGAAATAAAATAATGATGGGTAATTGAAAAATAAAATAAATCAGAAAAAGGAAAAAAAACAAATAAAAAATAGCAATCAAAAGAATAAAAAACAAATTGGATAAAAGAAAATTAAATGAAGTTAAATGTTGAGAGACAAAATTGAAACACAAAATCAACTTCAAAAGGTATAAAAAGTAAAACAAATATCAATCATAAGATTGAGGACCAAAATCAATACAAATACAAATTATCAAGACAAATTTAATTTTTGGAAGGTTAGGCAAGAAAAATAGTTAGTTGTAGTCACATTGTCGATCCTCCGCTAATATACGCCTCAACACTTGGAAGAGCTTGGTGTATTGCTCCCAACATAACCATGAAAGCCGACAAACGACTTCGTGGGCGCCACCCGAAGGGCGCTGACGTATCCCATGTGTTGACATATAGGTTGCATGTGCTAGCAACTTTTGGTTTTCAGATAATATTTTATATTTATTAAAATACTAAATTTCCCCTCGATGAACTTGATCATAACTTAAAAACTAGGATGAAAATATGAAAGATCCCCTAGACACTAGTTCAATAAATTTTGCTTCTAAAGGTAATTTAGTCATTTTATGTACTTTAAAAGTAAAATTTGAAAAAGCCTTTAGACATCAGTTAAATAAATTTTGCTTTTAAGGGTAATTTAATCATTTTACTATGCTGTAAAAATATAAAAAAACCAATTTATCTCTAATCAATCTGATAATGATCAATGTAACTTGAGGAAAAAATCATATTACCTCCAATAGCAAGTTTGTTGTTTTTTTAGAAGAGCAAATTTGTCATTACACTTAGCAATTCATATTGCAATGTGTTTAGGTGTATAGTAAAAGGCGGGGTACTCTTAGTTTTTTTATAATAAACTTGACCACGTTCAACTTTCCCCCCTTTAATTTAGGTCTTTTTAATATTAAAATTAAGATTAAAAGGGATAATTACAAAAAACTTCCTATAGTGTAGTCATTTTTTTCACTTTTCTTCCATTCTTTTGGAAATTAAATTTTACATCATAGAGTTTATAATTTCATGACACTTTATTTTCTCACTCTAACACATACAAAAAAGTTATAAAAAAATGACAGATTATTTATAAGATGCCATTATATTTTATTTAATGATTAAAGAGTCACATATAAGAAAAACCATTTTTTCCATCTTGACATCTCTTTTAAGCATTTCATTAAACAATTTCTCTACAACGCCAACATGCCTAACTTATACTCCAACCAATCTTACATGACCATTACTCCTCCAAAGCGCAATATAAAATCTTTGATTGGATCTCTTTAAGAAAATAAACCCCACAAGACCAAAGTTGTTTTGTCTACTTCTATCTTCTCATTTTCAATGATGGTTTGTTAATTTCGCATATTGGTACGATAGATAATGAACATAAAGGAATTGAAAGAAGAATTGAAACTACCTTAACCACAAGGCTGATCTTTGCAAAAATGGTGCTTTGATAATCTTGCATGTGTAGTGCTTTACATTCATTTTTTTGTGGAGAAATTTGTGCTCATATTGAATATGGAATATGGATGTTGATGTTCATCTTGGACTCTTGGGAAGATGAAATTAGGGACAAATATGAGATGTCTCTTATGATACAACAACTCTTTGATGAGCCTTAAAAACGACAATCCTTTTAATTCTTTCATTTATGAACATGAAAAACCAAAATAAAAAAAAGAAGGAAAATGACAGCATAAAATAATAAAAGACTATTGTGGGCTAGTGAAGTTTACCATTGGTCGCATCATCGCACAAGCAAGAAGTTCCATGACAATACAACAAAAGAAAGAGCACTGCAGATTTAACCCTATTCGTGTCACGTGCTTGTTAAAATAAAAACTTGTGGATTAAAAAAACCAACAAATCATTGGCACACGAACACCACTCACCCCTCTAATTATTAATGAGGCCTTGGTCATTGGTTTCTTCATTAGCCATGTGTGAAAGATTTGATTTTTTTAGTATCCAAATTGAAACCATATTGGGTTTTTTTATTTACAATAAAAGGAATAATTTTGGTTTTGGTTTTGTGTTTTAAAGGTTAATTTTTCAGTTTAATTGACATGAATTTTGACTGTTAATTATCGATGTTTAGAGAGAAAAAAAAAGATGAAAAGAGGGAACTGAAGAGAAGGAGTTGAAATGTTATATGTGTGTTTGTATTATATTATATATAATGATAAATTTATCTTTTTATTTTATTTTAAATTTTAAGTTGGCCAAGGATACAAAGTATAATTTTTGAAAGAATTGAGATAAAGTAAAAAAAATAACTAAACTATAAAAGTTTTTAGTAATTATTCCAAATTAAAATTGAAAAAAAAAAACCCAATTCCTATGGCATTTTTAATGTAGAGGTTATAGTTCCCTTTCACTCATATATGAATATTGTTAATAGTCGTTGAGGATATAAAATTAAGAGGCAAGTTGATGGTAGTGTTGATAGATATAAAACTCATTTACTTGCTAAAAGGTTTACTTAATAGGAAATGATCAATTATTTAAAGATTTTTAGTCATGTAGTTAAACAAACTATTATTTATTTGATTCTTACTATTGTCATTTATCTGGGTTAGCAGATTAATCAACTCGATGTTCATAATGCTTTCTTGAATATGATACTTCTAAAATAGGTGTACATAAAACAACTACCTAGTTTTGTTCACTGTACTTTTTCCTCTCATTTTTCCCATCTTCATAAGTCTTTATATGATTTGAAGCAGGCTTTTTGGGCTTGGTACAATCACTTAAGTGATTATCTCCTTTCCATTGATTTCCAAGCTTCTAAAGTTGATACTTCTTTGTTCATTCTTTTTGTTATAGTGATATATTTTATTTGCTTGTATATGTTCATGATCTTTTACTTACTATGAGTAAATCAACCTTGCTTTAACATTTGAACTCCTTTCTTGCTTCAGAGTTCAAGCTTCATGATTTAGGTTATTTGTATTATTTCTTGGGAATTTAAGTTAAATCTATTTTTATAGGTATTATGCTTACTCAATAGAAGTATATTCTTGACATTCTTTACAAAATTAGTATTTCTTCTTGTAAACCTATTAATACTATTACATATTTCTCCTTAAAGTTCATCATGTTGTTTGGTGTCTTGTACTCTTACCCTACATGCTACAAACAAATTGTTAGTGCTCTCCGATATCTTACTTCCACAAGGACTGATGTATGTTATATAGTGAATAAGGTTTATCAATTTATGCATGCTTCTACGGATGCTTATTGGATTATTGTTAAATGCATCTTGCATTATTTGAACACTATGACTAGCCATGGTTTACAAATCACTAGTAGTTTAACCTTTTCTCTTCATTGGTTTATTGATGTTGATTGTGATGGAAGTGTTGATGATCGTAAATCTACTAGTTATTATCTTGTTTATCTAGGCATTACTCCTATATCCTGGAAGTTTATGAAGCAAAAAATCATCGCTCTTTCTTTTACCAAAACTAAATACAAGGCTTTAGGTGATGGTATTATTGAGGTTTTATGGACTCGCTCCTTTCTTTCAAAACTTCAGCTTTCCCCTGTTTGTCCAGCTATATTATAGTGTGATAATTTAGGTTCCATATATTTATTTATGAATTCTATTTTTTATGCTCTTCCTAAACATGTTGAGGTTAAATATCATTTGTTCGTGATAAGATTACTAAGAAAGAGCTCCAGGTTTTGTTTATTTCTTCTAAGGCTCGACTAAATAATGTTCTCACTAAACCTCTTTTTCATGCTACCTTTGTTCAATTTCGGTCAAAGCTTCATATGGAATCTTTAACTTTACCTCGGGCATGGAGAGTATCATGGAAATTATATTGTACAACTTTTATACTACTTATCTTGTATAGTTTTGTGATCTTGTGTAGTGTATTGCATCCTTATTATTACACACAACTCTAACTATATAAATATAAAGGTTGGTTGCTAACATTGGTCAAATTACTTATTATTCACAAAACATGTTTTTTTTTTATTTGGTGTCTGTCTTCTTGGATATCTTAAAAGATATTCGAAGACAACATCCAAACATTAGTCATGACTCTTTATGTCATTACAATAAGGACCAAACAAAAAGTCATTGGCATTATACGTACAAATCCATTGAGCCATAATAAGATATTCTTGTTCAGGAAAGAAAAAGGAGTCATGTATAAAGAATTAGTGAGCTATTGATTTATGAATTATGACACTGTTACAAGATCGTTGGTATCTGCCCAATCTAGTCATCGAAGTTACCATTGAGCACGAGGAGGCCTATTTATAGACTGGGTAGAGCTGAAATCATGTCGGCTTAACCTAGGCCTTTTCATTATACATACTTCATTCAGGCTTTAAGAACAAATTTAAAACAAAAACAAAATAATTTCCAATCATTTGTTCAGAAAACCTTTTTTCTTTTTCTTTTTTTGAGAAAATTGTAAAAAAAAAAGAGTTATTACAAATGAATCCGTACCTTTCCAAATAAGTACTAGAAAACCTCAACGAGACATTCTGGGCTTTCCATCATTTTTCGTTTTTAATCAATGACATATTCCTTTACCAAGACTGGAGAAGCTGACATTTTTTTCGTTGAAATTAATAAGGTCCTAGAATCAAACAAATATCACTGAGAAATGTAGGCCATTGTTTACATATATGTATAAGAGGAAACGAAGCATCATCAAAACATGCGAACAACATTATAACAATAGAGCAAGTAAGGTTATGAATGCGCATTTTAAAGGAAAGATGAAGAATATATACACAAACACACATTAGTATATTATCCCACATTACATAATGGGTTAATATCGTTTTTTTTAAATATCAAATAAACATTAAGAATATAAAGAATGTTTTAAATCTCTTGGGTCTAACTGGCATTAGATCTGGCAATCATGCTAAACCCAACAAACTTGGATTTTAAGGTCATGCCAGATCCAATAGACTTGGGTCTAACGGTCATGCCTAATTATATTTTTTATAATTTTTTTTATAAAAAAATATTTAAAATACTCTTGAAGTATCTTAAACATAAATGTTAATTAATTTAAAAAAAACATTTAAACTACTATTAAAGTATCCTAAATAGAAATTTTAATTAATTTTTTTATAAAAAACATTTAAACTATCCTTGAAGTACATTTAAACTATCCTTGAAGTATAACTAAATAATATTTTTTATAAAAAAAATATTTAAATTATCTTTGAAATATCATAAACAGAAATCCTAATTATTTATTTTTAATTTTTATTTTATTTTTTAGAGGCTCTTTGGTATGTCATGCTAGACTTAAGGGCCTTGAGGTGGCCAAGCCAAACCCAACCGACAACCAAATTATTTGGAATTATTTATAAATGAATAAATTTGAATATTTACAGATTAACCTTTTGGTTTATCAAATAATAATTGATTTATTTAATTTTTGAAACACATAATATCATTTATAATTGCTTTTAATTAAAAACTAGGGACAAATTTGCATTATATGCCACATGATTATAAATTAATAATAAATAAATAAATAAATTAGTTTCTAATTCATGAAAAGAATTGAAGTAGACAATACTATTATACTCTAAACAACCACCAAGAAAGACTTTGATGCTAAAATAGTAAAAACAACGTAAGACAGTAACAAAAATTAACCTATAAGAAAATTAATAAAGAGTTCAATTTATTCTAATGAGTTTTGAAGTAGAATAATTATTTTCAAATTTTAATGTTTATATTTTTTTGTTAATATTTTAAAGCTTTTTAAAGTTTTGATAATCAAAATAAAGTATAACGACAATACTATATAGTTTAGTTGTTAAATAACATATTTATATTATTTAGAGTTTTACATGATGTATTAATTAAAAATAAGAATAACTTGTATTTTATGCTGCATTTTATAAAATAGTTAATTTTTATGAATTAAGAATTTTCTTTTCAAATGCTTTACTAATATTGGTCTTTTTATTATTAAGATGATGAGTTGAATTTATTTATTTACTTTTATACATATATAGATTACAATGTCAATGTTGTATTAAGGATTCCAGACCCTAGCAATTTGGGTCTGACAGCCTTGCTAGATCCAACCAGTAGCCAAATTATTTAGAATTATTTATAAATAAATAAATTTGAATATTCACCAGATTAACCTTTTGTTTTATCAGATAATAATTGATTTATTTAATTTTTGAAATATATAATATAATTTATAATTTTCCTTAATTAAAAATTAGGGACAAAATTGAATTATATGCCATATGACTATAAATTAATAATAAATAAATAAATTAGTTTCAGATTCGTGAAAAGAATTGAAATAGGCACTATTATCATGCTCTAAACAACAATCAAGATTTGAAACTATCAATTTTTGTTTAAAATAGTAAAAACAATGTAAGACAGTAGCAAAAATAACCTATAAAAAAATTAATAAAGAGTTCAATTTATTTTGATGAGTTTTGAAGTAGAATAATTATTTTTAAATTTTAACATTTATATTTTTTGTTAAAGTTTTTTAGAGTTTTGATAATCAAAATAAAGTATAATGATAGTACTATATAGTTTAATTGTCAAGTAGTTATTTATATTATTTAGAGTTTTACATGGTGTATGAATTAAAAATAATTAAAAATAAGAGTAATCTGTATTTTATGTTACATTCTATAAAATAGTCAATTTTTATGAATTAAGATTTTTCTTTGCAAAATGTTTATTAATATTGGTCTTTTTATTAATTAGATGATGAGTTGAATCTACTTCATATATATATATATATATATATATATATATATATATATATATATATATATATATATTACAATGTCAATATTGTATTATGGATGTCAGATTCAAGTATTTTGGGTGTGGTAGTCATGACAGACTCGCGCCTGGATATTGCAATCATGCATGACCAACGCCTGCGTCTGGCATAACACATGGTTGTCAGACCCAGGCAAACAACAAACAAACAGATGACAATAGTGTTGTCAGGAGGTAGAAAAGAAAGAAAGATCTCAAACAATTAATCATCGGCAGCAATCCAACCATGATATGTCTACATGCGTCGTTCCATGTGGAAGAGGACACAACTGTGCATCTAGTGATACGAAGGATGGGTAGATTTGGCCACCGGGAAGTGTCTCACGTGCTTCCTTAATGGCGCAGGCACTACCCACTCGCTGGGGTGTGTGGAACATGCTCCAACAACTTTTTGATTAAAAAAATACAAAATACAACGTGAAAATACTAAGACGCCCCCATGATCCTCTTAATTACACAAAATATCTATGTAAAAATACTAAAATACCCCCAAAGGCAAAGCTCTTTTTTTTTGTCTTTTCTGAGGCTAAATTCGTTATTTGCTTATGCTTGGAAATTGAGAAAACATGTTTGTCATTGTGGAAGAAAGCCAAAGAAACATTTATCCGCTCACTAAAAGATGAGAAATTGAAAGTGAAACTACTATTATAATTCACAGTGAAATATCTCTTAATTTACAATGATTTCCCGTACCATTTAGCTTTTATTATAATATTACCTCACTGATTCTGCCGGGCAGGCCTGGCTGGTATAAGAGTGATGAGCTCAAATCTGACCCTATTACTTGCCAGGCTGGTACAAGCCCAGTTAACTGAAAACCTGTATCCAAGGACAACAAATAGTCCTCAAGCTTAAACTAGTCCATCGGAGTAGACCCATGAACATGTCTATTCATAGCAAACAGATAGTCCACACCCTAACTTCGAAAAACCAAAGCCCTTTCAAAAAAGAAAAAAAAAAGAAAAACAAAAATAGAGATTGGAAGTTACAGATTCATCTTATAGGAAAGAATGTGTTGGGAGAAGATTGAATTGCTTGGAACAGTATGACTTCATCTTCTGTTACCAACATAGGTTAACCATTATAAGGTGCAAGAATTTTTTAAAAGAAAGCAGAAGGTAAACGACTATAAAAATTAACAGCACCTCCTATAAATTAACAGTTCATACAGAGAAGTCATTTTGCAGTAACTATCTGCAATTCATTGCTTTTGATCACCTAGTTGCTTGTAGCAACAACTGTATAATCATTGTTTCCGTTTTCATTTCAACAATGACTTGCCCAAGTTTGTTAACTAGTATTAGAGAAGAAACAACGCAACTTTCATCTTTGTTAGATAAGTAGCTAGACATCAAAATTCAAATGGTTTTGCTCTATTTTCTGTGCACATAAAATACCATGTCACAGATATTTCCACGACCCACAAAGTAATTCAGTAATCTTAAACCATGGAAAAATCTTTAAAATAACTGTTACTCAATTTGATATTCCCGTAAGATTTTAAAAATTGAATAACTGTTATAAGGCTTTAAAGTGTTAATAATCCAGGCTTTAAAGGAAAATCAATGCAAACTGTACTACATAAAGAACCAGAAAAGGCTAACAACCTTGTGCTCCAAGACTTTCAAAATAGCTGCATCCAGACCAACATCAACATAAGAGATGCAGAAGCCTTTCCCATCTGAAGAAGCAACTTCAGCCATCTTAACTGCAAACTTGATAGCCTTCTGAATATTCTCTTCAGTGATTTTCTTTTGTGCTTTCCTCACTTGATTTTGATGCAGAAAACTATTTTAGAATAAGCTAGACCCAGATGTGAAATACAAAACAGAAACAAGGAAACCATAAGAACAAACAAGGAATAGAAAACTCGTTTACTAAAAGGAATACTTTTAGCACTGTAGGTTGGCTATAATACCTGCAGTACTGAAATCTTGGCCCTAATATGAGCCTTTTTAACTGCAGGAATAAGTGTCGAGTCCACCCGAGTTTTTAGAGAAGCTATTTTTTGTTAAATGAAAAGAATAAATAAATAGATATTTAATGACTAGCAAATATAAATAAATAAAATTTAAAACTTGAAAGGTGTTCATAATCCATGATTAATATAAACCCACATACTATTCTTATCTACTTATCAAAAGCCACATCCATAAAGATTTAACTAGAAATAAAAGCATTTAATTTGTTGAAACATGAAATTTGGAGTCTCTACCGAAAGTAAACAGACATCCAGAGCAAATGTCCATTTACATCATTTCTAAAGACTAGTTTTAGGTTGGATAAAAGCATAATCCTACCATTTCTAAAGCAATATAAATTAAGGCAATGCAAAACAAAACAAAACAAAGTAAATGAATGAAAAAGTTTTTGAAAAGGATCTTTTCCAGCAAGCTTTCATCCACCTTAAATGTCTCATCAACTTCCAACTCAAGTGAGTGTGCCGATTCCATTGCTTTAAAAGCACAATCAGTTGTGATAGCAGTTATCCTTTGAATTCTTTCGCAATTCCCTCCTCAGATAAAAGAGCAAATGCCTTGGCTTGCCGTGTATTTGTTATAAGTAGGATCAACATTAACCTTCACAGAGTTCTGCTGAAACTGATAACCATTCTTTATTTTCTGGATTAGCTAAGAGGTCCTCAACTTTTCAACCAATTGAAATGGCTTTAACAGGATCAGGATGGACCTGAGAGAGAGAAAGAAGAAAACAAGCAAAAACATCTTTAGTAAAGAGCAAATAAAGCTACCAAGCTCACTTCTCCAAAAATAGCTTGCAAGTTGTTGATCTACTTGGCTTCAGTAAGGGTTGCTTCCTTTGCAAATACATCTAATTCATCTTTAATTTGCCCATTCACAATTGATTCAATCTTTCTTAAAAGTTCAGGATCCACTAGTTTGCTTATACAAATTCCAATAACATTTTAAAAAAACTTCATAAATAGAAACAAGCACATTGAACAAACCTCTTAGCATTAGATATCCTTTAATAAAACTTACCGTGAGAAAAATCAAATCTTAGTTTTTCAGGAAGAACAATTGATCCTTTTTGGTCAACATGATTGCCAAGCACTTTCTGATTTTATATTACATAGAACATTCAGAAAACAAATTTTTCACCCTATAAGATAAATAATAAACAAACCCTATAAGATAAATAATAAACAAATTTAAGGATAAAGGGCCTTTGGAGCGTACCCTGAGAGCAAAGTTCAACATGTGTTTACATGTATGGTTGGGGATAATGAGTTTACGCCTATCATAATCAACCTCCATAATATCATTAGGAGAAGTGAAAATTTTCACAAATAAAAGGAAATCACAAAATAATTTGTAAAAAGAAAGCATATATTGCCAGTTATACCTTGCATATAACTTTGTCACCCACAGATAATCTGCCACTTTCTCCAGTAAGAGAACCAATATGAAGAATAAATCCTCCAAAAATTTGGACATCGCAAACTTGGAATGAACCAAAAGGGCCTTCAATTACTCCAATATAAAAAATCTAGAACTAAAAAAATTAAGACTCATAAGATTGAGTTTAACAAAACAAAAAAGATTAAAAGGGAAACATACAATACAATATTATCATGATAAGCAGTTCGTGTATCATTCTCCAAGACTATGAATCTGATATCTGACAGTAAGAAAAAACCAATATTCTGAAACATAAAAAAATAAAATCCATGGCATTTTCCATTTAAGTTTCTACCTTGTTCAGCATAGAAACTAGTAGACTCCAAAACAATATCGCCTCCAACGCCAGAGGCACTTTCCCAGAACTCACAACCAGTGTAGATAGCCTTTATTTCACTTTCATGGTCCTGAAAAAAGCACAGGTGACACAAATTCAGACAAAGTAAATTGAAGAGTTTTATAGCTGGATTTTTACATAAACTGAATCTAACTCAAAATCACCAGAAACAAAATCTTGCAACAAACAAAAATCTCATGTGCTGACCTCAAACCAAATAAATTTGAAGGAATCATCTGTTGCATAAATACCCTTCTTGTGTAATGCTGATGTAGCATCAACATCAATGACAAAAGCACCACCAGCTTGTTGCTAAAGAATGATATTAGTAGAAAAAGGGACGGTGCAAATAACTCTTTCTTTACATAAATTTAAACTTTTCTGCATTTAGATTTACTTTGTAGCTCCACGATGCTTATTCTGTTCATTTTTTTCCTTCTCTTGTTGTGAAGGCCTTAACCCAAACAACTCATTCGAGTAATAGTAATAGATTAACAATGAATTTACAAATGGAGAATGCAATACCTTATCTTGGGCATTCCTTGATCTTTCCCTTGCCTCATTCATCGTATTATTGAAACCTTCAACATCAACCCACAATCCTCTTTCCTCTGCCATCAACTGGTATAACAGAATAATTAAGATGCATGTACATATGAGAACATGCAAAATAAAAGAACGAAGTCCAGAATGTACCTGAGTCAAATATAATGGGAAGCCATATATGTCCTACAAGACAATTGCATCCTGCAACAAACAGATCAACGAAGTTGAAGAGAAAACATGTAAAACAGGGTGAGTTCCTCTCCTTTCTTCATGTAAAATAGTGAAAGTTTACAAATTAGAATTATGTAAACAAGTACTTACCTGCCCACTCAACACATTTCCCTGAACCTCTTGAGCAACCTTTTTAAATTTCTCAATACCCTAAAAATAAGATGAAGAGCAGTTAAAGTTTTTAAATAGACATGTGGCATTGCAAAGAAATAATCCAGGTTCCTTTGAAAGAGGTAGTATCACCAATAAAAGCATGAAAAGAAGAAAATGGGAACACATCGATAGCCAAAGACTAAGAAGAAAATGATGCAATGTTAAAGTAAACCCAACAATACTCTCATATTGATATATGTTGTATCTGCACTTTAAAACACTTTAAAACTTTTAGTTTATTAGTGATACTATTGATTTCTTAAAGGTAAGGAATGTAGCTAAGCATAAAATTTAAAAGTTACTAAAGATATAGAAAAATGTTCATACCAAATGTTTAATTAATAACAATGTTGCCCTAGAGAAAAAAAGAACTTTAATTTTTATAGCAATTTGAACACGCCAAAAAGTATTATTAGGACATAGGAGCTTTAATGATAGATAAAAGGTGACATTACTCATTGTAAGTATGTTCTTCCTAGCTCTTACTAGGCCTTAAGTCTCGTAAGCTTCCACCCACAACCTTTCAATGATGAGATTGACTTGGTTTCTCTAGTACAATTGCATAATTTACCTTGGAAGGGATTACCATGGTTTCATTACATAATTTACCTTGAAAGAGATTGACTTACTCACCCTTGTGCAATTGTATAACTCTTCAAGGAAGGGATATACACCACAACCTTTCAAGGATGAGATTAACTTAGTCTTCCTAGTGCGTTGTACCTTTTACATTGGAAGGGATCACCACGGGCTTTCTAGTGCGATTGCATAATTTACTTTGGAATGGATTGACTTGGTCATCCTAATACGATTGCACAATTCTCTAAAAATATGATAGACATCATAACCTTCCAAGTATGAGATTGATTTAGTTTCTCTAGTATAATTGCATAACCTTGGAAGTGATTGACTTAGTTATTCTAGTGCGACACGGGTCCGTCCCCTCTGCCCCTTAGAAGTTTTTCTAAGTATGAGCGTCGCCATGGTTCCCCCCCCATCTTCAAAGGATGGACCAGAGGTTTCCCTAGTGAAATAGTAACACCCTCCTTGAGTTCTCCTTAACCTCTTAGAAAATTTTCTAAGTATAAGGCTCACTTTTCTCAGGTTTCTTTCAATCTCTTATAATATTTTCTAAGTATAGACTTATCCTTCTTAAATTTGCCCTCCGCCTCTTAAAATCTTTTTTAAGTATGAGCATCGACATAAGTCTGTCCTCTCTGTCTCTTAGAAATTTTTATAAGTACAAACTCCTTCATGGGTTTCTACACCAATTAGAATTTTTTTTTTTCAGTATAGATTCCTCCATGATTCCCCTCTACTTATTTAGAAATTCTTTTTCAACCATGGTGTATACCCCTATATATGGGCCTTTTGGTATATTACTTGAGGTTTTCATCCTTCTTCTCATATGAAGAAAATTCAACAAACTCGTTGTACAATATTTTTACAAAGACTTAGGAGCTACCGATAACCCCAAATTTAATGAGCTTAAAAACTTTAAAAGCTCAAAACCCATGGTCTCAGGCGACATGCCTAGACAAAACTGCCCATGGTCTCAGACTTGGGGAAGAACCTAATGCTATGGGCTCAGCTAAGAGGAAGAGCCTTATTAAAACTATTAGGCAAAATTACACTCTAGCCTTTTATTTCCACAAAAGGACAAGACTAATAGACTATAAATACCCCATGAATCTTCAAGCTCCAGGTTCATAATATCTATTCTCTACTGCATGTGTATTTTTAAAGCATCTCTATCTAAAATATTATTGTCTTATTTCTCTAAAAATATACTTACTTAAGCATCTGAGGGTCTTCAAATCCATTAAAAAGGACCTTTTGTAGGTACCAGTCGCTAGTCAATTTGTCCTACCAGGTTCTGGCTACCAACCACCTTAACTAGAAAAAATAAATCGAATTGCTAGAATTAAGAGATTAACTGATTACCTAACATATATAAGCCTTATTACTAAATTACTTGGATTTTTGAGACATCTTCACACATTTTATATTTGAAATCAAATTTTACAATATATCTTCGAATTATACATAAACCACCTTGTTAGCAGACCATTAGAAAACTCAAACATAATTGACAAAGATGATACTCAAACTCGAGAATTCACCTCTAAAATAGAAGATAAGTAATTTGTGAGTCGAATTGATATATTTACAATTTTTTTTTCCTTACGGCCTTCTTTGCGGACTTTTCATAATAAAGAATTGTACCATAGCCTTATTAAATATTTTGTCAATAAACAAAGTGTAGGGTGGAGGAAAATCAGCAGACAAGGGTCTTAAAGATAGCAGAAAAAATAGAAAATATTATAAAAGAATATAATATGATGGAAATTATTTCATTAATATACTCTTTTTTGTTATTCGTCAACCATAATTTTAACCCAAAAAAATTTAAAAATCACACTCACACGTGTGTGCGCCTTGTATATGTATTTAAAAGAACATATAATTTTGTACACTATGATCCTCTATAATTTTATTTTTAGCTTTAGCTTCCATTCCCTTCATTTTTCACCATATTGGTGGCTAAGAAACTACTATGAATGCATGGGTTCTGACTTCTGAGTATAATATAAGCACCTTGAAGGATTTAGTCTTGACATCCACATGAAAATAAGGACTAAAACGTAAGTTGATAAAAGATAAAGGAGTAAATTACAGTTTCACTGAAGTATTGGGACTTGAAAAGTTATATAATTTTCAAGAGACAAAAAGTGTAATAAAACCCACACTCCCCACCCGACCCGTCTCCCCCCTACACTCTCTCTTAGCTGTCCAATGCCATCGAAGAACAAAATCAGATAAATTCTCACAGAGCTTCAACTCAAATCTCAATGAGTAAAATCAGTTTGATTATCTTCACTCTAGCTATCATAATCACACCATCATCGCCATCATCATCAACCGTTGATAGTGAATCAGACGGTGGAATCGGGCAATGGCGAATTCTCACCAAGCAAAATTTTTCTTCTCAGATAAGACTCCACCCTCATATCCTCCTCGTCGTCTCTGTTCCCTGTAAACTCCCCTCTCTCTCTGTCTCATTAAAGCAATACAGTTCTTAATGTTTAGACACGGTCACAAAATCCAATATGTTTTATTTATTTATTTATTTATTAGTTTTATTCTTTTGTACATGGACCCTTTTGTAGTTTTTTTTTTTTGGATTTTCATGAGTTTTTCTTCGAGATCCTTTATGTTTTTTAGCTTAGAATTTGCGGTTTGTATGGTTTTGTAGAGACCCAGTATAGTTTTTAGCCTTTTTAAGATAAAATTCATGGTACACCAGAACCACAGAATTCAATGCAGTTTTATGTTTTTTTTTTTGGAATTATGAATCCCAATGTTGTTTTAGTGATTTACACTTGTTAAGAGTTCGGTACTCAGTTTATGGCCCGTGATTCGTGGGGAGGTAGTGGTGTAAGATAATGCTTAAGTTTTTAATGACAATACCTTCTTAATGTGTTTCCTGAGGTCACATTTGAGAGAATTATGCGTTTGTAAAGATACCCAATTTATTTTTTAGTATTTAATTTGAAGATTATGTCTTGAACTATATATTTCTTGTTGTTTGTTTTCAAATTATGGATAGTTATTGCCAAATATATATTTAGCAATTATTGAGATTTATATGTTTACATAGAGACTCAATATGTTGGAATTTAAATGTGTATCTGGACATGCTATATGGTTTTGTTAATTGATTTTAAAATTTAATGAACAGGGTCAGGTGAATCTCGGTCGCTAATGAAGGAAATAACGCATTTGGTTATTGATAAGAAAGAGGAATTCGGATCTTTAAAGTTGATGTATATGCACAAAAATAATGAAAAAATGTTAGCAGATGCTATTGGTGCTGTTGTTACAGATGAGATTACTCTCTTATACTACCATCATTCTTTGTATTACAAGTATAAAGGCAAATATCGGGCAAGGAATATTTTGTCTTCCATTTTTCCTTATTTTTCGCTCTTGCCTGAAGAAATGCCATTAAAAAGATTGAGTGGTGAAGGGGATTTGAAGATGTTTATTGAATCGGCGGATAAGGCTGTGCTTTTGCTAGAATTTTGTGGGTGGACAGAGAAATTGATTGCTAGAGAGAAGAATAATGGTAGCAAAACTGGTTTTGGTGTGCAAGGTGAGAAACCTTTGGCGGCAGTATTGATGCATGTGTGTGTGTGTTTAGACTTGAGTGTTTTTGGCATTCAATTGTGAATTACATAACAACTAATTTGTGCTGTAACAGGTTTTGATGGAGAGAGTAATGTAATTTCAACACCCAGAGGGAAGGAAAACCAGAAGGTGGCTGGTAGTTTTGAATTGCTCTCTGTTATTAGCTTGATATGATAACTGATATTACAAAGTAAACAGGGCAAGAAGTGGTTTTTATTAAAATTCTCAAACTTTTCTAGTTTCTAATGTTCTGGTTCCAGGGGACAGAAAATGGAGAGATGAAATGTGGAATGGAAAATGGGCTCAGAGGAATTCCTTGGCTTGGGGAGTTTGCCTCAGTAAATGATAGTGCTCCTCTCCAGGAAACTGATTCCCAGGACAGTGTGGATCTAAAGCGCAGTGCTGTATCTTGTTCCCTTGAAGAATTTCAGAAATTTGATTCTTTCTTCTCAAGTTTCATGACTGATGTAAGGGAGTTCTTCCTGCCTCCTGAAAAGCATAGATTTGGTCTGGTTTCGGAGAAATCAATGCTCTCTCCTCTTGGTGTTGGAGATTCTGGTTCTTGGTCAGTAATGCTTTATTATAATGGATGTCCAAGTTGTTCAAGTATTCTAAAAGAAGGGGATGACATGAAGAGAGTTCTACAAATGGAAAAGTCAATTGTCACAGAGGTGAGTAAATATGCTCTATCTCTGCCATTGTGTATTGCTCCATATGCTCTATTGGGTTTCTTCATCACTTCTTGTTTGCTTTTAGAATTATTATTCACCTTACTGTATTATGTATTATATTGATTGTTGACTGTTGTCTATTTGTTTCACTTCTCGTAGCTGGAAGGTGATGGACAAGATCTTGATTCCGCAATACCTTCAAACAAGCCATCAGTACTCTTGTTTGTGGACAGGTCATCTGACTTATCAGAAACAAGAAGAAAGAGTAAGGAAGGTCTTGATGTATTTAGAGAACTAGCGTTGCACTACCAAATATCAAATCAGATGGGTCAGCAGAGCAACGACAAGTCTGAAGCATCCTCTGTCCAAGCTTCAACTGAATACCAAAGTGTATCTGGACACCCGAAATTAAAGCTATCTCCAACAGCTCAAAACATTAAATCAAAGGACAAAATGTCTATCATGATTGTAAATGATGGCAAACCTGTCTTGTTAAATAGTATGGCTTCAGGTTTGGAAGGCAGTTCCTTGCATGAAATCTTGACTTACCTTCTTCAGAAAAAGGAGGAAGCTAAATTGAGTTCAGTTGCAAAGGAGGCTGGTTTCCAACTTCTTTCTGATGATTTTAACGTTAAAGTAACAGATACATTACTGTCAGTAGCAGAGGTGGAGTCTGAACACATACCGCCTGATGAGAGCCTTGTTAGAACTAGTACTGATCTGGACAAAGATTCTGCCTCTAATAACCGTGAAGGATCCCAGTCCACTACTTCTCAGGATGATGAAGAGAAGTCTACTTATTCTGATGCAAGTAGACGCCTACTATCTATAGAACCTGCTCAATACATGTCAGATCATAAACCACCTACTTCAGAAGATGCAAGGGCAGAAAAAAAGGGTTCTTTCCAGTCAGACAAGTTGGGGGAAGAACAACGCAACTTTCAAAATTTCAAGGGTTCTTTTTTCTTTTGTGATGGAAACTATCGATTACTAACAGCTTTGACTGGTGAGACCAGGATTCCATCCTTGGTAATAATTGATCCACTTTCACAGCAGCATTATGTCTTTACTAAACATACAAATCTCAGCTACTCTTCACTGGAGGATTTTCTTCATGGATTTCTTAATGGAAATCTTGTCCCATATCAACGCTCTGAGTCTGAACCTGAAAGCTCGAGAGAAGAAACTCGCCCACCATTTGTTAATATGGACTTCCATGAGGCAGATTCCATCTCTCAAGTTACAGCTCACACTTTCTCAGAACAGGTTCTTGGTTTTAATCAATCTGACAATGACTTTGCTGCAAATGCATGGAATGAGGATGTGCTGGTCCTTTTTAGCAATAGTTGGTGTGGATTTTGTCAGAGAATGGAATTAATTGTTCGTGAAGTGCATCGAGCCATCAAAGGATACATAAACATGTTGAAGACTGGATCTAGGACTGGGGAAACAGTGCTCACTGATGGTAAGTGCACTTTAAAGTATATTGGTTTAGTCCATGTTTAATTATTTTTTCTTTTTTTCCTTTTCAGAACATGCTTTCCAAGTGAATTCATATAAATTTCACATGGGAAAGCTTAAACTGGGGGGCTGGTTTTCCAGAATCTGTTTTAGACTAGGTCAGAAAGGTTGCAAATTAATTTCCAATTATGATCCAGGGTTAATTAACTGGTTCATAATTATGGAATGTTTTAGAGGTTCTAATTCTCAAGGAATTCATTCTGACTAGTAAAACCTGGCTGGTTTTGGCTCTCTTACCTGTTTGACATGGGAAAAGTCATTTGTTGTTGCATGGTTGCTTTCTATAATTTTTCTTAAGTAAAATCTACATTTTTGGCCAGACAAATGGTTTTTCTATATGAATTGGTATGAATTTGACAAATGAAATGTATTATGTGACAGATAACCTAAAGAAGCTTCCCAAAATCTTCTTAATGGATTGCACGATGAACGATTGCAGTTTGATTCTAAAATCAATGAATCAGGTATGCCTTACAGTAATGGTCCACGCTCCAATGTGTTTTTTTCTTACAGCTATACTGTGACACTTACTTTCTATTTTCTGGTGTATGTTGATGTGCAGAGGGAAGTTTATCCTACTCTGTTGTTATTTCCTGCAGAAAGTAAGAATACTGTCTGTTATGAAGGAGACATGGCTGTAGCTGATGTTATTGCTTTTTTAGCTGACCGTGGAAGTAATTCTCGACATCTCACCAGTGAAAATGGTAATTTTTTGACAAGAACATCTCATCCTTGGTAAATGACATTTGATGGAATAGTAGCTGAAGGAGATTGATAAGCATTTATGTTCTCCTAGTTCACACTTTTGCAAAGCTTAGTGTTTTTCAAAAAAAATCCACATCATGCCTCTATTTGGTTAGTTGTGATCAACTAACACCTCTGATTTTGGAATCTGCCAAATTTGGTTATGGCTGCTCTTTGCATGTAACGCATCAGATTCATAGTTAAATTTCGAGAATGTGTAGCAATTCCAATTCAACATGGAGGCATGATGTGGATTTTTTCAACAATTATAATGGCTAGCTAACAATGAAATCCCAGTTACACAAAGGTATTATCTTAAAAATAAAAGAAGAAAAAGAGCCAATACCTAAAGCAGAAATATAACAAAATTATAGGAATTTTTTAAAAAATTGTAGGACTTGTAGAGTAAATGTAATAAGCTCTATTGGTGTTCATGTTTCCTGTTGCTGTTATGCTTCAGCTAAACACTAGGAAATTGAACTTTTCCCGTTCTCAACTGTCATGTTGAAGCAAATGTGCATCTTATAGCACTGCTGTGACGCTTTGTTTGCATTTTTATTCAGAAGATTTTACTTGATGCATTATAGAATTCTTTTTTAATTCAATCTTATAGGAATTCTATGGACTGTTGCTGAAAAAAAGGGTGCCAATTCACTGAAGGATGCTTCGACTGCTGCAGAAGATAAATCCCATGAAGTCCTTTTAAAGGACCTAACTCCAAAGAGAAATGTGGAATATGGTCAGACCAAATCTCACACATCCAAAGGCTTGCATGATACGGTATCTCAGGTGGCAGTTGGCTCAATCCTGGTCGCTACTGAAAAGCTTAACACACAACCATTTGACAAGTCAAGGATTCTCATCGTCAAGTCTGATCAAAATACAGGATTTCAAGGTCTGATTTACAATAAGCATTTGAGATGGGACACTCTGCAAGAACTGGAAGAAGAGTCAAAACTGCTAAAAGAGGCTCCTCTATCGTTTGGTGGTCCACTTGTAACTCGCGGAATGCCTCTTGTTGCTCTGACTCGAAGAGCAGTCGGAGGTCAATACCCCGAAGTTGCACCGGGTACTTACTTTCTAGGCCAGTCAGCAACACTACATGAAATTGAAGAGGTCAGGTCAGGAAATCAATGCGTATCTGACTACTGGTTTTTCTTGGGGTTTTCGAGTTGGGGCTGGGAGCAGCTGTTCGATGAGATTGCTCAAGGAGCTTGGAATTTAAGCGAGCACAAGAAGGAACCTTTAGACTGGCCATAACTGTTTATTAATGTTCATCAAACTAGAGCGTTTGAAACTTCTCAAACGGGAACAGTAAAGAGCGATCCAGCACGGTAACTATATTAGAATTAGAAGAGGTGCATAAATTTTCTTCGTCTTAGCATCTAGAGATATTAAAAGATATAGTTGGTTGGATTTTGATTTGTAATTGTGTCCTATCCAATTTCTAATAATTTACAAAATATAAATCTGATTTTTTTTTTTACCCTAGTGAGTCGGATATATATGGTTGAGCTAGAATTTTTATGGATATCACAAATATATACGGTTTAAACATGTTAAACCTCTTATTCTTTTACTATTCCTCTTATTCTTTTACTATTCTAAAAAAATAAATATTGAGTAACAGTTGGAATTAGATAAGATTTCTAAAATAAAGCTATTATAATTTCCATATAAAAACTAAACAAAATAAAAATCATTGGAACATTTTATTAAACAATTAAGGTTTAATACGATACAACGACAAATTAATAGGAAAAGATTATGAAATGTTTTTAAATTTGTGATTTGACTAAGAAAATAGAAGTTTAATATAAATTATTGAAAATTACACGAAGTGCATTTGTTTTTTTCATGGTCTCTTGGTTGTCAAACATAACAAATTGAAATTGTAAAATATATTGTCATTTTATCATATCAAACTCAAAAGAACTATAATTTTTGTGAAAATGGAGAATAAAAAGAAGGGAAAGAGATTAAGAGAACGAGAGGCGGCTTGTAAGTATGAAGGCCAGAAAGAGAAAAAAAAAAAAAAAAGAAGGAAGAATGTTATTCATACCATGAACTTGGATTACTTACATTGAGTTATATGAGTTGGGTCAGGTTGAGTGGGTTTTAAAAATCACAACTCGCACCCGGCTCGTGATTTTTATTTATTAGGTTTTTTAACCCACTATCATCCGTAATATCTATATTATATGATTTTGACGGATTTGGTTAGGTTAAATAATACAAATATTACAGATGAACTAGTTTTTTTTCAACATCCCTGCTAGGATCTTCCTCTCGTAATGGAGCACTTTATTTGTTTGCAGAAGAGTTATTTGTAGGGCCTTTTTTTAATATTCTTTATCAACTATCAACTTACAAACTAAAAAGATTTGGGTTTTATGATAAAAGTTTACATTGATATAAATAGTGAAGCTTCTCATTATCTAATTAGATGTAATTAGGCTTGAAATTATGGTAAACATACTAAATTAAAAGACATAAATATATGGCTAACCCCATTTCACATCAATTTTTATTTTAGTTTCAA
>Ga0325414_1001555_pt1 | contig 22334 bp, 18 predicted proteins | sample PopdelMetagenome_8_FD_206183 | JGI IMG/M metagenome (GOLD analysis project Ga0325414, IMG submission 206183) | Populus deltoides microbial communities from Bellville, Georgia, United States - Leaf-PdKOR-R3 | ecosystem: Host-associated > Plants > Phyllosphere > Phylloplane/Leaf | place: USA... | reverse complement strand
CTAGCTTATGTTCCCCTTTTGAAATCTAGGTTCTAGGGAGTATACCCTTGTATTTTGTAAACATGAAAATGTTTGTATAACTTAATTTGTATAATAAATGTTTAAACTTGATTGGATGAATTTAACGTTGTAGTTTATATATCCATATTTCATGTCTATGTATCTATATTTATTTAAATTATCCATCCATAATGATATTTTGTTACATAATGCATATCATAAATATTATGGTTGATAGGTATGAGTATAATTGTGGAATTGAAACCCAGGATGATTGGATCGGGAATTAAGTTATGAGATGCGAACTGTTAGAAGTGTAGACAGGTTATATGTCAGTAACTTGGGACCTTCCGGTATAGGGGGGACTCCGTCGAAATTCCGGTAGATGTTAATACGAAGACCATGAATACATATATACAAAAAAAAAAATTACTACTCTGTTTTTTTTTTTATTGACATGAGATTGTTGTTTTATCCTAGAAATGAGGGATGTTACAAATACAATGGTAGATCCTTTGTAATACTCATACAACCATTCGTCATAATTACATTCAATATAATAAAACGGTAGATCCTTCATAATACTCATACAACCATTCATCACGATTACACTCAATAAAATACAACTGTAGACCCTTCGTAATTACTCATACAACCAATTGTCACAATTACATTCAATAAAATACAACAGTAAATCCTTCGTAATACTCATATTACCATTTGTCCCAATTATATTCAATATAATACAACAAAAAATCCTTTGTAATACTCATACTACCTTTCATTAGTAGCCCAAATTCATAATAGCCCAATCAACATTTCATAGCCGGTTTAATATTCATCGCAACATAATAATATATCCACCTCAAACAGGTCATTTAAGAACATTAACATTTTTTTGTTTCGGGTATTTTTTACCCTCTTATCTGTATATGATTTGTTTTTGCTACTTTTGTGGCATAGTTACTTTTGATCTTAATATATATTCTTACATTTGATAAAAAAAAAAAAAAAAAGAACATTAACATTTTCGTCATTGTTTCAACATTCAACCAGAACTCGATCGACATTTCCTAGTCGATTCAACAATCATCAAGAATTCAATCACACACTTCATCGTCGTTTCATCATTCAACAAGGATTTAATAAAATAACATCATAAGTAAATTATTTCAAAACATAAAATCATATGAGAAAAAGGTGGAAACCACCTATCTGCTCCACTTGTGGGTTGTCCTTGTCCTAGCGATGGTCTGATCCTGGCCACACCACCTAAGACATCAATGACCACAAATCAATACATTTGCATCTTTAATTAACATTCATCACCATACTTATTTCAAGAGTAGCTTCTGACCCAGAAATCATCAACGCAACGCATGTCGCGATAGATTTTAAATCAATAGTGGTGATGAAACCGTTTCTGATTTTTCTCTTTGCCTTGACAAAACAAAAGGTCTATGTTAGTTTTTCCCCTTTCATAACTCATCCCCAACCAAGTTTCACCACATACAAAAAATCAATCGTATTCAAAGTTTTATCACAAGACCATTAACAATACATAACAAATTCTCAACATACATATTCTTCCAAAGAATCCCCTAAACATCACTTTAACTCCTCAATGGTATTATCTAAAATTCATCAATATAATTTATAACAATTCAACGACACATAAAAATGCCCCACATTCATGCTATTTCACATCAACTTATGGTGGTTCATCATGTGAGATTTCGTAAATGTTTCTATTCTTGGCCGAAGCATATATGCCTCTTTCATCCAATCTTTCGCATGCATTTCATCAAGTTTAACACAATATTATAGCGAACAACATATCATACTCATACATATAATCATATGCTTCCTAATTAAACAAGTTCATCCATTACACAAACAAACTCAAGGCATCAACATGGAGTGAATTCAGGTTCTGGTTTCCACATGCTTTTAAGGTTCAAATGATAGTACAATTATGTTCATAACACCTTCTAACACATTTTCACATAATTTCATCATTCACTTATGCAAAAATTCTATCATAAACACAAGCATAGGTTTTGTTTTAGCTCCAGCAGAATCCAAGACTCTAACATAGTTTTAATATATACATTTCATCACAGGAAATTCATATACTGTCTAGTTTTTACTATGATCCCTTCAAAATTACCCATTTTTTTGTTTAATGTTTTGGAATTAAGTTTCCATCCAACCTCATTTTCACCCCTCTTTTTAGTTTAGTTTTCCTTCATAACTAGTGTAAAATCCTAGGCCATTTTCTTAGGGTTTTCTTCTTCGTTTTTGGTCCTAAGGTCCTAAGAACAAGGGGAGAAGGGTTTTAGTTCATACCTCACATTTTCAACAGCTTTAGAGAGGGATTTAATAGTTTTTCTTCCCCTATACTTTTGGTTTTCTTCCTCCCTTCTCCAGCTGCACCAATCGGCCTCCTACACTCCTCATCCTTCCATATTTTTGGCTATTTATGTTTTTCTCTAACTCTCATTTCCTCTTTAACACTCAAATAATGTACATGTAGTTGGTTGCTAGGTTTTCTTCTTGGGGGAGTGGCGATTGTAGTGGTGTTTGCTAGCTGGTTTTTATGGAGAGGTCTAGACTCCTTCTCCTTCCATTGCTTCGACCACCTCTATTTTTCTTTAATCCTCCCTTCTTATCCCATGTTCCAAGGAGGTGCATGTAGCTGGGTTTGCTTTGGGAAGAGAGGTTGCTGCAGCCAAGGCTACTGGCTGGCTATTTTTGGGGAGAACAAAGGTCATTCTCTCTCCTTTGCTGCATTTATACCCCTCTTAAATGTCAAGGGGTGTTTGGAAGACTGGATAAGGTTGTTCTTATCCCTTTTTTAGGTTATTCTAAGGCTAGTCATGTCTCTATTATTCTCACCTAGAATAGGCCGGTCCAACAATAATTTTTGTTGGGTTTTACATCATCAACGAAAACTGAGTTACTGCCAACTCAGAAATCGTCAACGAAATTGCTTCCCCAGCTGACGCATGGATTTATCAGAGCACACAACCCCTGTTGACTCAGAAATCATCAACGAAACTGCTTCCCCACCTAACACATGGATTTTTCAGCGCACACAACCCCTGTTGACTAAAAAATCATCAACGAAAACTGAATCGATGTCGACTCAAAAATCATCAACGAAAATGCTTCCATAGTTGACGCATGGATTCGTTAGTGCACACGGCCCCCGTTGACTAAAAAATCATAAATGAAAATTGAGTTGCTGCTGACTCATAAATCGTCAATGAAACTGCTTCCACAATTGACGCATGGACTCGTCAGTGCACACAGCCCCGTTGACTTAAAAATTAGCAACGAAAACAATGCCTCTACTAACTCAGCAATCGACAACGAAACTATGTCGCCGCCAACTCAAAAATCATCAATGAAAACTATGTTGCTACCGACTAAGAAATTGGCAGTGACAGTGGAGTCATTTCTAGCTTTACTTTTTTTTTGTTGGGTGATTACAACATTTGCCAACCACTTGCATTGCTGAAGATGATCCAATGATAATGTTATAGATGACATTATCTTTCACAAACTTAACTTGTCCCTTTCTTATCAACTTATAAAACTTGATATTTTGAAATTCTTATGATTTCCAGTTGAGTGGCCAAAGATCCCATCATGATATTCACATTTCTCATTTGGACTATACCATATAGGGAATAATGGTTGTATGGGATCCGATGGACTTAGGGTAATACACTTGATGTTCAAAAGATATTGGTGATATTTGAATGGTAAATGTTTATCAGTTTTTTGACAAAGGTGTAAAAAGCAGTTAGTGATGTAAAAATAGGCAAATATCTGAGATGGATGAATAGGATACTGAGGTGTGGAATGCTTTTGATATGTATTTCCTAAACTTTGTTTTTTTTTCACCTTTGACAACTTTGCCCATCTTTTCATCAAGCATCATTTTTTTCTTTTCATATAATTTCCAACCATAACCCATGAGATATTAACAAGTGCATGCTCTACTAATCCTTGGCTAGGGGAAAAGGAAAACATATAAAAAGTTAAGGTTTACATATGGGTAAAGCAAAGAAAAGATAAACAAGCTCAAAATGGGCTCAGTAAAGATAATATGCTTTAGGTTGGCTTTTTGGTTCAAGTGATTAAAATTCCTCATGCCTTTATCATCTTCATGTACACATGTAATATGAATGTAATCTCAACAAGATATGAAGCAAGTTCTAGAGATACATATCATTGAAAGAATGCACAATCAAAGAATATAATGTTAAAGGCTCAAAAGCTTGCATTGGTATAACACTATAAAGTCAAAATGCCATATTTTCAAAGTCAATCCCTAAACCAATTAAATGTTAAAACTTGCATGCACACTTATTCATTTGATTTATATCTTCATCTATCTCAACTAATTCTCATACATAATACTCATATTCTCATAAAACAATAGGAGTTCAAAAAGATCAAACATAGATTTTTTTTAAGCAACAAAAAAAAAAACAAAATTCTCTCAATACCCCCACACTTTAAACACAACAATTTCCTCAATATTGAAATAAAAGAAAATGAATATAAGAGAATGATAAAAATAAAGTAAAATGTGAAAAGTAAAAGATAAGGAAAAAAGAAAGCAAATCTGATTTTTTTCTTTTTGTGCTGGGTTGCCTCCTAGTAAGCGCTTTTGTTTTATGTTATTGACTCGTTATGTGGCATGCTCATTCTTCATAGATTGGTTCAACTAACTCCACAAAAGTGGTGAGTTCTGCTGTCCAACCTTCATAGAAAGGTTTCAAGCGATGCCCATTGACCTTGAGCACTTTATTTGTTTTTAAACTTGTAATTTTAACCATACCATAAGGAAAAAACATTAGAAACAATAAAGGATCCAAACCAATGAGAGCACAACTTTCCAAGAAAAACTCTTTTCTCATAATCATTTGGTCATGAAGACTCTTAGTCTTTTCTTTGTAAATCCTTGCATTCTCATAAGCATCATTTCAAATCTCTTCCAACTCTTGCAATTGCAACTTTCTTGCAATCCCAGCAGCATCATAATCCATGTTACATTTTTTAATGGCCCAAAAAGCTTTGTGTTCAAGCTCCACTAGTAGATGACATGCTTTCCCGTAAATCATCCTATAAGGTGACATTCTTGTAGGTGATTTGTAAGCAGTCCGATAAGTCCAAAGTGCATAACCAAGTCGTAGACTCCAATCTCGTCGATTGGGTTGCACTGTCTTCTCTAAAATGGACTTGATTTCTCGATTTGAAATTTTAGCTTGGCCATTCGTTTGAGGATAATATGCTGTGGAAGTCCGATGAGTCACATGATATTTGTGTAATACTGCTTCCATTGAACGATTATAAAAATGAGTTCCACTATCACTAATGATAGCTTTAGGGATTCCAAACCTGTCAAATATATGAGTCCTGATAAAATCTAAAACAACTTTAGTATCGTTAGTTCATGTGGCTTTTACCTCAATCCATTTGGACACATAATCAACAACAAGAAGGATATAAAGATTGCCAAAAAAGAGAGGAAAAGGACCCATAAAATCAATACCCCAAACATAAAAAATTTCACTTACAATAATATTTGTTAAAGGCATTTGATTCTTATGAGTGATATTACATGTTCTTTGGTTGTTTCACATGATTTGCAAAAATGATATGCGTCCTTAAAATAGAAGGCAAATAAAAACCATTTTCAAGTACCTTGTGGGCCATTCTTTTTGCTCCAAAATGCCCACCACAAAAATGAGAATTATAAAAAGTGAGAATGTAATGAAATTCATCATGTGGTACACATCTCTTAACTACATGATCCACAAAAAATTTCCACAGATAAGGGGTACCCCAAAAATAATATTTAGCATCAGCTTGTAACTTGTTTTTTATGGATGTAGAAAAACATGGAGGGAATTCTTTGTTAACTAAATAGTTCACTAAATCAGCATACCATGGTCTTGTAGAGGAATGTAACACATACAACTACTCATCGGGGAATGTCTCTCTTATTGTTTCGGTTTGTATATCCTCGGTCCTTAGTCGGCTCAAGTGATCAGCCACATGGTTTTCGACACCTTTTTTATCTTTGATCTCAAGATCAAATTCTTGTAAAAACAAGATCCACCTAATCAATCTTGGTTTGGACTCCTTTTTCTTCAAAAAAATACCTCAAAGCTGCATGGTTAGTAAAAACAACAACTTTTGTACCAAGTAAATATGATCTGAATTTTTCTAGAACAAATAGCACTGCAAAAAGTTCATTTTTAGTTGTATGGTAATTGCGTTGCACTCTGTCCAACATGCGAGAAGCATAGGCTATAACATGCAAATTCTTAACAATTCTTTGCCCAAGTACAGCCCCTACCGCATAATCACTCGCATCACACATTATCTCAAAAGGCTCATCTTAATTTGGTGGTTGGATGATAGGGGCAGATGTGACACGCCTCTTAAGCTCATCATGGGCATTTTTACATGCTTGATCAAACACAAAATCCACTTCTTAGGCTAATAGTTTGCACAAGGGTGCTGTAATCTTCGAGAAATCTTTGATAAAGCGTCGATAGAAACCTACATAGCCTAGAAAAGAACAAACTTCCCTCACACATAAGGGGTAAGGCAATGATGAAATAACATCTATTTTAGCTTTATCAACCTCTAATCCATGTGAAGACACAACATGCCCACGAACTATTCTTTGTTCTACCATAAAATAACACTTTTCATAGTTTAAGACAAGGTTAGTTTTAATGCACCTTTTCAAGATCAAAGATTCTAGACGTTTATCAAAAGAATCACCATACACTGTCATAACCCAATTTTGGCCCATTGGTTTTTAATTTAATTTTTACAGGGTTTAAAATGTAAAATTAAAAGATCAGAGACTTATTTCGATGAAAAGTGTGATTTGTCAACTTGCATGAAAATTAAGGACTATAACGTGCTTTTGTCATTCTATCCTTATTTTTGAGATAATCCTTACTTTCGAAATGATCCTTATTTTCAAGATAATCCTTACCTTCAAGATAATGAAAGTTGTCTGATTTCGAATTCGATTCTAATTTGAATTTTTTTAAAAAAGAGAATGAGTTTGATTGAAACTTTACTTCTTCCAAGTGATATGACTCTTACACTATAAATACTGATCTCAGTCTATGCGAATAAAAGGAGGGGAATCGAAAATCAGTGAGGAAACAAGCAGAGCAAAACAGAGCATAAACATAGAAAAAAATATACCCAAATAGGAGGGGAGGAAGATCAGAGGGGAAAACAGAGAAGAAAACCCAAAAAAAACAGAAAAAAACCCGTGAAGAACAACCCAGAACACAAAAAAAAAAAAACAGGGGAGAGACCAGTAACCAGAAACAGAAGAAAAGCAGGGGAAACAGGGGAAACAGGGGAAAAACAGAGAGACGCGCAGAAATAAAAACGCAGAGAGCAAGGGAGAAAGAGGGCAGCACACACACAGTGACGAGAATTATCTTTGAAACTGTTTTCGTCCCTGCAAACAAAGGAAAGACCAGTATTCATTCAAAGAACATCATAGTAAACCGGCATCTTCATTATTGTTTCCTTCGTCATCTCAGGAGTTGCGGGAAAACTAAAGTATACGGGCATATAATCAAAAGGAAACAAAGGAAAGCAGAAGAAGGAGAAAAGTAGAGGAGGTAGTCAGCTAGCCAGAGCTTCGCCACCGTCTCCATCGCCTCGCAGACCAGGTAAGCAAGCTATCCTTTTCAATTAAGTGTCTTTTACATTGTGCAAGTGAATTTTAATTCACTTGCACAATGCAGCTCAGCCCAGCCGGGCCACTGGCTTGGGCCAGTGGCCAGCCTGGGCTGGCGGGGCTAAGGCTGAGCTGGGCCCAACAAAAAAAAATAGAAAAATAAAAAGTAAAAAAAAAATAAAAAACAAAGATGTGTCTATGTATAAATAAAAAAAATAAATATGAATTTATTGTTTTTATTCATTGACGCCAGAGTCAGAATAAAAATATTGATTCAAATTTATTTCATTGTATTTTATTTAAATTACATAAAAATAAAAAATATGCATGCAAAAATAAAATAAAATAAAGTAAATTTATTGGTTTATTCACTGACTCCAGAGTCAGGAATAAAGATACTGATGTAAATTTATTTTATTTTATTTTATTGTATTTTAGTTTTATTTAGTTACATAAAAAATGTGTATGCGTAAAAAATAAATTTATTTGATTTGTTTATTCACTGACGCCAGAGTCAGGAATAAAAAATACGGATTTAAATTTATTTTATAGCTACGTACTATTTATCAACGCTAGAGTTGGAAATATTTGTAGTTAAATATTCACTGGCGCCAGAGTCAGGACCAGTGAATATTACACGCAAACCATCATAGCATAAACCAACAAAATGTTAGCAATTTATGACAAAACCAACAATGCAGCCTGCCTCAGGCAGGACGTTTAAGGGGTGATAATATCTTCCCTTTTGCGTAACCAGTCCCGTACTATAGAATCTCTGCTGACCAGTCAGGGTTCCTAGTAACCATAATACTAGGTGGCGACTCCTTAAACAAAGAATATCCTCATTAAAGAACAGGATGCCAGAAATCCATTTTTTTCCATTGAAAATTTTTTAAGGTCGCCGCGATGTCGGGTGCGACACACTGTGAAATCATCCATAAAAACCTCAATTATTCTTTCAACATAGTTAGAAAAAATACTCATCATGCATCTTTGAAAATTTGCAGGTGCATTACAGAGACCAAAGGGCATTCTCCTATATGTATATGTACCAAATAGACATGTAAATGTAGTCTTTTCTTGATCTTCAAGATTAATAACAATCTGATTATATCCAATATATCCATCAAGAAAGCAATAAAAAGACTTACCTACCAGGCGTTCAAGCATTTGGTCTATGAATGGTAATGGGAAATGATCTTTGCGTGTAGAGAGATTAAGCTTTCTATAATCAACACACATTCTCCATCCACTCGAGATGCGAGTAGGAATGAATTCATCATTTTTGTTCTTTACCAAAATGATTCCGATCTTTTTAGGCACCACATGGATTAGTGCCACCTATTTACTGTCTGTGATGGGGTAAATGACTTCTGCATCTAATAGTTTCAAAATCTCAGCTTTCACTACCTCCATCATAGACGGATTCAACCTCCTTTGCATTTTCCTCATTGGTTTTGCATTGTCCAATAATATGTGATGCATACATATAGAGGGACTAATGCCCTTGATGTCGGCTAAAGTCCATCGAATGATTGTCTTGTGATCACACAACAACTTCACAAGTTTTTCCTCTTGCGCACTTGTCAAATCTTTTGCTATGATAACAGGAAGTGTATTGTTGTCGCCAACGAATACATACTTCAAATTATCGGGCAAAGGTTTCAATTTTAACTCAGGGCCTGTAAAATAAATGGCATAAGCTTTTTAAGTAAAAGTACTAAATCAACAAAGACATTACCATGGGGAACGGTTTGCAAAGCTTGCAAAGCCAATGCTGATTCGTGCATGTGTTTGGGGAACACATATGTGCCTTTCCATCTCTTCCATCTTGGTAAAATCATAGTCATAGCTTAAAGCTATGCTTAATCCATCCTCACAATCAAAATCACAAACTTGCTGCACATACTTATCAACTTGGTCATAGCATGTGATAGAGTAAACATTGCTATAAGGATATTTCATTGCATCATGAAAATTAAATTCAAAATTTTCATATCTCACCTCTATAGACAAAGTATCATTACCACAATCAATCTTTGTATTGGCAGTTTTCAAGATTGGTCTCCCAAACAATATAGGAGTGTTGTTTGATGAATTATAAACATCATATTCCATATCAAGAATATAAAAGTCGCATGGAATGACCAAACTATCAATTTTGACTAAGACATCTTCTATCACACCAAGTAGGTAAACAAAACTACAATCTGCAAGTTGTATTACAATACTAGTTTTATTCAAAGGCTCCAGACTAAGAGAATCATAAACATGTTTAGGCATAACGCTAATGGATGCTCCTAAATTGCATAAAGCCCTTTTAAATCTAGCATTACCAATAACACATGGGATAGTAAACGCACCTGGGTCTTTTTGCTTCAAAGGCATATTCTTTTGAACAACAGCGGATACAACTTCACCCATACTTACCATTTCATGACCTTTCAGTTTGAAAGCTCTCTTGGTAGTACATAACTCCTTCAAGAATTTGGCATATTTGGGAATTTGCTTGATAACATCAAGCAAAAGAATATTGAGTTATACTTTCTTGAAAACCTCTAAAATCTCCTTTTCTTTGTCCTCTTTCTTTGACCTATAAGAACTCACAGGAAAGGGTGGAATTGTTTTAAAAATGAAATTCATTGAGTGAGGAGTTACCTTTGGAGTGTTGGTCATTGTTTCAGTTTGTGGAGGAGGAAGGTGTTTCTTCTTTGTACTCAATTCGGTTTTTATCTCTTCTTCTTCCTTCATCTCAACTTGTTTCGACCTTTTGCCTTTCAAGTTCTTTCCCACTTCGCAGCATGTTCACACTAACATTCTCTTTTGGATTCAATGCTTAGGAGGGCAATTTTCCATTCATTTATGCTTCTAATTTCCCCACACTTGAAGCTACTTGCCTCATTCGCTTCTCTAAATTGTGAATACTTGACCTTGTTACCTGTTGAAAAGACATGATATTTTGGTGCAAGGTCATAGTGTTAGAAGCCAAAGTTTTCACCATCCCATGAAGATCATCACTAGATGACAACCCCATAACATTGGAGTTTGTGAATGGAGGGGGCTGTCTCACTTGATAATTCTACTGGGGCTGAAATCCATGGGGATGGAATTGTCTGCCTTGATTGCCTTGTTGAGGCGGGTTCCCATAATGTAAGTTTGGATGATCTCTCCATCCGAGATTGTACGTGTTGGAAAAGGGATCATATTTATGCTAGGGCTGTTCGTTGAATCCTCCATCAACTGCATGAACTTGTTCAATGTAATCTTCTTGCATTGTTAGGCACATATCTGAGGTATGTCCTTGTAACGAACATATGCTACAAACTTTCACCTGTTGTACATTTCCACAAGCTAAAGAACGCACAAGAGAAGTAAGATCATTAACTTTATTTTCAAGGTTAGAAATACTTACCTCATTTACGCGTTTGTTTGAGAAGTCTCCATGGGTGCCGAACTATTTCGAGTTGGTTGCCATGTTTGAGATTAATTAGTGTGCAGCCTCGGGTCTCTTGTCTACCAATGCCCCTCCACTTGCAGCATCAATGATACTACAGTCAGTAAGCATCAATCCTTCATAGAAATATTGAATGAGCAGTTGATCGGGTATTTGATGATGAGGGCATTGAATGCACAATTGCTCAAATCTTTCCCAATACTGGGAGAGTGTTTTGCCATGAGATTTTCGAATCCCATATATTTATTTTCTTATGTTGGCAACTCGAGATGCTGGGAAATACTTCTTAAGAAAGATCTCCTTCATGACATTCCATGTTCCAATGGAACCTGGGAGAATAGAGAAAAGTCATACCTTTGCTGCCCTTTTTAAAGAGAAAATGAAAGCTTTCAACTTAACCTATTCTTTGTCAACTCCATTCAGTTTCATGCCAATGCAAACCATATAAAACTCCTTGAGATGAGTATGAGGATCTTCTCCAGCAAGACCATTGAATGTTGGTAGCAAATGTATAAAACCAGATTTGACCTCGAAGTTGACATTATTGTTGATGTTTATGCAGAATGGTTGATTTTCCATGTTAGGAGCAGCAAGCTCCTTGAGTGTTTGTTGTCGTGCAAAAACCATGGTGTTGACGTGAGCTTCCTTTCATAACCTACATAAAGTGTTTTCTATTTTGAGATCCATTTGCACTTGATTCTGGTTAGTAGAACGGGTTACTGGCATAAATCTTCTAGAAAACTCAAAAGAAACCAACCACAAAGAGATCGAAAACAATGCAAATTGTGCAAAAATCCTACGCTATAAAACTAAAAGTTTCTAAAAACCCTAGAAAACAATGGATTATGGCCTCGGTGAGGCTAATGGCTAAAGGCGACTAGTCTTGTTCAAAATGTCGTTTCCCTTCAGGAAACAAAAGCCTATACCTAATTCCACAAAAAAATCTATTTTGAACAGTACCGCTGTCGTAAATGAACAGTACCGCCGCAAGCAAAAATTTTGTTTCTTTTTTTTTAAGAAAAATAAATAACAATCACAGCAAATAAAAATAACAGCACAAGAATCAACTAAAATTACTTCCTTGCTAACAACGCCAAAATTTGTTATAATATCGTGGTCGCACAAATTAATTATCATAGCTTAAAACACACAAGATAATATAGAGCAAGCAAGGGGTCAATCCTACAATGAAGTTTTAAATCAGATTTTTATGTTGTATGTTATGCAATTGGGGGGGGTTGATTTATGATGATCTAAAATATGGCAGAAATTAAACTAGCAAAAAAAATCAATTGAAACCAAAATTTATCAAGAAAACAAACCTTGGTCGCAAGCACACATCCACCTACGGAAATCAGAATTGATCCTTGCAATGAAACTCCAGTTTCTAAAATTACCCTTGTGTTGCTTTGTTCGAATGTTCTCTCTAAGGTTAATAACATAGATCCACCACAATTATTAATCTTAGTTGCTTCGTAAGTTTATATACCACAACTCCAGTTTTGATATCAAACTTAGCAATAGATTGTCACAATAACGACTTAGAGACTGCTCCAGCAGTTATGATGAACACTCATAAGAAATATGCGTAGGAAAACAATCATACTCATTCATAATAAACTTAAAATAAATGGAAGAATAAATCTCACGGTTCTTGAAATTTGAAGGTCTTTGTGTCCATGCAACCAAGAAAACGAGCTTAGCCTTGCATATCTATTGAACAACTACTCCTCATGATGGAAGAATGCATGATTTTGGGATTGTGGGAGAACTAATTTTTGTTTCTTTACTTCTGGTAGCCTCCTCCTCTCCTTTTCCTTCTCTTCTCTCTTTCTTTTTATATGCTAAGAAACCCTAGTCTCTATTTTACAAAATAGTCTTCCCTTAAGTCGACAGTTTACATTTAAATACTTCAATAACTATTCTCCTAAAAAAGAGAAATAGCCTTGTATGAAATCTTCAAGATTTGACTTAGAGGAGATAAATTGCTGAAATAAAAACTTGGATGTTGGTTTAAATGCTTCAGAATGTAATTTGGACTCGTTTTCTCATGAAACCTGTTTGCTAGCAGAATTCAGTTGTCATCTTTGAAAAATCATATCTCCCTTATATGACATCATTTTTTGGTTGAAATGTATTTGAATCAGGAATCTAAAAAATTGAGTTTGCATCAATTGGACTTCTGTAGCTCAAGATATTCAAGTTGGAATGGTCAACGGTCAACACTAGCAGATTAAGAGATTTGACTTTGAAGGTTGCGATTTCCATGCTCTTCCTTATTTTATTTTCTTGCCTTAGATGTTCAAATAGGTATGGATGTTAGCTTTTTAATGCCACCGGAATCACTTCATTTTGACCTCCAATTTACTCACACTCTACACAAAACATCTACTGAAGGTCAAATCTGTCAATTACCTCCAATTTACTTCTTTTTGCATCTTTCATCCAAAAGTGCTTTCAAAACAAAAAATAAAGAATATCAAGGCATTTTATATATAAAACATAGGCAAAACACTAGGCAAAACATAGGCCCTCATCCGGTTGAAGGTCTGATCCCGGTCGTACCTCCTAACATATCAAATGATCATAATCAGCATACTCGTATCAAACAACCATATAACTGTCATCATACATATTCCAAGAATACACATGTTCACATTTAAGTGTTTCATATATTATACAATCATACAATGAACATCATCATGTCAAGACACTTCACTTTATTTTAAATGTTGTCACTCACGGACGTTTTAGAGTTTAACTCTTGAGTTTCATAGTGGATAAGATTAGACCAACAATGAAATTATCACAAGCATTAAATTAGTTCTTATATGAAGTTCATCGACAAACAAAGTTGCTGGTGACACATAAATCTTCAACGAAAACTAATTCATTTTTTTTTATCAAATGTAAGAAATTGTATAGATCAAAAGTGAAATGAAGCTGGAAACCAGCAAGTCAAGAAATACAAGCATGAATATACAAGCGCAAACAGAGGGAATAGGCTCTCTTGAACAAGCAAATACAACCAAAAGGGAATAGACTCCCTGAACAAATTGACAAAACCAACAAACAACAAATCTGCAAGCCGACGCCATTCAAACATGGATTAAACTCTAGCATCCAAGGATGCGATCAATAACAAACCAAACAGAACAACCAGTAGAAGATTTGTAGAAAGACAGCAGAAACTCTAACAATCCAAATGTTGCAATAAGCAGCAGCCAGACATAACAGGCAGTCAAGAACAACACCCTGACAAAACAGGCGGGCACCAGGGAATCCAGCGCCTAGCCAAGCAGCAAGCCAGATTCAACATCAATAGCTAGGAGATCAACTCAACCAGCTATGATGAGCAAAGCCAGCAGCTAGGAGAAAAACCAACAACTACCAGGCACAGTAAGCTGCTAAAAGATCCACCAGCAACACTGCAACAGGGAAGAACCAGGCCATAGGCAAAAGCTGAACCAACGACTTTGCAACAAAGGAGACAAGCCTATAAATGGCAACAACAAAGCAACAAAGCAAGGTCGGTTAGAACCGATAAATTTTGACCTCATCCAGTGTAATAATTTGGACTTGTAAAAGTCATGATTCACGATTCCATAACTATTGAATCCATTACATGTCATTATGCATACTATTAAAACCTAGCTATACGGCGTGTGGTTCAATTTCATGTGTGGGCTCAAAATTTGTTTGGTGGCCCCATGCCATTGTAACGAACATCGAGTCATTTCTTCAATCAAAACACTTCTAATCTTTAGGATTGATTACCTTAATTTTGCATGTTGGGGTTTGATCAAAATTTTTTTTCAAAATACCCTTTGAAATACACATCTCATGCTTTCAGAACAAAAAAGAGACAATGAAAAGACATGTTTCGTTAAAGGATGAGATGCGATCCCAAAACAAAATGCAAAATGACAAAAATCCATGATAAAATGATTGATAGTTTAACACCTTTTTTGGATAAGTTTTTCTGGCAATATCTATGTTTTGCCAGGCATTTTCGACCACCTGTTATTCTGAGGATGTTATGGTGATAATATGGCTGATGACATCAACTTTCACAAAATCAACTTGCCTCTTGCTCACCAACTTCCGAACTCAATTCTTGAAATTTTTGCAATTGTTGAACTGAAATGGCTCAGGACTCCACCATGATATTCATATCTCATGTCTGGATTATACCACCTAGAAAACTGTGGTTGCATGGGATTTGATAGAGTCAAGGCAATAAGTTCGGAGCTTAACAGATGTTGGTCGACAAAATCGAATGGCAGAGGGATGCCAATCTCTAACAAAGACATTTAAGCAGTTGATGCTATAGCGAGACCTGGCTAGACCTCATATGTAAGGTTTTTCACTTGAGAGTCATCTTTGGATTCATCTCCCATCATTGTTCTGGAATCCTTGGCAGAACCTTTAATATTTCCCATCATGATAACTTGTTCACTTCTTTCAACAATCCTCACAACATCATGTCAATCTTTCAATGTTTTTGTGATTGTTTAAGGATTGTTAGAAACCTTCCACCAGCTAGGTAGTTTTGGTAACGCACAGAAACATGCATCACTACCACTACCGACGTGTGGAATCACGCGTTGTCTCAACTGAAAGAGAACTTGATGAATCTAAAACTTCTTTGTCTCATCTTTGATTCTTCACTATAGTGCAGCAAACAGACACATATCGAGAGAGTTCTGCTATGTTGAAGTTTTAGTCTTCATCCTATTTTTTTAGTCCAAGTCAGTCTCTTCTCTCTACTTATGTGTTTTAATACTGACACTAGTAGGAGAAAATTGTAGATGATCTGAAACTATTGCATCCCCTCTTAGATTCCCCCTTTGTAGAGCCACAAACAGATTTCTATATAGAGAGTTCTGCTATGTAGAATTTATAGGTCTGCTCCTGTTTTTCAAACCAGGTCTGGCTCTTCTGCCTACTATAATGTCTCGATGTGAAACTAGTAGGGTAAATTTTCATAGCGTTTGAAACTACTACATCCCCTCTTGTATTCCTCACGGTGTATACCTCTTTTGAACCAAGTGCAGGAGTGTAGCTCATATTTGCTGAAAAATTGACAAAAATAAAGAAGAAAGAAATGTTTTTCGAACCCTGATTGAGTTGTTTTCTACCCTCTTTATCCTCCCCCTTTACTACCAAAGTCATCAGGTTTCTTAGACTGATTAGGAGTCTTCATAATGCTAAATTCATTCCTTCTTTATTTGGTCTTTAAGGTTGGATAAATCCCTCAGAATTTGCATTACAAAAAAACTGATTCTGCTTTTGTCGCAATTTTTTGTTCCAACTTAGGCTCTGATTCTGACTTGGTTTCGTACAATATATGACCATCCCAGCTATATTTTGTCATTCAGACATGTTGAAAAATTGACCTACACCTACATTTTATCACTGTTCTTATGGCAGACTCTTAGTTAGATTGGGATGCTCAACATTGTCAGATTAGGAAATCCTTTTGATCAACCAGGTTACGGCCAAGTTCTGTTCTTCAAAATGAATTTATCTTACTTTGAACCCTTCATGAATGTTGTAGACCTGTACATGTAAATGAATTTAGGGTATTGAATATCTTGATTTCGATATCAGAACCTCAAGATATTCCCACGTGAATATCTAATGAGAAAACAGAGAATTCTACCGCGAGAAAGATTCTGACCCGGGTTTTGCACTAAAGAATCTGTTTCTATCATAATTTTATTGGTCATTGTTCTTAGGTCATACTCTTAGTCACATCGGGATACTTGGCATTGTCAGTTTCTGAATTAGATCAGGAGATCCTTTTTGACCAACCAGATTGCTGCCAAATTTTGTTCTCTAAAACGATTTTATCTCACTTTGAATCCTTCATCAATGTTGTAGTCTTGTATGCGTAGATGAATTTAGGCTTTTGAATCGCTTGATTTTGATATCAAAAGTTCATGATATTCTCGTTTGAATATCTAACGTGAAAAGCAGAGAATTCTGCCGCGAGAAGGATTCTAACCCGAGTTTTGCACTAAAGACTCTGCTTCCATCACAATTTTGTTGGTCATTTTTCTTAGGTCATATTCTTAGTCATATCGGGATGCTCGGCATTGTCAGTTTCTAAATTAGACTAGGAGACCCTTTTTGACCAACCAGATTGCTGTCAAATTCTATTCTCTAAAACGATTTTATCTCACTTTGAATCCTCATCAAAGTTGTAGTTTTGGACGTGTAGATGAATTTGGGCTTTCGAATCACTTGATTTCAATATCAGAAGCTCAAGATATTCCCGTTTGAAATCTAGCGTGAAAGCATAGAATCCTGCCGCGAGAAGGTTTCCGGCCAAGTTTGGTTGCAAATCTAATCTTCAAAATGATTTTATCTAACTTTGGATCCTTTATGACAGTTATAGTCCTATATGTGTAGATGAATTTTGATTTTTGAATCTTCTGATTTCAATATCAGAAACTCAAGATATTCCCATTTCACTACAAGATTTAACAGTTTTACCGACAGAATTTTTCCGTCGGTCTAAGACACATATTCCATCAGTAGTTATATTATCAACGGAATCACAGATGGAAATGATCCATCGGTGAATCGTTCATCGGTAATATTTTATCAGTTGGTAATAGAATCACCGACGAATTTACTGACGGAACAAACGCGTCGGTAATAATTTTTTTCTTACCGACGGAATTACCGAGGGATATACCGATAGAAATACCGATGAAATTACTGAGGTATTTTCCGTCGGTAATTTCATCGGTAATTATATAAAAACATTTTAAAAAAATTCATTTTATAAAATTATAAAATAATTAAATTAACATAAATCAACACTGTATATTATATACTCAAAATGCTTGGAAAAAAAAGAAAGAAAATCAACTCAAATAAATTTGCAACAAATAAATAAAATGAAAAAAATAAATTCAACTAAAAAAAATCATATGAAAAAAATGAAGTTGCAATTGCTAAAAATTTAAAAATCTCTATAAATAAATCAATTAAAAATTGATCTCATATGAAAAAAAAAATCTCATAACAAAATTTATACAATTATTAAGAACAAAAACAATTAAAAATAAAATAAAAAACAAATATAGTGAAAAAAATCATGAAAAAAGAAGAAAAAAGAAAAATATTACCTTAATGTAGTTGCAAGTGAAGCTAAGGAGAGAAAAAAAAATTTTATGAAGCATATTAATTAAAAAAAAACTAAGAGGATAAAAGAAGAAAGAAGAAGAAGACATACCCGAGCATGGAGGAAAAAAGAAGAAGATGAGGAGAGAAAAGAAGAGAAAGAAATAGATATTGATGTTTTTTACATATAGTGAAGAAGAAGAAGAAGAAGAAGAAGTAGACGAAGAATTATAAGAAATGAGTCTGTCTCTTGTGAAATAAGGGGATCCAGACTTTTTATTGGGGCGCGTTAGTGATGGATTTACCAATGGATAATTGAATATTAATATTTTTTAATTATTCCGTCGGTAATTCCATCGGTAATATTTAATTTAAAATTTCAATTTTGTAAAAAGTTTTCAGAAACCGCCAACAATTACCGACGCATTTTCAATCCGTCGGTGATTCCATCTGTAATATTTAAATGAAAATTTTAAATTAATTGAATTTTTTTAGAAAACCACCAAATAACACCGACGACTTTTCAATCCGTTGGTGATTTTATCCGTAAAGAATAACAATTAACAGTGCAATTGGAAAGTGAACAGTTCTGGAGCTCTCTGAAAAATACCGACAAAAATTTTTGTCAGTGATTCCCTTTGTAATTGACATGATGAACAATGTTCACAGTTTACCGACAAATTTACCAACGAAATTACCGACGGAATTTATTCCGTCGGTAATTCCATCGGTAAAAATGACACGTCATAAAATGATAGGAATTCCACCACGCCAGATAAGGAAATAAGATTTTGCAGTATAGTACTGTTCATATGTGTTTTGAAAAGTACCCCTCCCTGTCAAATTCTTTTCTTTTTCCCTGCACCACTGCCTGTTTAGTTTCCATCTTTCTCTCGCCCGATTTTGTGTGTTGCAGATCACGGTTTCTGTTTTTAGTCTAAGGGAGACAGACGTTGACAGCTATTAAATGCCATGAAGAGAAGAACCTCACCATCATCTAATGGCTGGGATTTTATCCCTAACATAAATGGCTGGGATGATGTGTTAATGTTAGGAAGAAATCACTAGAATCAGCACATAATCAATGAGAATATTGTAGTTTCCTCATTTGTATTATTTGGCTGCAAGTCAGCTGGGATTTGCAATCCTAGATGAATGCATTGAATCTTTCCTAAATAAAGATATATTAGATTATATATAAGCCCCCTCTAATGACCTAGTGGGGAGAAAGAAAAGAGTAGGAGAAAAAGAGAGGCAGGCAACAGGAAAACAAGAAAGAGCAAGATAACATAGAAGGAAGAACGTCAATTCCACCAGCACATCACAACTTTAGCGTCATTGTTTTTGTCCGTCAATTACCAGTAACTAAAGGACGCATGAGTTGTCTTTCGGTCTTTGGCTTCATTTTCTGCAAAACAAGATCTACAGGTATAAGCCCCAATCTCTCCACCTTTGTTATTTTCATACTAAGCATTCGTTGGTCATTCATTTGTAAAATTGTTTCTTCCCTCTGAATAATTGATTTCTGTTTAGACAAAGCCAACGCTTGCCCATTATTCTTTCATGATGTTTGAGTTTAGTTGTTGTCCATGTAAAAGGGGTTGTCTTCATGTTTATGAACTTTTACGTTTAGGGACCTTCATTTTGTTTAATCCTTACGCCCGTTGGAGGAGAGATTAGCCGACCATGATTTTGTCTTTCTTTTTTGTGATTTCTTCCAGTTTTATTTTTCCTTGCTGTCTGTGTGGGATGACTAAGGAGGGTCTTAAGTTTATGAAAGAGTGGGTCTGTGAGGTATGAACAATGTCACTGGATTCTGGTTTCATAATTTTAGCTCCCTCGTGCACATGGTTTATTTTCTCTCCAGTTATAAAGTTTTTTTTTTTTTTAAGATGAGTTGGCTTTGAATTTTTTTTAGTTGCTTTAAGCTTCTTATAAATCTTAGAGTATATGAGACGGTTGGTTAGCTTTTATTGCGATTTTTGTGTTTAATTGTGATGCTTGTGTTTTGATAAAAAAATAAAATTTTTCCTATATGTTGCATACGGCTAATACCCTAACATGTTTTGAATGTTTTTTTATAAAAAATAATATTTGAAGTTTCGAAAATGTGTTTTCGCATGGATTTTTTAAACACAACAAAAAAAATTATTTTCTTGCATTTCTAGATTTTACAACATGTTTGTAAAACTCCAAAGGGTATTGGCCAATATTCCAAAAAATACAAAAATCTTATTTTGGGGGGAATTCATCTATTATTCACCATTAATGTTTGAATAAAGAAATCCCAAAAGGATGAATATCCAAAATATTTTTGGGAATAACTTGTTATTATTCACTGTTAATATTTGGATAAAGAAACCCTAAGTGGTAAATATCCAAAATAATTTTCTAGGAATAATAAGTCATCACACATCCTTGAAAGAATCCTTAATTATAATTGAGGACATTTCAATTTTTGACTTCACGGTTTACGAGCCGTGAGAGTATGAGACACTAAGGCAAAAATAGGCTTTTAAAGTGCCCTGAATTTCCTTAGATTTCTAAATTTTTTGTCCCTCCTCTTTGCAATTTTCGAGTCCCAAACTCTTTAAATACTAAGGGAAAAATAAGCTTTTAAAGCACATGTAATCTCCTAGGATTTCTATCCTAATAAATTTAGTTTGAATCAAACATAGATTTCAAGAGATCTGCAATGGTTCTCCTTGGCACTTTGTAGATATATCTAAAGGTATGATTCATATTGGCCAAGGGTTCTTGCTTTTAGACTTTTAACCCAAATCCATTCATCATAGCAAACCTATTCTAGGAAACCTATTTAAGAGAACACCAACACCATAGCAATTATGAGGCAAACCAAACACCAAGTAGCTTACCTTAGACAGGGCGTACTAGGGGTGCTAATACCTTCCCTTTACGCAACCAGTCCCTTACCTTAGATTCTCTAAAAGACCAGTTAGGGTTCCTAGTAACTATAATACTAGGTGGTGACTCCCTTATTCATAAATTAAAAACAAACCCGATATAAATCGAGGGTTACCGCGACGTTACGCTTCGCCGCGAGGGTGCGACACTTTCATTGATGACAAAAGGCGTTGTTATTGCTGTTCACAACTGAAATGAAGGAGAGGCAATGCAACTTCAATGTTTATGGCCTCTGCTGATGGAACGCTAAGCAGAAAAGTCAATTATGTTTTCCTGTGTGTGGGTGTGGACTGACAGTGTTTCCAATAGAAGGCTATGAAAACATTCCCCTTCCATTCTTGAAACTCGACATTTGTTCAAGCAGATTTGTGAAGCTAGCTATTTCATCTATGATGCTCTCAATTTCCTTTTGACAACGAGCTTTTATCTAACCCCTTTCTTCATTTTTCATATTTTTTCAGTTCAGCGTAGTAGACCCTAGGTAGGGGAACCTACTTTTCATCCCAGTGCGTGCATGACAAATGTATGAGCATATAATCTATATGATGAACTCGCCTTTCGAGGGGTGATAAATGGTCGTAACTCTTGTATGATGAAACAAGAACTTTTATTCTTGCTCAAACTCTACAATAGAAATTTCTTGAGTGATGACCATTATATCACCCGTAAGTCCTGAATTCAAGATGTTTTAAGAAGGGCTTGCTTAAATGCAAAACAATATGTATGAAGCATACATCCTAAAGGCAGACTCTAATCTTTTTATGTGAGACAAATGATAGGTTTACTACTTGGTCACTAAAAAAGGATCTCTCATTGTCCTAATGATTATCCTCTTGAAGGCAATATGAAGGCTCAGTAGGCACTTAGTTGACACGTGTACCAACCGTTACTAGTCTAAGCACTTAATGAAGAGTGGGGTTTACACAAACTTAAACCTTGACTAAAAGTCATAAGATAAGTTGCTAGTCTCCTACCTAACCTGAAGCTTGTGTGTGCTTTTAAAAATTAAAACATGTGATGCACGAGACAATTCTATACAATGCATGGATATAACAAAAACAAAATAACACAAAACAA
>Ga0325414_1001553_pt1 | contig 22351 bp, 14 predicted proteins | sample PopdelMetagenome_8_FD_206183 | JGI IMG/M metagenome (GOLD analysis project Ga0325414, IMG submission 206183) | Populus deltoides microbial communities from Bellville, Georgia, United States - Leaf-PdKOR-R3 | ecosystem: Host-associated > Plants > Phyllosphere > Phylloplane/Leaf | place: USA... | reverse complement strand
AAAAAAATTAATTATTCAAGTTGTCTTAGTCATCCAATTCAAATCCTATTCAAATCTAGACAACTATCAAATAATTCAATTTAAGATTTAAACAAGGTAAAAAACCGAATAAAAAAATCTCATGATTGGCATGCTTGATAAAATTTAATAACAATACTAATAAACTCCCCACTACTTTGATATATTTTATTTTATTTTATTTGTAAAAATTTTAACCCAACCTTTCCACCTAGTGCAGGCCAATAAGCTAGTTTAACCTAAAAAAGAGTCCTTCAATTAATGATAAATGTCACCATTACAGTGGCAGTGGCCACCCAAGTTTCCAATTAGCAAACAATGTTCTATTCGCCAAATCTTGTTTTTCTTGTGCATTGTGGAGGGATCAAACAATGCCAAACAGGACTGCAGTAAAATTTACAACAGTTCTCGAGTGTTCAAGCCAGAACCACATGATTAAGAGCTGAAAAAAGAACCAAAAATAAAAACAAACCGTTATCCATCATGGACTTTATTTTTAATTCCCAAAAACAGAAAACAATGCTGGGGGATTATTATAGTCGCTAAACAAAAACCTCAAAAGATAGCACCATGAAGTTCCAAGCCATTGATAATATCTTATTCGTCACTGTCTGCAAAACCAGAGGCATGATATCTTCAATTTTAACCCTCCAGTGCAGCTGCTCCGGATATAATCTCACTCAACTCCGTTGTGATAGATGCTTGACGAGTTCTGATACAAAAATATCAAGCAAATTACAGAAATCAGTTGTCAAGAACAGATGAAAGAACAAAACAAGTTTGCTTGGCTCCAAATCATCATATGTAAAAGAAAACAAACTCCGCACAACTACCTCACGTAAGATATAGAAAGTGGAGCAATATTTTAAAACAATCAACTCAGTTTCATCAAAGCCATTAACAAGATTACAACCTTCTCAAAATTATGGTGTTTGGTACAAAGGCTACAAGTTGATGTTATTCATTCACGAGTAATTATTACAGAACTAATTCTTAATGCCCTAAAGTTGCATTTAAACATGTTTGGTGTATTGATGAAATGGAGAGATGATTAAACTAGTGTGTGTGTGTGTGTGTGTGTGAGAGAGAGAGAGAGAGAGAGAGAGAGATTTGAGCATGGTTCCTTGAGAGAAAAAAATCTGGATGCCCCCCCACCCCCCGCCGAGCCAAAAATTGCACCAAACACAACTATTACCCAGACTAAATTTTCCATTCATTACTTCTTCACTAAATATACTTTCAGGGTCAAAATAAGATTCCCAGCATGCATATGTATCCAGAGACAGTAACCTGTTATAAGTCAGTGTCAGGCGATCAAGCATATCTCCAGCATTTCTGCTTGAGCTGTCCATAGCAGACATTCTTGCACCTTGCTCACTGCAAGCATTCTCCATTACCGCATTGAACAGAACCTGAAGAAAATTTGAAAATTTACATGTAAATCCCAGACATACAATAAGGTTCTGTGGAAGAAACAGGCATCAAACTAAGTGCGTGTTCAAAATTGTGGTACAAGGTGCTTTTTAAAAATATTTTTTGCTTGAAAATACATCAAAATGAATTTTTTTCAGATTTTTTTTATCATTTTTTATATTAACACATCAAAATCATCGAAAAACACTAAAAAAAACATCAATTTGATGTTTTTTCAACACCAATGCACTTTTGAAAAGCACCAAAAAACAGAAGCTACCGCACTCAACTGGTCAACAAAAGAGGGTCCTAAAACAATAGACTGCAGTGGATTATCAAAGGTTACAGGCGTCAAATGAAAGAAAAGAAATGGAGTTAAATAAGCAAGAGGGTGAACACACCACTACTCAACTGATCAACTAAACTTGGACCAGTAATATAAAACCTACATGGTAGAATAAGCCCTAAATGGCATAACCATTAAACAGGGTTGAACTACTGCTCTCGAAGTTTCTAGTCTAAGTTTGCATTCATACATGCTTTGAGAATTGGACTCACATGTTTTGACAATTGGACTTGAATTGGACTCACATGCTTTGAGAATTGGACTCACATGTTTTGAGAATTGGACTCGAATTGGACTCACATGCTTTGAGAATTGGACTCTGTCCCAAATACTACTCAGAAAATAAAGGGTTGTGGCAATGCTTACACAAGAAAACTGGAACTCGGCAAGATTCTGAAGTATTTCACCCTTTGTTTCACCACCTTCAATCTCATAGGAATCAAGATCACCAAGCTTCCCATCAGATTCAGCCTCTCTCTCCACAACCTATATCAACATTCAATCATACACCCAAAATCCTTAACAAAAAAAACCAAAGTGTATACATATTACAGGTGCACCACACTGAATTACCTCAGGAGATAATACAGTTGTCATAGTCGGAAGAAATGAGACTACTGACTGGAACTTGTTGAAGACAATCCTCAAAGCATCATATTCCACATTCTTTAAAATGTCATCTGCCAGAACAGAGACCTGAAATAAATAAATAAAATCAAATGGAATTGCAGGAGAATTTTTGTAAATTATTCTATAATAAGATTAGTAGCTTATATAATGTACAAGCTATTAATTGACTTCTACTCTTCGTTAGGAAGAGAGGAAAGAAAATGAGAGGAAGGGAAACTCTCTTATTTTTAAGAGGGAAATACAAAAGAAAATAGAGATATTCCTATCTGGATGTAAAATAAAATGAAATGTTAAGAAAATGTTGGTAGTAAAATTACTTTGATGTCTTCTATGTTCCTCATACCATAAGATTTTAAATTTTAAATTGAACATAAAAAGGTATTTTTATTATTTGAATCAACACCCCACCCAAACCCAAAAGCCCACATGCACTTCTCTTCGAATTGGAGAGATTAGCTTTTGTGGGCCCAAGGGAAACCCTCTCACTTTTCATTCCCTTCGTTTCCACTCACCCTTCCAAACAAAGTAAAATAACTGCAACAGCTTTTGACAAATGCATAAAAGAACCCATCGAAGGAAAATTATAACAGATATCAGTGCAACCAGGGACTTGCTACCAGGTCCATTTAACAGTAAACAGTATTAGAATGACGGGTACAAAAAACAAGAGCTCAATCCATGATAAACTGGGCACAAGCAACTAGCTGGCCATAGAAACTGATTTTTTCCCTCCTTTCTTCTTCATTAAACCAATTTGGGATTTAAAACTCTAAAAAAAGTCTATACATGTGCATGTAGATAGACGAGGAGGATTTTTCTCGAGATACTTGGTCCAGGAAATATGACCAACTAACCTGGGTATAATTCAGAGGATTCTTCTGCAACTCTGTCATGCATATTGTAATGCTCTTTTTTGAATCACGTATCAACTGCACCTTTGCCTTTTCTCCCAAGATGACATATTTAGTTTCTTTGTCAGGACCTAGGACAGTATAAAAATATATTTAAGGTTTCAAAACAGCCAAACCCATTGCAAACATGAAAAAAAATGAAAAAGAAAAGAAAAGAAAAACACACCTGAAGTCAACTTGTTAATGGCCCTGCTGACCTTGACTGCTGTAGAGTTAATTCCACCACACAGACCTTTGTCCGAAGATACGGTGACAATCACATTCTTCTTTACATCAACACCTAGCAAACAAAATAACAGCAAAGCCAAAAAGAAAAAGAAAATAAAAGAGGACAAAAATAAAAGAAAAAAATGTATTCAGTGATAGAAAATAAACAGAGTAGAAGGGGATCTAGTACAATAGCTAGAGTGACATAGGTTGGGAAGGGGAAAACAATAGAAAACAGAAATCACACTGAATATTGGATAAAATTGAAATTGGAACAAGATAAAACCTCTAGAATCTTAATAGATTGATAAAATAACAAAGAGCGTATATAAAATAACCCTAGCAGTCTATTTATACTAGTAAAATCCTAATAATATCACATGCTAATCACATGACAGCTAGAACTCCAAGGACTCCTAAATTAAATAAGAAAATCAAAACTTATAGGAAAATTATTAAAAAAAGCTCCTGCATCAAAGAGAAGTTTTTGAAGTGCATAAACTTATATGTTGTGTGGGCAGTTTAATGTTTACAGAATCAGTATTCTAATCAAGAATTTGAAACAAATTCCTCCACTATTTTTTTCATTAATTGAGTTAAAAAGGGTGCTGGATTTTGAAATGTTGTACTGGTAATTTCTCACATTTCTTAGATTCTTAATTCTCTGTTTTCAAGATAAAGTAAAGAGATCAATCTGAAGTTTCTTAGGAGGTTGCATCTTTCAAGCTCTCACATTCTAGTTGCTACCACCATGAATTCTATAAGCTTCTAACTTCAGTAAAGAGAAGGACCCACTGAGGCTCTACTATTTGAAATATTCATAGGGTTTGCTCAAAACAAATTTCCATTCCATCAATTAATGATAGACCATATTAATAAATGCATCAGAATATACACTCAGATAATAATTAAACGCATCTAAACAATGCATCCTTGTGAGTACAAAATATAAATCAATCGCTGCATGCAAGCATTCAAAAATCTTAACCAAACTTTTGTGGGAGTTGCAGCATAATGACCAAAATAAACCAGAAAAAACATGGTTAGAACTTAGAACATGCACTCAGCACAACATGAACTAATGAAACCAAATTATAGTTGTTTTTAAGACTAGAAGACACGATCCTTACTTTCAATAACTAATTAATTGGAAAGTTGAATATAATTGGAAGAGATAAAATATCAAATAGATGCAAGTTAACAAAGCAGTGGCTAGATAAAAACTTCTCAGAACATACTAGGAGTATCTCCAAGAAGCGCAGTAAATGGTTGCCATAGGCCACGAGATTTTTCAGCTCTAGATTGAATTAATCGCAACTTTGAGGCTGCAACCATCTTCATAGCCTTCGTAATTTTCTGAATGTTCTTGACACTTTTCATCCGATTCCGAACTGCATAAGATACATCACAATGAGTTGTCCACAGTTACAGGTTTCAGAGACTTAATTTAGTAAAGATGCAGCAAGAAATAAAGTCTTAACGTCAAATCAAAAGATCAAAGGATGCCACTATTGAATGGCAACATTCTTACCAACTTGAGTTGAAATGGAACGCACTCCAAGAGGGACATGCTCCCTGCAAATCCCGAAATATTATTTATCTTCCAATTAAAAAGTAGAGGAACTTTCTTAAAGCATCCAAAAAAAGCAATCAAGACAGAGGAAATCATGGAAGGTGATATGTGCAAGCAAACACGCACAGCAAGTTATTCTCTCTCATACATACATTTATTTTCTGAACGTTCTACAAAATCATTTAGTTAAACATACTCGTACAACGTCTAAAATGTAGCTAGTAAAAAAATCCGATCAAAGAAGACAGATGAATCATGATTAACACTCAAGGGAAATACAACTTGATAAGTGATGTTCCCAAATATCACTCAAACTCAGTTTAAAGATGGAAGACTTGTTTGTTAGAACCATTAAAAAAAAATGTTATTTATTTCATTGTTCCTATGAGCCTAAATTTTTTTTCCTTCAAAGTTTTTAAAATGAAAATATAAATCCCCCATGTTTCCACCATCTTCACATTCTAGGTATCACAGAAATGCTCTCATCAGGGCAATTCCGCAACTGAAATAGAAGGCTGTATTCAGCCACATTACTAATTGGATAGCTAAACAACAATTTATACAAAAGAAGAGAGCAAGCAAGAGTATTTGTATTTATATTTATAAATAAAGCTAATTTGCCCAAGGAACTTCAATGGAACCATATTGGGTATTCATGAATTATACTGGAACAACTCACCGCACAAACAAATGGCTAATTGGCTGGTGTTAATGACACAGACCCATGAAGAAGAAGCGATAAAACAGCCTCTTAAAAAAACCCTGTTTTTTTTTTTTATCTTTCAATATATATAATAAAGAAACCCGTTAAATAAACATTTCAAAATCAATAACAATCCCAACAAATTTATCTTTTTTATTAAAAAAAATTTATCTCATTTCGTAATCAGCCAAACAGAGAACAAACACACAGAAAGAGAAAATAGAGAAATGAAAAGAGAATAAATCTGATTGATTCATACTCGGGGATGAGAGCGGATCGGACGGGGGTGATTGGTTGAGGGGAAATGAGAGGGGAGGCAAATCTCCTTCCTTCGCGTCTCAAAGCAGCTGCCATCGCCATTGCTGTAAATGATTCTTCCGGCCAAACCCTAGAAGCTGTTGTTTTTGTTGTTAGATCGAAAATTTATTATCGACTGCGAGTGAGCTCAGCCTCGGGTGTGTGGGTCTTTTTTTAAAACTTTATTTTCGCTTTTTTCGCTCTTGTTTTTGGAAAGGAAAACCATAGTATCCGCCACGTGTTTGTAAGAGAATATCAATTTGCACCATATATTACCGATTGATTTAATTCCAACCAATCTCTCTAAATTGTTTTTTTTTTCCTACTTATTATTATGCAAGCCAACAACATAAATCTTAAGATTTAGTAGTATATTAACCCGCTTTTCACATTGGCTCAATATTAATTTTTTAATTCTTTTAAAAAATATAAACAGTTTATAAAATATTTTAAACATATTGGGTTTCACAGTCATGTCAACCCAAATATCTTGATGCTTACAGTCATACTAGACCTAAGAGAATTAGACCTAGTAGTCATTTCAGACCCAAGCAAATAATAAACAATGAAAAAACAATTATGCACTTTAGTTGTCAGGAGAGAGAAAATAAAGAAAAAACACAAACAATCAATCATCGGCGACAATCTAACCAAGCAAACAACAAACAATAAGAGGAAAATTATGCACTTTAGTTGTCAGGAGAGAAAAGAAAGAAAAAAAATGTTAACAATCAATCATCGATGGCAATCCAACCATGATATGTATACACACGCCGCACTGTGTGGAAGAAGGGACGGTTGCGTATCCAGTGAGATGGCGGATGACAAGATTTGATCATCGAGAAGGCCTTGTGATAAGGTCCAGAACCAACTGTATGGGATTTGTATTAGATTCCAAGTTGAGTTTATTTTTCTTTTTTATTTTATTTATAACTCTTTTATTTTTTTTAGTATTTTTTACGATGTTTTTACCTATTATAAATAGGTTATTTAGCTTGTATATAGGTTTTTTTATATAAATTTTGATTTTAGAAATTATTATTGTGTGCTTGGCTCATACTTTTTGGTTCTTTATTGAACTACTCTGACTTATCAAAGAATTAACCAAGTTTCATAGTTTCTTCCATACTTCTCATTTATGTCTCTTCATATGAATTGGGTGGAGGTTCGGTTTCTATAGTCCTGGTACTTCAGTACAGGTTATTATTGTGTCAAGCTCATTTATAAGCCTAAATTTAGCTTTCTTAAGAAACGTCAATTTGATTGTGGGTTTCTAAATCTTTATATCCATGAGGTTCGCATTACAAGGGTAACAAATAAACAAACATTGGGTATAACATGAGCTATATAAAAGTATTTATGTGATCGATAGAAGATTCATCACCCTAAGTAAATTACAGAATAAATATGATTTGATAGAAAAGACACACTCTATGCTATAATATTTAAATGGGAAAATTCTTGATAAGAATATAATGATTAGATTAAAAAACTAGTCACTGAAAGGTTAAGTCAAACCATTTATGACATTTCTAATATTTGAAGGATCATGACACGTTGCTAAACACTTTACTTGATCTTTAATTATGAGTCAATTAATTTGTTGAATTGATAATAAGTTAAATTCTTTAATTTATTTAATCATATTTTTTTAGGATTATGATTTATATTTGAGCTAACTTATTAGAGAACCTAACATAAGAATCATTCGTCAGAAATTGAACTGAGATAATTAATCAAGTGGGACTTGATTATATATAAGTTTTAGAAATTAAAGACTAGAATGTACTTGCAATAGAGGATTACAATTTTAGACGTAGAAAAATCAAGTTGAGACTTAATTGAATAAATTTCTATAATTGTCATGAAATAATATATTTAATATTATTCAGGGAGTGAATTGATATTTTTTTCATTTATAGGGTTATTAGCTTTTCCTATTAATAGAATATTACGCCTCATATTTTCTAAACATAAAAATTATGTCAGTTATGGACTGTATAAAAATACCTGAAAACACACAAAAGAAAAGTTAATGCTCAAAAGCATAGCAATCCTTCTCTCTAAAAATGAATTTTAGAAGATTCTTCAGTAGTGGTTCGTGTATATAATCTTGTTAGAGGCCGGAAACTCAGACGACTTATGGCTTGTAATGACCCAACTTTAAAAAAGTTGATCAAATCTCAAAAGATCTGATTTTCAGATAATCTTCATATAAATCTTAAATGACCTTAGATTATCTAACAAGATTATTGGAAATCCTAAAAAAAATTAAATTTATCATTTCTATTACGTCTATGTGTTACGAGAAACCCAACAATGGTATCAAAGTCATTGTTAGACATATATAGTTGTTGATTGTATGTTTTGATTGTAATTGGAGTTAATTTTGAATTAATTTTATGTGCAAAATTATTTTTTCCAAAATTAATTTTTCTCTAATGAATTTTTTTAAAAATATCATTATAATTATTCCGGTTAGATCTTGCTAGAAAATTGAAAAAAAAATGACACCGGCTCTAGATCTACTAACACTTGCTGCTGTATAAGAGGCAACAACCCATGGTTGTTAACGTGCTACTGGCGTGAGAGGCAATAACCCATGGTTGCTACCCCGCCAAGCGTAGTGCCTGAAGCATTGGTGGCAGGTGCAATGCAGGGTTGCTGCCCCACGTTGTAGATGACACAACAACATGCTTTAGTGTTGGTAGTGTTGCCGTCGATGATAAGATATGAAGCCATTGTCAACTACAACTAAAGGAGAAGATGAGGAGCATAATTACAATTCTACCTCTCCTACTTTGATTAGGGTTTTTTGGGGAAGAATTACGATTATGTTCCTACAACTTATACCTTATAACAATTAGGGTATTTTTGTCAGAATTATAATTTTACCCTTACATATATAAAATTTGGACTTTATATTAAAATTGAGACCCTAAATTAAATTAATTATATACTTATTATTTCTAATTGATTAAAGTTTTTAAATAAAAATGTTTTGATTTTTGAAATATTCTAATTGAATTAAGATTTAATTAAAATATTTAATTAAATTATTCTAGATAAATAATTTTTCTAAATATATAGAGTTTGAAGGCAAAAAAATATATTTAATTGGTCCTAAAATAGTTTAGGATGTTAATAAAAATTCTAATATGATTAATTTTCTTATTAAATCTTGAAAAATGTTTTTTCAAGAAAATATGTATGAAATAAAATTTATAAAGTTTGAGAAATTATCAAATTGGATTTTATATAATATTTCTAAGTGTTAGAAATATTAATTTAAAAACTATACATAAAGTCAATAATTAAAAATTGAAGAATGCAATATATTTAATTATGCATATTAATGTTTTTTTATGCATGATAGATGATTATGAACATTAAAAGACCAATGTGATTGTGTTTTTTTTATTGTTGAATGCTTGTAATATTAAATAAAGCATGTCTTCCCTTTTTTCTATTTTTTTCTTATGGATTGTAAAGTTTTTTTCTCATTTAATTCCTCTTAAATGTAACTTGAGGTTTCTTATACAATTATATAAATATTATGTAATTTAGAAATGTAGAAATTTAAATAAAAAATTGTTTTGTAATCAAATACCAAAGGAAAATGGTGAAAAAGGATACAATCATAGAGCTCACAAAGATTTATAAAGATTTGTAGCGGCTATCTAGGTTTTGACCACCTAATTCCATTTGATGGATCAAAGGAGTTAGTTTAGATATGTTCATAATCATCCAATTAAAATAGCATGCTATGAATACATGTTTATATATAATTGTTGAATATGAAATATCACTAATGTCATAAAATGAGACCTAATTAAAATAAAATAATTCATAAGTACATGTTAAGAACATGATTTGTTGCCTACTAATTTTATATACATAAAACCAGAGTTTCATTCATAGATAACATGTTGAGCCACTCAAGATTACTGTTAATCTAATATATTTAATGCTATAGAATTGGGTCATACTTAATTAAACTTATATGATTTGGATGAGTCACACATGATCATATAAGATTAGAGGTAATAGTTAGACAAAACATTTATGATATGTTTAGACAAATAATTGTCATCTAACTGATCTAGGAGTCACATATAGATATGATTCATAAGCTATGTTATCTACCTAGTTTAATATTTTTTATTTGTTGAGGCACTCAAAGTTGGATAAACTAAATGGGATCTGAGTCCAATACGAGATTTAAGCGAGATTTCCCGAATTGATAGGAAGACTGTTAATTTACAAAAAAGTAGTAAGAGATTAAATATGATTTAAGTTTTTATCTAAATTTGGTGACAAATATGTATGCATGAAACTTATAACTTGTTATTTTTACATGAATAGGTTGATAGATAAACATAAGTAGTTATATATCTCTACTTAGCATACTTAATGCTAACAAATTGACTGGACCAAACTTTTTAGACTAGTACTAAATGTGAGAATTGTTCTCAAACAAGAAAGAATGTTATATATTCTTAAAAATCCAATTCTCTTTGCTCCTGATAAGGATGTTGATGAAGAAGTCAGGACTGAATATCAATATCATATTAATAATGATGAGCATGCTACATGTGTGATGTTAGCCAACATGTCACCAAAACTTTAGAGATAATATGAGACTATAGATGCTCATATGATAATTATGCATCTCAAAGAGTTTTTTTAATATGTTTAGTAGGGTTGATAGGCATGAGACCTCTAAGAAATTGTTACACTACAAGATGATAGAAGGTTCTCATATGAACACTTATGTTCTATTTATGATTGAAAATTATCTTTCTACTTCATAAAGTATTTCTTAGGTATTGGGTACCTAATATGGTTTTCATATTTTTAATAATGTGGAGCTAAAGAGATGTAGAATATTGTGAAAAGGTTAAGTAGTTCTACGTGTTGGTGATGAAGCAAAGGTTACTACATTAACTTTGCTAAATGAGCTGATACTAGAACTTAATAATTATTATTTTATTTCAGCACTTTCTAGAAGCATCATATCCATTTTTTACTTAGCTTTGAATGGATTTAAATTTATTATCGAGGACAAATGTTATTTTTTATTTATAATAATGATGTTTATTATATATCTAGCATTTATACAAATGGTTTGTATATACTTGATTTATAAATGCTCACATTCAATATATATATATATATATTAGATAATCAATATCCATCATATTTATGGCATTGTAAATTAGATCATATTAATGAAACAAGAATCACTAAGTTACATAAAAAAAGATATTTTGATTTTTTTTAATTATGAATTGTATGAAACTTGTGAAGTAAGGTTGTTAAAATCATGATTTGACTCGTAAAATCATACGATTTTACGAGTTAATATATGCGTAACGTGCTGAATCGCCTTAAAAACTCGAAAATTGATAACATCGGGTCAAAATCGGGTAAAATCAGATAAAATCACCAAAAATCGCGATTTTAATACCTATTTTACGATTTCAACGTAGGAAGAAATTTTAGGCCACTTTTTGTTTTTGATATCGAGATCTGCTTATAGCAGTTCAATGTTGAAAATTGTACTCGTATATGCTGACATGTCAATAACTACGTACTGCTGTCCATTCAGGATATTATAATGGAAAAAAAGTAGTCTCTTCCTCTATATTGATTAGGGGTTGACCTATAGGTGATTAAAATGCAATCAAGAATTTCATGCTTATTTTTTTTCTTTTAATATTCCACATCCTATTAATTTCTTTTAATTGGTTGATAAATAAACAAATAACAAATGGATCTTATCAATAACTATTTTTCATTTTAGTTGGTTTCTAGGTTATCTCTTCGATCAAATTGTCATAAAGAGTGAACTCCTTCCTTGACATCTTCAAGGACATATATAGAAAAAAAAAAGGCCCAAAATAAAACGTGTGTTTTCTTCCTTATTTTTTTGTTACAACTGCAATTAATTTCTTTTTCATTATGCTCTCTGTTTATTTTATGCTTGAACTATGTATGAATTTTTATTTGAACCATGTATTTTAACGTGCTTGAACTATGTATGAATTTTTATTTGAACCATGTATTTTAAGGTGCTTGAACTATATATATAAAAAAATTCCTTACGATTTTACGATTCTACGATCTGTTTTTACAATCCGAGTTTATTTTGCATTTTTCATATCGTGTCAAAAATGTGTTTTTGACAACCTTGTTGTAAAGCTTGTTTATTGGGTAAGATGACCAAAACACCCTTTACAAGAAAGAGTGGACATACAAGTGTGGATATCATCACACTTATTGATGATCATTCTAGATATGGTTATGTATATTTGATATATAAAAAAAGTCTAAATCAATTGAAAGGTTCAAAGAATTCAGAAGTGAAGTTGAAAAACAAACTGGAAAAAATATTATAATACTTTGATCTAATTGTAGTGGTGAATACTCGAGCTAAGATTTTTAAGATTGTCTAAAAAAGAATAGAATTCTCTCATAATAAGCACCTCCTAGAACACCACAGCATAATGGACTTTCTTAAAAGAGAAATCGCACCTTATTAGATATAATATGACCTATAATAAGCTATGCAAACCTTCCATATTTTTTGCTGGAGCTATGCGTGACACGATCAAATAATTAATGTTTTTTTTTATAATGTAAGAGTGTCAAAGTAATAACTAACCTAATAAGATCAGGATTGATCCATATGGAGGTTAAGGATACAAAACCACAAATAATAATAATTATAAAAAAAAAGAGTAAAAAAAAAAAGATGTGATAATAATGTAAAGACCTAACAGAAATAAAACAATTGCCAAGGTAAAAGGATCCACTAATAATATTTCGAATAAATATAATCTAAACTCTTTTTATTACTCAACCAGAAACCACACACAAAGAAAGTTCTAATCGGATGATTTATCATTAATAGCTCATTTTAATTATCTTATTCGAGTAATGCCAACACTTGTCAATATTGTCAAGTATTCATAGTGTTTACTTATATCAACAACAAATCAAGACCCTTTCATAGATGAGGTGCTGGTTCTTCATGCGTTATGCTATGAAAGAATCAAGTATTTTTTGTGTCAATGATTGTACACCATGAATCAAGAATCACCACTTAACAAGGACGTATTAATATTGATTAAAATAACAATTACAACACATGTTAATAACAAACTTTCTTGAATTTTAACATTAAAGTCCGTGTTGAGTTTGTACTATACTTATTCTTACACCATTAGTGTAACCTTTTCACCTTGGCAAAAATAAACTTAACTAAACATAATTAAAAGAAAAACATAAATAAAAAAGATAAGAACATATCTATGATATAAAGTAACTAAGTATAATAAAGAAAATGATAACCATAAACAAGATATTAATGATAATATAACATGAAATAAAATTTGAATATTACAAAAATTCAAAGAAAGAAAGCAATAATATGGATCTTGGTATGAAAACCAAGATGTCTAAATAAATGGCAAATGCCTCATTTTATAGACTAAAATTTAGAACTATTGATATAGTGACGAATTAATTTGATGGTTAACTAATTTGGTGGCTAATTATTGATTTGGTGGATGGATAAAATATCATTGATAACATCATAATTTGAATAGGTATTGTCTCAACTTTCCAACAAAAAAATGGGCTTATTTAAATTTCTATAATTCTAGATATGGGTTGAACATCGAACAATGCCCAGGTTATAGGACAAATTCAGACTTTTTTTGTTGCTAAGTTTTGAACTAAAAAACAATAGTATTGAGTCTTGGGCTCTTCATGAATGTTTTAGACTTATATCTTAGTTTTCCATCAAGATAAACCACACCTCAATCCGATGTCGATAACTCTAGTTATAACATAAAAACCTAATAATTTTCCAGTTTGAATAGAACCAACCCAACTAGGATCTCTTCAATAAGATTAGCCCTCTCTTTGTCTCTTTATATAAACCCTAATTTTAATAATTAAACACATCAATCAGTTTTTTGAATTATGAGATATGTCTATTTTGTAAATATGCATTAAAAATTAAGCATTTACTATAAATTAAAGATATTTTATATTATTATACTTGTTATTATAAAATATGCTTAAGTTAAGGAATCTAATATTACTTTAATTGCAATATGATGATATAAAACCTTAACAAAAAAGCACTATTAAGTACTTATCAATACTCTGCAAACTACTGCTTACCTCTTAAATAGAGTTCCAATAAAATATGTTGATAAGATTTCATATGAGATATGGTAAGGTAGAAAACCAAACTTATCATATTTAAAGATTTATAGATGTGATGCATATATGAAATGAATTGTATCTGGAATGTTAGATAAATATAAGTTTATTGGATATCTAAAAGAAAATAATGGATATTATTTCTTCCACATTGTTGAGCAAAATGTATTGTCTCAAAACATGTTACATTTGTAAAGAAAAAATCTGTTCTTGAAAGAAATAGTGGGAGGAAAATAGAACTTTAAAAAGTTCAAGAACCACAAACTAATATCCAATTGAAACCCAAGTCTGAGGTTATAACATTGGATATTCAACTTGAAGCTCAAGAAACACAAGAACTCTGTTGATTTGGTAAGACATGTGATGTGCTATTGAGATATGGACTTTTGAAGGAAGTTGAAAATGATGAGTTGCTCATATTTAATGAACCTACCAACTATATAGAATCAATATCTAATATTGATTCTTAGAACTAGCTTAAAGCCATGAAATACAAGATGAATTTCATGTATACCAACTAGGTATGGACCTTGGTTGATTTACTTGAAAGGATAAACCTATTGGATATAAATGAATCTTGAAGAGAAAGACTAATATAGATGGTAATGTATAAATGTAAAATACTAGACTAGTTGTCAAAAGTTATAGACAAACACAATGGGTTAACTTTGATGAAACCTTCTAGCTATTTGCTATGTTAAAATCCATAAGGATTTTACTTGTTATAGTTGTATACCATGGTTATGATATTTGTCAAATGGATGTTAAAATTGCATTCCAGAATGAGAATCTTCATAAAGATGTGTATATGACACAACTTTAAGGTTTAGAATCCGAGATTTTTTCCAATAAAATATGCAAGTTATAAAAAAAATCCATTAATGGACTTAAACAAGCTTTAAGAATGTTATAACCTAATTTTGGGTCCTTTAAAATTCTTTTATGTAAGAAATATTTTCTCATTTTGAAAATTAAAAAACTTAAAAAAATAAAAAAATATTTTAGGGTCACAAATGGACAAATAATTTAAAGGTGGAAAAAATGGGTTAAAAAGGACTTAATCACATAAATTAAAAGTTGAAGGACTAAATTAGACCAAATGACAAAGGTTGGGAACTCAATTACAATGACAGAGGGCTTAATTGAATAAAACAATGACCAAATTAAAGAAAGATATTAAAAATTGGGCAAAGATGTAAAATAATTAAGTTTCAGGACTTGATTGAATTTTTAATAAGCCTAATTGATTTAATTAAAGACTTAATCGAAAGTGAAATTAAATTTGAAAGTCAATTTAGCTAGAATTGAAAGAATTAATTAAGTTTAAAGACTTAATTAAACATTTAATGGGTTTAATTGACTTAACTAAAGACTTAATTGAAGGAAAATTACGTTTGAAAGCTTAATTTAGATCAAATTTCAAGAACTGGAAGTTCTAAGGACCAATTTTGAATTTTAATAAGTTAATTAGTCAAGCAGGAGTATAATTATGAATAAAATAAAGTCTAAAAACCAATTAGAGGCTTAATTAAAGAAATTCAAAACCAAGAACTAAGATGTAAAAGGCAAGCACATTTAAGGACCAAAATTGATTGAATCAGGAGTCAAATTGAAAATTTAATGATCAATTAAGGACTACATTGTATAATATGAAAACCAAGGACCAATTTATAAAAGCATATTAATCACATGATTCCAATTAACATTGTTAGTGGTGTCATTGTATGAATGGAAGAGTTTTTAGGTTAATTGAGGGTGCAGGTGCAAAAATTCAACGTCTAGGGACTATAATGAAAATTCATAAAAACCTAATTGAAACCCTAATTTTGAAAGATTTAAAATAGGCGACATGTATTTTAGGCTTCAATGAAGGAAGAGATAATGCATCATTCAACCACTATTCTTCTTTTTCATCAGTCGAGAAGGTTGATTGTGGAGCCACCTTTAAACGAATGAATGTAACGTCTTCGACCACCTCAATACCTTTAATTGGTACTAAATGTATGAGAAACACTTTATTTACAAGGATCAGCCATCCTCATCTAATATCATATTTGTCTCAAGGAACTCGCCAATATCTTGTCCCTAGGCAGCCTCTACTACCCTGACAAACTCAAAATGATCGAGTGCTAATTTTTTAATTAATGAATATGGGGTTCTAGATTTTAAAATTGAGCTTGGTTTGTTCATAGTGATAAATATGCATCTCCTCTACATGTTTTAAGTCCTCTGATGGAACTTTTATATCCTAATCTCCATGATTAATTCATCAAAGTACCCTATCTAATCAGTCTTACTAAAAAAAGGTCACCCACCAAAGAGCCAACTTTGAGGCTGTTTTCTTTCAGTATGATTCATTGCACAAAAGACAAAAGAAAAGCATACACCATAGCTTTCAGGGAAGATTGTAGAAGAGAGAGGGAGAGAGAATCTTCCATAACAACCTACCTTTGGAAAACCACCATTGAAATTATAGGTGGTTTTATAACTTCCTAATTTTGCTTCTGCCTATAAAAGGGGGGGGTTGAAAGAAAAAAGTGAGGAAAAGAAAGAAATAAAAACAATAAGCAAAAGTGAGGAGAAAATAAAAGAAAGGAAGAAAAAAAGAAAAGCAAAGGAATAAGGCTGAAAGGAGCTGGAAACAAGAAGAAAATAAGCAAGAACATCTAGAAAAAAGATTGTATTTTGATCGAAAGGTATACCATTTACCCTTGATGAGATGACGTAGCTTAATGGGCACATTCCTGCTTAATTCATTTTAAATGTTTACTTAAATGCTTAATGTTTATCCAATATAATTAGTTGTTGGTTTAATTTTACATGGTCTAGCTCCATGTGCCTATGATTTGATGCAACTTGATCTCTAGTTTTGATTTGATTTATAGGTTCTTGTGATGTTCTTATTGTTCTTGATAATATTCAACTAGAAATCACCATTTGATCTTTGAAAATTCTATTTTTGATTATGGGTCGTGTTTTTGGGTCATGTGCCAGGCTGGGAAGCCCAATCTATATGATTGGGTTGAGCCTTTAAGGCCTAAGACTGTGTTTGACAAAGCCATGATTTGTCAAAGAGAGAAACACATTTTTGGGTCTTTAAAGCTCATTTGGCAAACATGCCCTTCAAGTAATTTTTAAACTTGTGTTTTTAAGTTGAAGCTTGTCTGACAAATATGCGTTAACACATTTATTCAAAGTCTTATTTTTTTTTTTTTGCCAAACACTCCTTAGTTTAATTTTTATATTTTTGGAGGATCATTTTGCAATTAATTTTAGGTTTTTATACCATTTTTACCCTTTTATATTTAATATTTGAGATTATAAACTTATACGTAAGACATTTGTTTTATATTAAATAAATCAGTTTTTTAAAAATTGAAAAACAACAAAAATCCTTTTTTAAGGAAAAAATTAGATTTATGTTTTAAATTGCATATGGCAAAAGTCTAAGATAATTTTCATGCATATTTTCTTATAAAATAAAAAATATTTTCTTTATTTTTAAGAAAAAATCAATTAATGAATTTTATAACTAGTTTGTAAATATTCAAAAGAATTTGGTCTAAATTTAAAAAACTTCAAGAAAAATCAATTTTTTTATTTTTAATATCAGGATTTACTAACTTACACGTAAGTCATGTTTCCAATATTAAAAAGGAAAATTAAGCCCATAATAAATAAAATAATCCCCCTCCCCTCTCTCATTTGGTTTACTTTTATTATTTAGGAATTACAAAATTATATATAAGACGTATTCCTAGTATTAAATAAAAACAAAAATATAAAATATAATAAAATATAGTTTGGTTTTAGAATTGCTAGATTTGACCCATAAAGCCTTGGTTCGCCCTGCTGAAGTTGATTTGTTTTAACCAATAGATAGATTAATAGTTTTAAAAAAATGCAATAGAGCCTTAATAATAATCAGACAAATAAACAATGCAATTTACTTTAAATAGGGTGTATTAGAAGTGATATTCTTCCCTATACACAACCAATCCCTTATTCAGACCCTGTATACCAGTTAGGATTCCTAGTGACCAAAACACTAGGTGGCGACTCCAAACCTTTAAACCATAAAAGAATAAGAATCTCTTATTCTTTCCACAACCAAATCTGATCCAAAAGGATGATCATCGTGACGTACACATACAAAAAATAAGTTGGAATATCTTTTTTGATGAGATAATAAAAAAGTTTGATTTTATAAAAAATATGCATGGTCCTTGTATTTATAAAAAGGTTGGTGGGAGTAGAGTTATTTTTTGAATATTATATGTAGACGACATATTATTGATAGAAAATGACATTCATTTACTCCGATTAGTATATATTTGGTTGTCCAAGAATTTCTTCGTAAAGGATATTAGAGAAGCAACCTATATATTAGGAAAAAAAGATCTATAAATATAGGTCTACAAGGTTGTTTGGATTGTTCCAATCCATATAGACAAGATATTAAAACAATTTAGCATGAAAAAATCTAAGAGAAGATACTTGCCTATTTCATAAGGAATGCATCTCTTTAAGGAAATATGCCCTAAGACACAAATTGAGAGATAGGATAGAAATGATAACCTATGTTTTAGCAATAAGATCCACCATATATGCAATGTTATATACAAGACTATATGTATCTTATACTTTGAGTATATCGAGTAGATACCGATCTAATATAAGTAAGGGTCATTGGAAGATAATTAAAAACATTATGAAGTACTTAAGAAAAACTAAGAATATCTTTCTAGTCTATAAAGGACATGAACTAGTAGTTTATGGTTATTTAGATACTAGTTTCCAATTAGATATTGATGATAATAAATCTCAATTAGGATATTTTTTTACTCTAAATGGTAATGTTGTGAGTTAGAAGAGTTTCAAGTAAGAGACCACAACAGATTCTACAATTGAAAATGAGTACATCTTTATGTTTGAGGCTACAAAAGAGGTTGTATAGATTAAGAGGTTCATCACTAAACTAGGTACGATTCCTAGAATTGTTAATTAAGTAACCCTGTACTATGATAACAATGGAGCCATCTTACAAGCAAAAGAACTAATGTCTTATAAACAATCCAAACATGTATTTAGGCGATTCAATTTGATTAGAAAAAAATATAAAAGTAAAGATGTAAAGATAGAATGAATACCAACTAAAAAGAATCTCATAGATTCTTTCAATATGGCACTGTCTCAGCAGAAACATGATCATCATATGGAGGGATATGATATTAGAATAGATGAGAAATTAGCTTTAGTGCAAGTAGAAGATTATTAACCTTGGTCTTTCGCTAGATATTGTACTTGATCTTCAAATATAAATCAATCAATTTATTGAATTGATAATAAGTTAAATTATTTAATTTATTTAATCCTATTTGATTTAGATTATAATTTATATTTGAGTCAACTTATTAGGAAACATATGAATCACATATATAAGAATCATTGATCAGAAATTAAACTAGGATAATTAATCAAGTAGGACTTGATTGTAAATAAGTTTTAGAAATTGAAGACTGAAATGTAATTATTACAAGGAATTATATTTTTAGACTTAGAAAAATCAAGTAGGGACTTGATTGAATAGATTTATAAAACTGCATTGAAATAATATATGTAAAATTATTCAAGTGGCAAATTGATATTTGATCATTTATACGGCAGCACTTGATTTTACGGATTATGCTTTTTTATGGCGGGAAAACTTAAAGATTCAGAGGATAAGGGATGGAGAAGAGGAGATTACAACGTGGGCAACTATGAAAAAAGTGATGAAGAAGAGATTTGTTCCTGATTACTATAAACATGAGCTATATACATCAGACTTCAGACTTTGCGACAAGGATCTTTGAGCGTTAAAGAGTATGTGAAAGAGTTTGAGTTGCTGCTGATTCGATGTGAATTGATGGAACCCCAAGAGCAAACAATAGCTAGATTTCTTGGAGGGTTGAGGAAGGATATAACTAATGTTGTTGAATTACAGCCGTACATCTTCCTTGAGGAAGTTATAAAGCTTGCAACTCGAGTAGAGAGGCAGCAGAAACGAGGAGGTGTCCAAACTGGTGTAACTACGTCAAGCACAACAAGAGCTGTTTCTACACCTATATGAACATGGAGCACACCTAAACGAGATGAGAAGGTGGAGTTTACTAAGGGGAATACTAGTTCTGATTCTTTGAAGGGAAATGAGAAGGTGATAAAACCTCAACATCCTAGGAGGTCTCGGGACATCAAGTGCTTAGGACATGGGCACATTGCTTCGGAATGTCCAAATAAAAGGGTGATGATTTTGCATGGGGATCATGAAGAGCTGATCAGTGGAGATGAGGTTGAAACTGAAGATGAAGATATGAGGTACAAGTGGCTGAACAAGAAGAGGATTTTGAACCAATTAAGGGAGATTTGTTGGTTGTGTAACGGGTTCTGAATGCACAAATTGACGTTAATGATGAGCAACGCGAGAACATCTTTTATACTCGATGTCAGATTCGAGATAAGGTGTGTGGGATGATCATTGACAATGGAAGTTGCACTAATGTTGCGTCAACTACCTTGGTGGAGAAATTGGGTTTAACTACCCTTCCACATCCCAGGTCGTACAGTTTGCGATGGCTGAATGAGAATAAGGAGATTCGGGTGACAAAGCAAGTATGTGTACCTTTTTCCATTAAAACCTATCATGACGAGGTTTTGTGTGAAGTTGCACCGATGTCAGCTAGCCATTTGTTGCTGGGTCATCCATGGCAGTTTGATAAGGATGTGACCTACAATGGACAAAATAATACTTATTCTTTTATGCTGAATGGAAAGAAGGTGAACTTGTTACCAATGAGTTCTCAACAGGTTAGAGAGGATCAGATACGAAGCCAATAAAAGGAGGTGAAATCACGTAAGGGGCTGTTGTTAGCCAAAAAGGAGACATCAAACAAGTATTAGCTTCGGCGGGGGCTGTTTTCATGATCTGGGCAAAGCAATTACTACAAGTAAAAGGATTGGACTTACTAAGACAGATTAAGGAATTGCTTAAAGAATTTAAAGATGTGTTTCCAGATGAATTACTTAAAGGGTTACCACCAATTCGTGGAATTGAGCATCAAATTGATTTGGTGCCGGGAGCTTCACTTCTTAATAGACCAGCATATAGATGTAATCCAGAGGAAGCAAAAAAGATTCAAAGGCAGGTTGGTGAGCTTTTAGAGAAGGGCTATGTGTGAGAATCACTCAATCCATGTTCTGTACCTACTTTGCTTGTACCGAAGAAAGATGGTACCATGAGGATGTGTATGGACAACTGCACTATCAATAAAATAACAGTTAAGTATTGATTTCCTATACCCAGACTTGATGATTTGCTTGATGAGTTGCATGGTGCTGCATTGTTTTCTAAAGTCGATTTGATGAGTGGTTATAACCAAATTAGAATGAAAGAGGGAGATGAATGAAAACAACATTTAAAACTAAACAGGGGTTATATGAATGGATGGTAATGCCGTTTAGGTTATCTAATGCGCCTAGTACATTTATGAGGCTTATAAATCATGTTTTGAGGAAGTATATTGGGTTGTTTGTTGTAATATATTTTGACGATATCCTGGTGTATAACAAGACCTTTGATGTCATGTGAAGCATCTTAGAGTTGTGTTTGAAACTTTGCGAGATTCTAAGTTGTATGGGAAACTCACAAAGCGTTACTTCTGACACGATCAAAGAGTTGATGTCTTATCCCAAATGCAGGAGTGTCACAGTAATAAATAACCCGGCAAGACCGGGGTCGAACAACAGGGAGGTGAACTATAATAATAATAATAATAATAATAATAATAATAATAACAATAATAATGAAAACAACAATGAAGATGATGATGATGGTGATGATGAGTTAAAGAGGACTTTGAGATGTAAGATAAATGTAAAGATTAAACAATGATAAAAACAAATGTCAAGGTTAGAGGATCCACTAATAGTATTAGAGATAAGTAAAGTATAAACTCTTTATAAATTATCAACATAAT
>Ga0325414_1001547_pt1 | contig 22393 bp, 13 predicted proteins | sample PopdelMetagenome_8_FD_206183 | JGI IMG/M metagenome (GOLD analysis project Ga0325414, IMG submission 206183) | Populus deltoides microbial communities from Bellville, Georgia, United States - Leaf-PdKOR-R3 | ecosystem: Host-associated > Plants > Phyllosphere > Phylloplane/Leaf | place: USA... | reverse complement strand
TTATTAAGTCAATTTCAGGATTCAAACCCTTAAATTGGTTGACCTATCAAATTTAAATAGGTAAATAAACATAACAGAGTAAACTAAATTAATTAGTTGATAATGCTGTACATGAGTTCCAATCGATAAAAAAAAGTAATGCTAGTTAGTTGATATCTTAATATTACTTAAAAGTCAACCAAAAATATCTAATTCGGTTTGATTTTGTATTTTGAGGTTTTATAAGTTGGTTGATAAATTAATTTTTAGGTGTTGAGAGGGTGTTTATAAAGTTTTTTTTTGTTGTTAAAATAGGTTATAAAATGGAATTTTTGGGTAAAATTAGATTTGTCTTGATTTTCTGGTCACCACATCTGAGTAAACAAGCGACATGTTATCTGCTCTTAAAAAAAAAGGAACGGACAATACCTCACTTAAAAGGATTAAAAAAAGACTCAATAGCATATATAGGTCTAGGTCACCAGAGCCACTTGCCTGAGCTATTTTTTTAATAGACTCAGACACACTAAGCTTTTTTATGGGGCTTTTTTTATGTAATTCTTTTTATTCTTTACTTGGGTACAAGATAAAATTTTTTTAAAAAAAACTATTAAATCCAGTTAGATTCTTATCATATATTACGGATTCAACGTGTTAAGATATAATATTTTAGACTTTTTTTTAATACAGTTTCCCATTAATTCAAAAAATATATAGTTTAGCCCTGTGTTATCATTAATATATATTTTTTTCAACTTAAATTTTTTTTAAAATGTAATTTTATCATTTTTTATCATTTAAATTAAAAAAAAAATAATGTCTAATTACCACCGCCATCACCTCATTGTTCATCTTTGATTGGAACTAGAGATTAAGATAACTGGCTTCTGCCTATTAATTTCACGAACAATCTTTAAGAACGATATGAGAGAGATCCTTCAAGTTTCCCGTGGAATATTTGCAGGAAGAAACTTGGAGGTAATGAAGGGCACCTAAAGGTGTGCGCAGGATAAGTTGAATTGCAACTACAAGGTAAGGGCAGCGGGGCGCTCCTTGCAAGCCTGCATGCAGTATCCTTCCTGCTCAAAGGTTAGCTTTCGGGAATTGGATCCTAGATTTCTGTCACACTTGTTCCTTTTCTTTTTCTTTTTCTTTTTCTTTTTCTTTTTTTGGAAAATTAGCATAAAGTGACATCCGCCCCCTCATGATTTTCACGTGCGTGGCTTAAAATCAAGCTTGTTTTTCTTATTTTTTTTTTTAAAAATATTTAGTTAAAAATTATTCACATTTGTGAGTACTTAGTACCATATCACCCAGAATAGTTTGATAGCCCTTTGTCTTGTGACACCCGGCCCCTTATATTTTTTTTTTTACAAATTAAAGGTCAATTAATGCAATTTTTTGTGTTTGAGTATTTTTTACATATCTTTTTAAATATTTTCTTTATTTTTAATTGACCTATTTTCTCCATTCAATAAAAAATATTTTAGTTTCAAGTAAAATTATATACATTTTTTTTCTATTGTCTTTGAATCTAAAAGCCAGAATCTTGGATAAAAATATTTTTTATTTCAGTGTACCGTAAATAATTATATTTTGTTATAGTAACAGTTTTTTAGTTTTTTTTAATTAAAAAAAACAATAATAGTTCAAGTTAAAAACATTGTCAAGAATGACTACACATGAGATTACATTAAAAAAAAAATAGTCTGTTAAAAAAACAGAAAATATCATAATGAATTTTACTACATCTTTAAGAGTAGTAAAATAAATGTGACAAATTCAAAATAAAAAAAATATTAAAAAATAAAAAAATTATATATAAAAAAGAAAACTAAGCATCTAAATATAGATAAAATAATGTTTGAAATCATAGAAGTGATTGTTTTTTTAAAGAACATTAAAATAATTTTTTTATTTTTAAAAATTTATTTTTAATATTATTATATCAAAATAATTGATAACTATAAAAAATTAATTTAAAATTTAAAAAATAATAATTTTTTAAAAAAAACAAGACACTCTGGATGTTGATGGTGTGACGTTCAAGTCTTCTTCTTTCTTGAGCTAACCGGGCCACATTCTGACAATCTCGACGACAATATGGCAAGTCACCACTTTGTTTTTCTTTTAAAAAATGCTTTTAAATCCTTATTTAATATTTAAAGTTTTGTTTTAAGGCTGTTTCAAGTGTTTTTAATTTGAAAATTTATTAAAATGATATTTTTTTTATTTTTTAAAATTTATTTTTTATATTAACATATAAAATGATTAAAAAACATATAAAATAATAATTTGAATTAAAAAAAAAACTAAATGCATTTTGATCGGCAATGTCAAACTAATCATCCAAAAATAATTTCAAAAACCAGATTGAAATGATAAACAGACACAAAAAAACAGATTCAAAAGTTTTCAGATCCACACTTTCAAATCAATTTAAAAAATTCATGACAGTAATAAATTAAATCTATTATTAATTTCAATCAATGTTATAACATTGATATTTTTATTTTATTAACATTGATTTTTTTATTTTATTTTTCATCTATTATTATTATTATTATTATTATTATTATTAGTACTTGTTTTTTCTTACTGTATCAATTAATTTTTTAAAACAAAAAATCATTTTCACTTATATATATATATATATATATATATATATCCAACCATGATGAATAACTTCTCATTTACATAACCGACATTTCATGTTAGCTACTTGTCTCGGTTCAGTCGTATACTTGTAATAAATTAAATCTTGTATGACAATAACGGCACAAGGGGCTCGGATGCTCTTGTGCTCGGATGCTTGGAAGGGATGAAAAACAAATGAAAAAACAACGACAATGCAAGTAAAATATTAAATTGAATGCTCAATGTTGCTAACCAACAGATAAATTGTGTAATTAGCGCAGGAAAAAAAGAGTAACTAACATAGAATAAAAAATTGATCTTACATTTACTGTGCTAATTAAAAAAAAAAAATCCTGGACGAACGGGGCAGATGTTAAGAAGCCGTGCTCGCTTGCATAATGACAACCCACAAACCTGTTGAACCACTAATTGCATATTTGATATTCTGATTCTGCTGTCCTAACCGTTTCCTTTTCTTGGTCACGTGAATTTCCCTCCATCTTTATTTTTTTCCATGTTCAAAAAAAGAAAGAAAGAACATGGCGATTAAAGAAATAAGGATGGATTTGAGAACAGTTTTGCTTCGCATCCACGCCGAAAAAAGAAATCACTTTAACCATAACCTCTCGTTCACTCGATCACATAAATACTATCCATTGCTATTTGAAATGGGAGGTGGAGGAGAGTTTGATGAAAGAAAATGATGGATTAGGGTGAAAAAAGGGGACCACACATTTCTGATCAATCATCTTCTTCAATAAATTCTCTCCCTCTGCACCTTTTTCTCATCCTTTTATTTTCTACCAGCGTTTCTTGTGTCTTTGGTTTTTAGATTTTAAACAGGTCTGGGTAGCTTGTTGGGTGCACCTAATTGTGGTTCTATCTCAACTAACCAGATCTGTATCTCATAACTTGTTGTTGTTTTTAAAGCTTAAAGCTCGTTTCTTTCGTGTTTCTACTCACCGGATTTCAGATCTTTAGAGAGATATGGGTCTCTGTATCTAGCCTTTCTTATCCTGCTTTGGTAATAGTTTTTTTTTTTTTCAAGTTTATATTCTTATGGGGATCTCCATGTGTCAGAGGCCCATATCAGATCTGAATACCCCACCACCTTCATTAGTTCTCCTCTTAGGTTCATCTAATACAACCCCCATTTCCTCTTTTTTTGATTGACAGCTGTTTAAGCTGTCTGTACTAACTAGCATATTGTGGTGCACTGGTGTTCGTAAAGGAGATAAGAGTTGAGGATTCCACAGTTTCATTTTGGATTCTTGAATTGGTTTATGCGGCAATTGACATCTCACACAAGTGAAAAAGTCTGTTCTTCAGGGTGTTTATAGATAGAAGAAAGCTTTCATTTTTGATCTAATTTAGACTTTTATGAAGGAGGAGGCCCACTGGTGGGTTTGGTGGGCTTTCTCTATACCAATAAAACCCCATTTTATGAAAGAAAAGATTATTCCTTTTTACAAGATCCTACTTTGTTAAAATCAATCTTGTTTTGTTTTTTTAATGCGAGTGTTGTTGTTGGAGGAGGAGGAAGGAGAAGAGAAGACACAAATGGGTTTCCTTTAATTTCCCCTCTCTCTATTTTATTTACCATTGCTTTTTTCCCATTATTGGTTCTTCTATTGATCTTCCACTACTTTATCTAACAATTTATGCCAAACTTGAGTTTGACCCGCAATACAATACCTTTTTATCTCTAATGCTACTTTACTTCTTCATCACTTGTTTCTCCTTCATCCTATTTTTAAAGCCCCTCCCTCTCAAGCCTTTCCTTCCATGGGCAAGTGAAATAAGATTGCTGTCATTCTGGTTCTTGAAGGACTTGTTTCTCTTCTCTTGTTTAGGTTCATTGAGGAATACCCTTTTGAAAGTTTTTTATATCAATATAATTCCTTTAAAAACATCAATTAAGAAGATGAGTCTAAGTTCAAGTGCAAGAGCAGAAAAAAGCGCTCTTGATGATGAGACTGGAGGGATGTCTGTTTTGGACTTGCCTGAATTGGCCTTGGAATGTGTTCTTGAGAGGTTACCTCCTGCTGGGCTCTGCAGCATGGCAGGGGTCTGTACTTCTTTGAGGGAAAGGTGTGTGAGTGATCATTTATGGGAAAAGCATATGAAGCATAAATGGGGCAGGGTTATTGGCCCTGCTGCTTATAGGGAGTGGCAATGGCATTTAGCTTCGAGAAAGGATCTCGGGAGTTGCAAACAAGGCAAGCCAAAAGGGTTTATGAGGCTTCTGTCTTTTTTTTGGCCTTCTTCATGGAGTACACCTAAGGTCGATCCCGTTAACAATAGCAGGCAGAGGAGTTCTTTGCCTGTTAATTCAATCATGTCCTGGTACCTTGCTCTTGAGACTGGCAAGTTCTGGTTCCCTGCTCAAGTCTTTAACCGTGAGGTATTGATCATGACCGTATTCTTTTTTGTTTCCATTAATTAATTAGCTTTAATTTTACTTAAAAAACTGAATAAATCTTTTTTCCTCAAGGCTACAAAACTATAATTGTGCTCTTAACTCAGTAGCCTCCAGAGGATTGATGTGTTCGGCTTTATGAATTTTCATCCCTGGTAGTAAAAGTTCTTGTGTTGTATTCCAGAACGGGCACGTTGGATTCATGTTATCATGCTATGACGCTGAACTTAACTATGATCCCCGGACGGATACATTTCAAGCCAGGTGATCGAAATAATTTTCTTCTTGGCCATGTTTCTCAATAGATTTTTTACTTATGGACATCATAGCTACTATCCATAGGGCGTTGTAGATTCTTAAATTAGCTTTTTCTGTAAAAGATGTTGATGTAAAAATAATGAATGGCAAAAGGAATACTGATAGGGTAAGTGTATCTAGTGGATTGAATTTTATATGTTTTGTCTATTTCAGGTACCCACCACATGGAAGGAGAGCAATTTCCATAGAGAGCGGTGTGCCATGGGAAAGGCTTAGAGCGCCATCTGTTGATACCTCTCCACATGATCTACATATCTCTGATTGCTTGCATGATTCACTCCCTGGCGATCACATTGAGATTCAGTGGAGAAGAAACAAAGAATTTCCTTATGGTTTGTTCTCCATACCAGTAACTTGCTACTAATCAGAATTTCTCTATGTTTTATCAAAGTTGCATATTTGAATATTAGAGTATTAAAAGAAGAATTATTCAGCTTTAATCGGCTCATTATTGACTACAAAGAAGAGCTGGAGACAAGTAATTTTATATTGGTGATCTCTAAAATCTAGGGGAACTTTTTATCATACAAAATACTCTTCTTGTCAGTAGGAGCCAGAGACAGCAGAGGCCCTATTTTATATTCAAGTCATTCTTTTTGAATTTGCTATAGAACCTGCCTACATAAACGCATAGTCCTTTTAGCATGTAGACACAAGTGTATGTTGAATATATTAATTATATTAATCTGATTTGAAACGATTTAATGTTAATGTTTGATTAAATATTACCATGAATATCTGCAGGTTGGTGGTATGGCGTTGTAGGTCACTTGGAATCATGTGATGGAAATGAAAATTATTGTCGGTGTCATAATAGTGGTAAGTTCATTTTATCTTTTCTTCGTAGCAAGTACCACTTTATGCTCCATGTGATTGCCTAGAAGATAAGATTTTGAGGAATCTTACTTTTATTTTGTCTAAACCATCTTGCTTAACACAAAAATAACACAGTTTTTGTCCGGCTTCATGTTTACCAACATTAGGTGAAACATTTTGAAGAGAGAATGAAAGAGAGTTTCAAGCAGTGCACTTGAATAATATTTTCATTTTTAGTGAAAGATGCAATTAACATCTTTCCTTTTAAAATATGTATGAGATTAATATAAAGTTTACTTTCACTGATTGGACCCAGTTTTGGGTTTTGGGCAAGTCCTTTTCTTGAATTCGATTTTTCAGTCTATGGACCACTAAGTTATACTATTTGATTGGTCCCAAACGACAAATCCCTATCAAAATGTCACAGCTTCCACCAACATTTTGATAACCTCTGTCTAGTGGAATATTTATGGCCAACCACATAGAAAGAACTTAATGTCTTTTATAGGCTTCCCTTTGTTTGTTAAGTTGGAACAGCTAGCTAGGGCTGCAATAAATTTCCCATTGTAAGCTTCCAATCTTTCATTCAATTTTCTGACCTCTTTGCTAGCTTAATGGACTTCTGTTGTCTTGAAGTTAAATACACCACTTGATGATCCGCTAGTCAAGTTACATCACCAAAAAGAAACTGCTTTTGGCCTGCTAGTTGCAACTTTGATGAAAAGAGAATGTTTATGTCTCTATTTGTACTGCAAAGAATTCAGTCTTGTTAAAAAATGTGAAGTCTAAGTCTTACACTGGATATAGAACTCTTATCCATTTGTTTTGACGATGGACAAATGTTGAAGCTCCTGGTGTTCTAGCCCTCTGTTAACTGATGATAGGTTTTCAATCTGTGATTGCAAAAGCCAAATTTATTCGCAACTTTGTATAGGTCATGCATGCATGCTAATGAAATGCCTGATTTTGGTTACTTAGCTATCATGAGGAATCTAGTAATTGGTGGTCTCGTTTTTCATAATTGAGAAAAGATGTCAATTCATCTAATGTTCCCCTTTTTTTTGGTCCATTCCTTTTTCTTAAGTGCACAAATTATGATTTTGACTCCAAATTTTGTATCACCAGTCACTGAGAGAAAAAAAGGTATGCAAGCTCAGAGTGTTTGGTATCGTTTAGTTTTTTTTCTGCCCAATCACATAGAAAAAATTATTTGGTTAGTCAAATAGTTTTTGCCTTTTGCACTGGAATCCATATATAATTACGTTTCAAAATTTTGTTTTGTAGAAGCTAAAATAACCTGCTTTTTATTCATGAAGACATGTTTCTCATTTATTTTGCATGCAAAAATCCATTTTAAAACAGTTTTAAGAAAACATATTTTTTAAAACTTATTTATTTAAAACCGGAACTGAAAGTGTTTTTTTAAAACCGAAACCACAAAAGTTACCACAATATCAAACACACGTAATTGGCAAAACACACATAATTGGCAACTGAGGCGAAAAGCTACTGCATGCTAGTTGAATTTTGGCTTGCTTATAATCCTTTTAGTCCCTAACTAACATAAAATTTCTGCAAACAGACACTGTAGTGTTGGAGTTCCACCAGTACACTCCTGGCTCACGGTGGAGAAGCACTACGGTCAACAGGAAGGAGCATCGGGAGGAGGGGAATGAGGCAGATGGATTTTATGGAGGGATTAGAAAGCTATATAAGAATGAAGAAATATCCAGGTGGAGGAGGCTTTGGCCGACTGAAGTGTTGGAATAGGCATTTATTTGCAACACGAAAGTTCCACGACTGACTGCGCACGAGTTTAAAATATAGAAGCCTACATTTTATCCAAAAATGAATTTCTTCCTTTCTAAAACCGTAATATAAAAGAAGAAAATAGGACTTGTAATTTAGCTCCATGAATGCGGTTGCCATTATCCATCGTGTTTCTAGTCTCCATGCTTTTTTCGAGGTGGCCATTTCATGTGATCCTGCAAATTATGTAAACATTTACGAAGTGGTATATAAAATTTTCAATCAAAGCTCTCATAAGCTCAATATTAGAGCTCGAATATCAACTTTGATCATACAGATCTTTTCTGGGATTATCTTGTGGTTCCTGTGCTGTTCTCAGTGATAGACCGGTGTCTAATATCACATAACCAGAGAAATGAAAACGAATGTACAATTTCAATGTGATCATGAGCAAGAAATAACAAATACAGCTCTTCAAAGGGGAAAAAGAAAAAGAAAAAACCAATGTCCGAAACGTCTGCATATCCATTATTCCATTAAAGAAGCCAGTAAAGCAATGCAAGTTTTAATTATGATAAACAAACAATAGGAAGAGGAAAAAAGGTAATTCATACATCGAATTTAATACCATAATCTCCATAAACACAATGGGATAACCTTCTAAAATAGTATCTACAGCAAACAAAATGGGTTTTTCACTCAGCACATTTTGCTCCATAACCCATGCACAAAGACAGCTTTGGCATATAATGTGGTGGTGTTACCTTGGTTATTTTAGACACTCCTTTCTTCTCATTGTGTGCCACTAACCCCACAGACTTAATGCTTAATTTCCTCTTAATTTTCTGATTTGAAACTTCCACAGTTTGTTCTGTTTGCTTATTATTATATTCATCACTTCTCCTCATAGATAAACTCCCGTGAAGAAAGTTTTTCATCCTCTGCCTCTTGCTTTCTCTCTCACAAGGCTCTCCACTTTCTTCGGCGTTGTCTCCTGCCTTTACCATGGGCTCTTGAAGAGTTGACTTATTGGGCTTTCTTGGCCACTCGGGGTCTATTTTCACCAGTCTAGCTTTTCTTGCAAACAGAACTCTTTTCGGCTCAGCTAGCCTTTTTGGGCTTCCTGCTTTCGTTACATTTGGAATCCATATGCGAGGAGGCAACCCATACGGCTTCTGTTGATTATACAGATTCGGCCCGGTAGGACCCGATCGTTCACACTGGTGATAAATGCGGCCCATCAAGTCACTGCTGGCTCGTAGAGGCGACATGGACCGAGCCCGTCTATGGTTGATTTTCTGCCATTTTCCCTTCCTTTCTCCCTTGACAGTCTTCAAAGCTGCCATGAATGGATCGAAATCATCGTTCCACACATTCCTTCGTGGAAATGAAATTTTAATTTTCGCTATTTGGGACTCGGGGGATGTCGGAGTTGAGCTGTGACTACCAAATTTGCCATTGGTAGGGTACTGGTGACACGGCGGAGGTTTTAGTGGCATGACCTTACCATGACAAAATAACTCATCCGCATATGCCATGGCAGGAAATGATTCCTTATGTTGTCTTCGGTGCTTATGTTGCTCTTCCATTGCGTCGTCAAATCTCATACTGTCTCCCGAGTGAATATCATCGATGTTGAAACGTCGACTGTTTCCGAATTCAAAGTCATCCATACTGGGATTTGCATCTTCATATATTTTCGGTGTGGTGGCTCGGATTCAAGATCACATGTAGCATCGGACGTCCCTTTGGTTGGACTAGCAGGTGCTCTATAGAAACAGATATTGTTGTCTAGGTTGAACCCTCGTGGAATTGTGGGTGAACTCGTAAAGAAACAATCATTTGAGATTTCAAGCGCCATGGTTTGTGTGGTCAGTATAGAGGCCTTGCCTTGGATATGCCAAAGAAATAATTCCTTTCTAACAACAAAGGCTGGGCCTCCTCTAGCTTCCAAATTATCCTCCAAAGATTCCGAACGTATAAGAGAAAATCTCGGTGGCTGTCTCTAAAGTCCTGTCAACTTCTACCACATCCATGGCCGCATGATGCAGGATTGGAATATTATTGTTTGGAGAATGAGAAGGGCATCATTACGAGTTTCTTACACTAGATATCCTCGGTCAACTACTAGATTATAACTAATCTCGACGTTTTTCTAGTATTACATGACAAAATGTGCTTCTTCATGAATTGTCTTAATGCCTATCCCTAACAGATCAAGATGCCTAGTCTTTATAGTCGCGGGCTAAAATGTGGCTCGAGGGTTGAAAGACAATGAAGTTTTGAGTCCCGGATGGGTTGGTCAACAACAGGCTCGTGACAATTTTCTGGCAAAAAGTGTACAGCTAATTAAACTAGAAGATGGTCACAGTTCACGATTAGTTCTGCTAGGGGTCAGAAATCACATATGGTTCTGGAAATAAGAATCCAAATCATGCAAGCATAGTGCATTTTTCTCTCAAATACAAACAATAGATGAACAGATCCATGTATAATTGACTGATGAGTTGATAAGACTAAAGGGTTAAAGTTATATTTGTGCATGAGGGTACTGTTTTCAACAATCACACCCGTTTCACCAACCATTTTCTAAGGGAGAAGGAAAGCTCTTCCAAAATCTAAAGTAGATACTGTCTCATGACTTTGACGAAATAAAGATGTACAGATGTTTTTTGTTTTTTTGTTTTTTAAGGTACATTGCTTACTGGAAATTGGAATTAAAATCAAATTCTAGCTCTTCCCATTCTTTTTCAACCCATATTTGAGTATCGGCAGCGCTTTGCTATCCCAAATTATCGTATCCATGCCAGCAATTATGTTTTTGAGAATTTTTAGATTTTTTTTCTAGTATTTTTTTATTATTTTAATATACTAATATTAAAAATAAATTTTTAAAAAATTATATTTACTACACTATACTTCCAAACAAGCACATAATTCTTAAATTAATAGGAAAGAAAACAACACAAATTGTTTAACATATTAATTGTTTATTTAGAAAAAAAACTATTCAAGAAAAAATTGTATTATTATTTAGTCTAGTTTAATATTCAAGGTTATTTGCCCATTAAATTTAATATTCTTTATAAATAGAAAAATATTCTCATTGTTTAATATTTTTTTTCTTCGCTAACTACCGTTTACTGACACCAACCAAGCTTTAGGAGTGAGCAAAAAAACTGATAAATCAAAAAAACCGAACAAAAAATACTGAATTAACCAATTAAAAAATCACAAAAAAATTCCGGTTCGGTTCGTTTTCAGTTTCTAAAGTTTGAAACCGATTGAACTGAACCGAATCGAACCAGTTCAACCAGCAAGCACTAAAAAAAAGTATAAATACAATATTTTCTAACCCTAAAATCACATTTAGCCATCAGCCTCCTCTCTACATATCCTTCCCTCCCTTTAGCCCTTTTAGCCCCCCTTTTTCTTTACTCTTCTTTGCTTTGATTTTTCTCCCTTCCCTTTGCTCTTTGTAAATCTAAAATTACAGGTTTTATGGGGTGCATGCATGATGTGGGCAAGTGTCAAGTTGTGGATTTTTTTCCCTTTCATTCCCTCCTTTTTTTTATCCTATTGTGTTTCTTATCTTTTGCTGGCTTGTGTAGCTGAGGGTTTGGACAATTTGTTCATACAAGTTTTAGCGAACAAGCATGACATCTTTTCTTTATTGTGTGTAGCAGAATCTTTAAATTTGAAGGCTCTTGTTTTAATTGTGGGTAGTCGAAGCACAAGGCATCAAAATGCCCAAACAAGGAAGATTTTTAGTTGCCTTTTTCAATACAGGGATTGGGGATATTTTGGAGACTGTGAACAAGTTGGAATAATTTCGGTTTGGACTGGTTCGGAAAGAAAAAAACTGAATCGAACTGAATTGAAATTAGTCAATTTGAACCGATTTTAAATTTGGTTTAAAAAATTAAAAAAAAATTAATTTAATTTTTTATTTTAATTTAAAACCAGATCGAATGAAAAATGTTCAATCCGCCTTACACTCGAATGTCAAACATTTATTACATGGCACGAAGGATGAGGCGGGGATTTTTTTTTTAAAAAAAAATTCCAACAAATAAGCCAACAAATCTTGTCTCGAGCCTCCATCACAGATAAAGCTACAGTTACAGTCCAACCTCTAAATCAAAGAGACCCTAGCCTCGAGGCTCAGGTCAGGGCTGTGTTGGAGAAAAAGTGGATCCAACAATGAACCTTTAACATTCGGACTCACCTGCCTCTTCCGTTTACGCCACAAATTTCTTGCTCTCAAACCATTCAATCGCATGGAAACCCACCAGATTAGACCACAAAACCTGCAATCTCTAAAACCCAAATTCATGAACACGCGCTTTTTAAGACTCGTCATCAAACCCGTGAACCCTTTTTTATCCACCCTAAAACCCTTCTGCACTACAAACTCTTCAACCCCTCTTCCTCTAAAAAAGACCATACTTTCAAGAAACAGAGTAAAGGTTAGGGAAAAAGTAGCTGATGTTGCCCAACTTAAACAGAATTGGTTAGACTCTCTCACTTTTCCTTTACCTAACGAGACTGAGACTACAAATTTGGGCGGAGATGATTTGGCCCGGAATAATGTGGGTTCCAATTGGGTTATTGGTGTTGACCCTGACGTTTCCGGTGCTTTGGCACTATTGAAAATCGATGAGTCAGGTTGCTCTGCTCAGGTAATTCCTTTTTTCTTTGATGTCCCATTTTGGTTTTTGACACAGAATGTTGCTTTGAAGAAATTTGGTGAATATATTATTTAAAGTTTGTGTCAGAGAATAAAATAAATCATCTCACATAATAGCTTAAGTTTTTTTGACACTGTCCTTGGATAATGATAATGTTTAGGCGGGCCTCATATAATAGCCGAGGTTTATGGTTTGAGATGATTTTTTACACTTTCTTTGGATAATAATTTGGGCTGAGATGGTTGTTTGACATTTTCTTTGGATAATAATAACGTCTTGTGTTAATTGGTGGTTTGTTTGGTAGGTGTTTGATTCCCCTCACTTGAAAGTAATGGTTGGAAAAGGAATTCGGAAGCGATTAGATGTTAAGTCTATTGTTCAATTGATTCGTAGTTTTGATGCTCCGATTGGTACGTGACTAGTTTTTTTGCAAAAAATTGTTAAATTGTTGTTGGAATTGTTATTTGGTGCAATGAGGCAATACTCCATAATTGTTTTCATCATCTTGATGTTGTTGTTATTATGAACATTTCATGTTTCTAACATCGTAGCCTACTGCAACCGGTTCGAGATTATTAATGTCTATCTAATTGAGTCGAGTTGAGTTGCGATTTGTTTGAGATTGAGTCTTAGTTGAGTTGAGTTTTTATGTTTCACAATACTTTTCAGCTGTTAGATTATTTTTTATTTTAATGGGCTTGGCTAGGTGGACTCAATTCCTATCTCTTGACTGCTATACAGAAACCTCAATATTAAATTAAGGGAAAGGGCCTTACAGAGCTTGATATGAAAAATCCAAGTTGTGAGATATGGTTGATTTGGGGACAATGGGCGAATTTGTGAGACTTTTGAAGGGAGTGTTTCCTTAGTAACTTAATGAATAAATCATAAAATGATAGTTGCCATGATTTTATCTGAAATTTTTGAATTAAAATCATGAGTTAATATAAAGAATTAACATAAATTATTTACACTTGAAATACCGGTTTGAATTTATGATCTATATGGAACTAAAACTACAGATCAATTAGATATTGTAGTTGTTGGCATTTAATGTCTCTACATGCTCCCTTTGGTAGGAGCATAACCAACCTTTTTATAAAAATTCCTTTTCCAGTATACCCAAATTTGGTATTATTTATATGTGGTTCTGATGCTTATGTGTCTTAGTTACATTTTTCTACTGATTTTTTGTTTCCATCATTGAGAAAGTTGGACAACCACACTTCTCTTATTTCAGGAACTACTGCATATGTAGAACAATCAACCCCATTCCCACAAGATGGGAAACAGGTTAGTATGACTCCTTATATATGTATGGAGCTTGGTATTCTTTATTAAATGACATCTGTTTCTTTCTTTCTGCTTACAAAACTTTGTTCTGCTCAGTGTAACATCATCTCTGAGATAACATCATTAGGAATGTTTACCTGGTTTGACATAACCCTGAAAAGAAAATGAGGAGGAATGAGGAAGGATCCAACACTGAAATATTTTCTTGTTCTTAAATGAAGGGATGGTGGAGTGGAGGATTTGGTTATGGATTATGGATAGGGATGTTAGTTGCCTCAGGGTTCTCTGTAGTTCCAGTACCATCTATGACATGGAAGAGTGATCTTGAACTTGCTGGAGGCAGGTGTACTAAGGTCTGTGTTTTTTAATTCATGCTGTAGTAATTCTTTTCCCAACTTATCTAAGGTGCAGGTGTACCAAGGTTCTAGTGTTTTTTAATTCACACTGTAGTAATTCTTTTCCTAACTTATCTAAGGTGGTTTCAAAATTTTATGCAGAACTTTTCTTATAATCTTCCAGGAAATTTCTTGAGAGTAAAATTATAATGCAGACCTGGCCATGGAGTTGTCTTTTTAAGTCAAAAAAAAATGCAAGGCTTATTTAATTTCTGGCCTCAGCCACTATATGGAAGGATGTGGTTTTTCTTGCTTGTTCTTACCAGCTCTCGTGTTTTATGTCAAGTCTGATAGTTTCTTTTACGTGAATGCTGGATTTTGACAGGATGATAGCCGAAGAATCGCATCAACATTATTTCCATCATTGAGTCCCTTGCTAGAAAGGAAAAAAGATCATGGTAGATGTCTCCTGAAATATATTGCCATTTCATGGATTCCACCAACAAGCCTGCGATGCTCTTTTAGTTGTCTGTTGTGCCAAAACGACAAAATGCTCCTTGTTAAAGAAGCTTCCTTTTATATCACTAGCATACCCCCATGCAGTTACTACTATCATTTTACTTGTTAAAGAAGCCTCAATTACTACTATCAGTCAGAGAAAAATGACTTCTTTTTATTGAACTTGTGCTAGATCTCCTTTGCATAATTAGGACTTATTTCACATCATCTCATATTTGCAGGAAGAGCTGAGGCTTTACTCATTGCTGCATATGGAAAAGGCATGAAGTTGAAGAACTCATCTTCTGTCATAGATGAATTGCCTTAAAAGTGGCTGATTGTGTGGCCACACTTCCATCAGCAGGTGCAGCTTTATTCCCTGCTGCATATAACCATTTGGAAGAGAATGGTAAAACAAGTTGCGTGATGTGAAGACAGATGGTTGAAGCAGCTTAAAGAATTTCGATTCATGAAGAAACATAAAAGAGACAGGGATTCTTGAAGAGTCTTTGAAGACATCTGATAATACGATTCATGAAGACTGGAATGACCATTCTTTTCTAGAGTCCTACATCCTATGGTTTAGAATAATGGAAAATTGAAGATTGAAAATGAAAGACGTGTTATTCTTCTTCTCTATGAGTGATCCCTGTGGCAATTCATTGCATTTTTGCTGTTTTTATTTATAGAATTTGATGGCGAAATTATATATTGGAACTCCATTGAATGATATTTATCAATTGCGAAACGATGCCATATCACAGATACAGAGCTCAGTGTTTCATTTTCTGGTCTCTGGTGGGAATTACGCTAATTTTGTAAAAGCAAAGCATTCTATGGCGAGAGATACTGAAATTGGATGGTTTGTTTGTCAATGAGTCCCGCACGCACGAGTTACGGACCTCCCTTGATTTTGACCATAAAATCATAAATTTCGGTCTCTTACACGTGCTGCAAAAGTTCGAAGAATCTGAGAACGTTGAATTTGGAAAAGAGTCCTTAGTTTCTCTTACAACACTGAAAAATTTGACAGTCTTTATTTTCTATTATAACACAAAATCCAAACATGATAGTTAAGAGTTTATAATTGGTGTTTTAATCAGGATAGAAATCATTAAACACACAGATACGTAAGGGCATGATTTTTGGACCTCGTAGCAATTAAGAGCTGAATCGCAGATGATCCATCCAGGAAATATCTCCCTTCAATGGCATCATGGAAATCAAATTTCAAAATGATCAGCAGGGACAAAGAATACTGCACCATTACTAGCCTCGATAAACAGCAGTACAAATTACATCCTCCCCATCGCTGTCTAACTTTAGTTTGATTCAATGTGAGCTTTCAAAAACAAAGAAACATCCAGGATGAATCCTGATTCTGAAGACAGTGCATTACAGAGGAAACATGCACACCTAGCTTTGCCTAAGAGGTTTTCAGTTTAAGATTCTTACAAGATTATTTTAGTCATTTGCTATGTGCATACAAGATTCTCCAAGTATTCCCAGCCTTGCATTGTCCCTCAATATTCAAGTTCGCAACTGAAAACGTTTGATGATTTTATTGTAGGGCAACCTCAAATATGACTCCTTCATGATTTCCAACCACAGAACGAGTCCCAGTAACCTCAACCATCCTCATTCCATGCTCAGCAGCTTGTTTCATAATCAATGAATCCATGCTGCACAGAAACAAAAAGGCAGCCATATAAAAATGATCGTAACAATATGCATAGCAAAGAAAAGCCCTGGCATATAATGATACTTAGTAACTCTTGAACAACCTAGGGAAAGGTATATGCTACATTAAGCAAGTTAGAAGCAGACAATTTAATAAACTCCATGACATAAGATAGAAGTACTGTAAAAATGCCAACAACAAAATAAAAACATGACTCTTGTTAGGCATATTCAAAGTAACTGCTCAAATGAAAATATAGGAAACACTGGTTTATGCTTCATTGTATGAAATTCTTCCAAGTTATTTGTATTTTCTCCACAACACAATCCAAAAATAAAAAGAACATTATTTATAAGGCAAGCAAATCCAGAAAATATAGCAACTTCCACAAATTGATACCTACGTCTTAGTTCGGGATACATAAGCCAGTATGAATTTGCATTGTCCTCCCCGAACATGAAGTAGACGTTCCACTGTATCAAAAAGCAAAGGAACACTTGACTGCTGAAAGCTTACATGTTGTCAAGGGATTTCCTTTTGAATATATACTCACAGCTGATTACATGGAAGAAGGGGAAAAAAATTATTTAACCAGCTACATTGGTAATTACAATTATTTGTCTCATTAAAAAATTTGGCCTCATTGAGGGACCATCCATAATACTCATACTACATATGTGAAGACACACCATAGTAACTACTAATAAATTCAGGGCTGGTCACATTGCCCATGCCAAATTAAGCATCAATAACAAAAGAGAATTTACAACATAGTGATACCAGACAGGCTGAGATAGCACCATGTTAACATGCAAATCAGATGTTTGACTGAAGGCAAAATGATGCCCATCCAATCCCTTTTTAAATCAACAGTTGAACAGACTAGTTTTTTAAAACTGATTGCTATTTTTCTAGAAAATGATAGGAGAAAAGCAACAAGGATATAAATGTCAGCTCCAAGAATCAGATCAAATCCCCTTGAATATCTTTGTAAAATCTGATCAATATGATCAGAATTTCCCCACTCTAACTTCTCAGCCGCAAGCTCTGCATGTAGAAGAAAGATGTCAGTGTGTCTCAAAATGAACATCTGCCCACATTTTGTGTTTTTTTGTTTTTCCCTTTTACCAGCACAACAATTTGGATTCTCAGAAGATGCACAGAGCTCTATATTTTTCTTCAGGATCTGCAAATGAATCAACAATATAAATCATCACAATACAACATTAGATAAATAAACTTCTATAGTTTAACATTCTATATTAATCCTGCAACCTTGCCTTAAGCACTTCATCATTGTGGTCAGTTAACAGAAGTTGAGGGCAAAATTTGCTGCAGAGTATTCCAGTAACTCCTGCATTTCACGAGAAATCAATCACATCACAATTAGATAAGAAACTGAAATTGGGTTTTCAAAACTAAATTTTTTAATGCAGGGAAAAATATAAATTATGGAAAACAACAAAAATTTAGACAGGGGAATGTCTAAAAAGGATTGTTTGTGTGATGCGACTATAGAAAAACAGTTCTTTGAATACTAGAAGTAGATTTATTGCCCTAGGAAAGAAAAATGCAGTATGGCCAATCTATCAATTAATTGCAAAGCCTCTCTCAATTTGATTTGTCTAGAAAATCAACAAGGGGCATAGCTCCTGTCTTGTTAGCAATACGTTGGTTTCAAACAAGAATATAGATTCAACTTGTTTGCAATAACTTGGTTTCCCAGAATCAGTAAATTATGAAGCACAAATAGGAATTTCAAAAAAAAAGAATGAAAGAAAAAATAGCTTAGACTTATCACTCACCTACACCAGAGCCCAGCTCAATAATAGAACATCCTTGAAGCATCTCAGCATTTTTTGCAAGATAATCATTCAAAAGCAGGGCACCAGGCCATACAAGTTGCCCAGTCAAATCAAAATCAGCTGCCTCGCAAATAGTTAGTGTAATATTTGAGGAACTTCTCATTTGAAATTTGAACGAAAACCCCAGCAAAAATAAAAGTGAACATTTCTTGAATTCATCAGTGTCTAAGCATATATGCGTGCACAATCATAACAAATTGGTTTGTTGACATGCAAAAATGACATGGCATACAGAATTACTTGCTGTATGAATGTGATCAGGAAAGCATAGAAAATTTGAAGATAAATAAAGCAGTTTCACAAAAGTCAGCAAAAATTTGGTCTGAAATGTAAGATGATCCCATACTGGTCAATATTTCAAGATGGCAAGAAAAAAGTAACATTTCCCGATATCACACTAAAACTCTGAAGAGGGATTTGAGTGCACAATTCATTCCTTCTTGGCACCAGCTCTAATCATGTAACGAACCCTGCATCCTTCATGGGCGTGCAAAGACTACTGACCTTTCTCTTACAACCTTCAAAGCTGAGAGATTCTTCTCCCATAAAGAGCAAAATCATTAGCCTCCCAAAGGGTCCTTATAAAACTTGCTCCTTAGGACTTGTGCTTCCATCTTCAGCAGCTTTCTGATTGTTATTTGTTGACTCCATCTTGTGATGGCACATTCCTCAATGGAGTATCTCTCCAAACAAGATGGCAAGACAGTTCCATGACCATTTTTATTGGTGATAAGAACTAATAATGCCTTTGCAACACTTCTACAAAGTCTCAGCGCGCAATGAAAATCAGACCACCCCTCAATCTCCCATTCATGTCACCATCTCCTTCTGATAAAACAATCACAGGTAGAGATCGTGGTGATGATAGGTGACAAAGTCTGTGCCATACCAGGATCCTGACCTCACAACCCAATTTTACATCCGAAAATGAGAGTATGCCTTGCAAAAATCAAGGAAATAACTCATTTTTTACACAATTATCTTCCCCAACAATCTCGAGGCAATTTAAACAACAGCCCTACTAAAATGCTTCCTCAAAACCCAATTGAAACCATTGATTACCCGTCTCAGCTGTAATAAGGGGTCTTCCAAAACATGCACAAGCGAAAAGTTCAGTCTTTTTTTGCATAGACCGCAAGAAGCACACACATCCAGAGAGCGACCTGCCAGAATTTGATTGAATAAGAGAAGATTGAAGTTGGTAAACTATCATTGCCATGGGATCTGCGAGAGCTTTTCTTTCTGCACCTTTTCCTTTCCATCTTGGCCCCATTTAAAAATACCAACTGACCGTTAACAGACTGATAAAATCAAACAGCAAACGGGTACTAGCAAGTCCTTGCTACGAATCCGCTTCTTTCAAGATGGATGATTTAGTTTAAGGGGTTTAGCCAAAAAAACCAATTAGCAACTGGCAGATAGCAACCAGATAACATCAGTCCAAGTTGCAACCAGTAAAATGGACTTATTGAACTTTAAAAATGAGGTCTTTCGATACAAATATTAACTAAATTCAAATCTTTGGGTCACAGACAAGCATACAAACATTTTAAACAAAAAATAAATAAAATCAGGCAACAGAACAAATGAAAAAAGAGACGTGGGTTGTGTTTATTTTGCATCAAATTGATTGAAAAAGGAACTCACTTGAAGCAGAGTGAAGACAAAGGAGCTCAATAACTTGAGAACCGAATGTGAATGTGGTTAACCGGTAACTGCACATAAAATAAATTATACATTGTATAAGAGACAGAACAAAACTTTAGATGGGGGGGGTGAGCTAAAGAGAGAGTAGTAGTTGTTTACTTGTCATTCATGAAGAAAGACGCGTCTAGGCAAACTATCTCTTCTTCTTCTTCCTTTTCTTCTCTGTTCATTTTTTTTTTTTTCCAAATAATAACAAGGGTTTTTTTTATGGAGAATAACAAGGGTTTTTGATGGCTCTCTGCTGTCCCTTTTTATTTTTCTTTTTTAACCTTAATTTTTCTATTTGTTTGGGCTTGATACCCAGAAACAGATTGGGCCTGGGGACCCAAAAGATCACTGGGCTAAAAGAGTGTTTTCTACTGATTTTGGCCTTTTTATATCAACTTCTGTTTTCCTGATCCTCAGGTGACGTTATTATACATGTATAGGGAGGCAATTAGAAGACAATAAATAATTTTTCAATTTTCTTATAAAAAAATATATATTTAATTATAATGAACATCTAGCAGTATGATTCTCATGAATGTTACTTACAGTCTTGCATGAAAAAATCGAAACCATGTCATCCTTTTAAGATCTATCTTGAAAAGATAACCTTCTATATTCCACCAACGTGTAAGTAATTGATTTTCAACGCCTACAGAGTGCCCAGATAATTTCATTCAACGTGTAAATAATTAACTTCATGTTCTATAAAATTAATCAAATATGTACAAACTAACTTAAATATTCATATTAATAATAAAAAAAACTCATATTCACAAAAAAAACCGTAGAAAAAAAAACGAGTACATCTTTTAAAGGATTTTATCAAATGAGAAGTCCACCAACTCAAATCTACTTCTTCCCCCTCAAATCTACTTTCTAAGGATTTTATAACATGATTTTCACATATTATAGTAATTGTTTTTAAAAATATTTTTTTTATCGAATATATATGTTAATAATTCTCTTTTATTTTTTTAAAATTTATTCTTAATATTAACTTATAAAAAAATTAAATTTTTTTTTTAAACACGCATGCAATGTTTCTAAATGGTATTTTGAATCGATGACGTTCTCAAAAAAGTCTTGTTATAATAGGAAGTACAAATCAACACTTTGCTTGCAGTCTAGTTGATCATCACTTTCATGGAGTATTGTATTTTTGCATGTCATCGTCCCTTCCATTTTAAGGCTAGATTTGGTAGCTAACCCTATCGTTCTTATCTTCGAGTAATTTCATCAATTAATGGGTGCTTTTCTTCATTTTTGATCGATCTTCTCATGCGTAGAAACATGGCAATTTTGTTATCTGCCATACAAGCCTCTCACTGTCAAATATCAATCATTCTGCTCAGTTCTTCAACGACCGCATTAAATTCATGCCCGAGGCCCTTGAGCATTCGCGGATGGTAGCCTCTAAAGAGTGGAATGTTAGGTCAACCATACCATTTCTGCTCACAAACGTGGCATTTCCCATTTCATGAACCTAGATTGTTTCTTTGTTTCTTTATTCTCCTCGATTTATACTATTTATCAGTAATTTGAACACTTAAAACATGCATTCTGGGAGAGATGCTGTTTAGAAAAGTGTAATATTGATTTTTGAATAGTATATATATATATATATTATTTGTAGATATTTTAATGATAAAAAGTTATTTAAAAAAATTAATTATATTTTAACATCTTTTAATAACATGTTATGACTTAATTGATTTGACAAGTCTAAAGGCAACACTCGAATTATTTTCAATTAATTTAATATTAAATAATAAAATTAAAAAAATAACTCGAGTCAATTTAGGTAAACTCGTCAAATTTATGACACGGATTATAAAATCAAGATAATTTTATAAAAAATAAAAATAAAAATATTGATTTAAAAAAAATCAAAGAAAAAAAATATAAAAAAACACTATTATAATTAATAATATTTTGTATGGTTTTAACTTTTTCTCAAAATACATAGGAATAATATTTTTACAAGAGAAATAATATTTTGACATTTTATTTACTATTCTTCTTAAAACATATATAACAAGCATGGAAAAATTAAATTATTTATTTATTTATTTTTAACTTTACATGCATTTCATGCACTTAAAAAAGAAATTGAGCTCCTCCACTCGCATGCCAGTTGGCCGCCACTCGACGACAAAGACTGGGGTCAGGTATTAGAATGTTAGAAGTTCTAGAGGTTCTAGAAGCTCGAGCAACGTGTACGTGTAAAATGTGGTCATCACCTCTCCGTCCACACTGGGACTATTAATTCTGGTTCCTGCTGTGAATATTTAAATGCCCAAATTAATTGTGGTTCGGTGGGCTGCTGGCAGCTGTGAGAGAAAGCTACGGCTGCAACGCCCCCCAAACATTGCCCTGCCTGCTTCCACCTAACCGTTTTAATAAATGCTTTTTTTTTT
>Ga0325414_1001543_pt1 | contig 22424 bp, 15 predicted proteins | sample PopdelMetagenome_8_FD_206183 | JGI IMG/M metagenome (GOLD analysis project Ga0325414, IMG submission 206183) | Populus deltoides microbial communities from Bellville, Georgia, United States - Leaf-PdKOR-R3 | ecosystem: Host-associated > Plants > Phyllosphere > Phylloplane/Leaf | place: USA... | reverse complement strand
ATTGTTATTGGAGGTTCATTTTCATCAATCTCCCCCATTTGGAGTCATGTGATTACCGGAGATGATGATCATGTCGCTGTTTTAACCATTAGAGCAAATGATGATTATGTCGCTGTGTATTAAGTAAGTAATAAGCTAAAGAAAGGGTGTGGGGGATTTCATACCTAATATATTGTGGATGTCATTATGGATTATAACACAGTGCATTTCTTCTATTTATTTATTTATATTTTGTTTTTTTTTTCACTTTCACTTTCACTTTTTCTTTTTCCTTTTTTCTTTTTTTTTTTTAAATTATCTGTCAATTTTACTTTTTTAATATTGAATAATTTTACTTTATAATTTTTTTTTTTAAAATATTGTGGATTGCTATAGTATTTTCTCACATTATTTTTCTATTTTATTTTTCAAAATTATTTTTGTTAAATTTATTTTTTTAATATTGAGCTGATTGAGAATTTAGTTTGTAATTTTTTTTAAAATATTGTTTATTGCTACAGTTCTCCATATGATTTTTTTTTGTTTTTTTAATGATTTTCTCCAAAATTATCATTTTCGATTTTATTTTTTAATATTGAGCTGGTTAAGAATTACAATTACAATATGTGGAGGAAACACTATAACTTTCCTTACAAATTACTGTGGATTGTTACAATGTTTTTTCCTACGTAGTTTTTTTTGTTTTTTTTTCTAAAATTATCTTTGTCAATTTTATTTTTTTAATATTAAGCTGGTTAAGAATTATAATTATAAGTAAATACAAGTAAGGCTAAATCATGTGGGGAAAACACTATAACTTTCCTCACAAAACACTATAGATTGATACAGTTTTTCCTAACATGGTTTTTATCCAGTTTTTTTTTTGTAATATTTTTTTTCCAAAGTTATCTTTGTCGATGTTATTTTTTTAATATTGAGCTGGTTAGAATTTAACTTTGTAATAAAGTTTAATCATATGGGGAAAGCATTGTAGCTTTCCTCACAAAACACTGTGGATTGCTATAGTATCTCTCCACGTAGTTTTATTTTTCTTAAGATTTTTTTTAACATTATTTTTGTTAATTTTATTTTTTCAATATTGAGCTGAATGAAAATTACAATTATAGGTCATTACAAAAAAGGTTAAATTATGTGGGGAAACATTGTAGCTTTCATTACAAAACACTATGAATTGCTACAGTATTTCCAACATGGTTTTTTGTCTCTGTTTTTTTTGTGTTTTTTTATTTTATTTTTAAAAAATTATCTTTGTTAATTTTATTTTTTTAATATTGAGCTGATTGAGAATTTAGCTTTGTAATTGTTTTCTTTAAAACAATGTGAATTGCTGCAGTGTTTTTCCACATGATTTTTTTATGACTTTTTTTAAAAATTATCTTTGTCGATTTTTTTTTAATATTGAGTTGGTTAAAATTATAATTATTATAAAACTAAATCATATGGGAAAAGCGTTGTTTTTTTCCTCACAAAACACTGTAAATTGCTACAGTATTTCTCTAAATGGTTTTTTTTATGATTCTTTCTAAAATTATCTTTGTTGATTGTATTGGGGAAAACACTATAGTTTTCCTCACAAAACATGTCAATTGCTACAACGTTTTTCCTCATGGGTTTTTTTCCTTCCAAAATTATTTTTGTCGATTTTTTTTAATATTAAGTTGGTAGAGAATTTAGCTTTGTAATTTTTTTTATTAACAGAAAAGCTAAATCATGTGGCAAAAACATTATATCTTTCCTCACAAAATACTGTGAATTGCTACAAATTATTTTGTTTAGTCTCTAAGTTTTTGATTACCAACACAACTTTTTTTTTCCGTCATGAAATATTGGCTCCATCATACCATTAGTTTCTATTACTTATTTAGTGCTGATTCGCAATTATAACACTAATAAGTATATTTATTTTATAAACCCGCAACGACGCGCGAGCATACCATCTCTTAAACAGTTAGAGCATGTTGCTTATGTTTTATATATTAGTGTAATTGTTGCATTTCTTTTGGCCCTCGTTTGGTATTGCATGTTTTTTAAATTTTAAATGGATAATGGTAAAATTAAATTTTTTTTTATAGTTTTAGATTAAATATTTGTATTAAAATTTTTTTTTAAATAAAATAAAAAATTATTTTAATATTCAAAAAACTTCTCCATTAAATAATTAGGCAATCCGTATGTCAAAATCTAGATTTGATTGGGGTGTATGATTAGATTTTGTTTCTAGTAATTTTTGTGGTTCCGCATGCAGTGGCAGGAGATCCTCCTGAGTCCTGACATGATATTCTAGAGCGAATTAAACCTTAATTAATAGAACATAACAAATGGATTGGGTACTGCTTCTTTTCTCTCTCCTTTGAATTTATGTTCCAGTTGAACAGCTCTAGTATTCTGTATGAAACTTGAAATTTATTATATTCTTTAACTAGTTTTGAAGTGTACTTGAGTTTATTTTTTTAAATAATTTTTTATATTAAAATATATAGTAATGATGTTTTTCTATTTTTTTAAAATTATTTTTGACATTAGCACATCAAAACGATCCAAAATATACAAAATATATTAAATTTTAACAAAAAAATTTAAATTTTTTAAAAATATAGTTTGCACCGTGTTCCCAAACGGTTCTAGCGAGAGGTAATAAGTTTTAGAATATGAGTTAATGATATTTTGGGATGCAATTTTTTTAATTTTTTATATTTGAGCGCATCAAATTTTATTTTTGTTATTTGAATGTGTGGTTTTTTAGTTTTTTTTTTTTTTTATAATTAAATGCTTATATTAGACTCTGTTAAATTCATACTTATTACACATCATCTTTGATATGTTAGCTAATATAGTTAAATCTCTATAAATTAAAATTTCTGAGATTGATATTATTTAATTGATAAATTAATAATTTATTAAATAATAATAGAAATAATTTATAAAGGTAATTTTTTATTATTTCTTTAAATATTAAAATTAATACATGTATAATTTATTGTGATTATACAAAGACTATCTAATTATCGAATTATGAATTATTATTATTCTATATATTTTGTTAACTAATAAGTTCATGAATGTAATTAGTTTTATTAAATAGAAGTCATGAATTTATCCATTTTTTTAACAAATTAAAATTACACTCCTTATATACTTAATTAATATATTTTAGGAATGTCTTGTTATTTTTCATACAGTATGATGCTAGTTTTTCATGCATGCTCCAACCAGAAACCATTCCATAAGCTAAAAAATCATTGATAGTCCACATCAAAGTTGTCTTCATCAGAAAGATTTTATTTCATCGATACATCATAAGTTAAAACCCTGAATGACCATAACTGCTTCAACTCATCAATCAACGGTCGAAGATAAAAATCTATATTCTGACCTGGACTATTAGGACCGAGTATAACCGTAGATAAAAACATGAACTTCGGCCTTATACACATCCCTGGTGGAAAGTTATAAACCATGAGTATCACCGGCCGACAAGAATAAAGAGCAGCAAATGGCCCGAATGGATTGAATTCATCTGTACATAACCCAAGATGCACGTTCCTTATCTCCACTGAAAATTGAGGATGCACACTATTAAAGTGTTTTCAAGCTTCAGCATCAAAAGAGTGCACCGGCACTTCATCCACCGAATCATATGATTAGTGTCATGTTATGTGCTCAGCAATCTTTGGTGACATGAATAACCTTTGGTGACATGAATAACCTCTATAATCTAAGTGTGATTGGAAAATATCTAAGTTTTTTGTGTGCAACAAGAGTCCTTCCTCTATCAGTTATGGGTTTATAACAAAAATACCCACATGTTTTATACTCGATCAACTTTGCATTTTCAACGTAGTACAACATGCAAAAGTTTGGACACATATCAATTTTTTGGTATTCTAGACCAAAGGGTTTCATCATGAACTTAGCAGCATAAAATTTCTCTTTTAGCCTGTTCCCTTCAAGTAAAATGCTTCTCGTCCATTTGATAATTATGTCATAACCGGCCTCACTCAATTCATGATTTGACTTGATGTTGAACACCTATTCTTTGACTAATAATTTATTGTGATTTGTGCAATCATCCCATAATATTTGTCGGAATCTTTCAAAAGATCAAAAAATTTAGGTGTATCTGCATTAGGTTCTTCATTTATGATTGGACATTGACTGGTATGACCCTGATTAATTCTCATTACATCCATAATCATATTCTTATAAGGATTACTATTATCATCTACAACTTCATGCACATTGCTAAAACTAAAAGTTGACTCGACCATCCTTTATACCATGGTATCATGAGGAACATATGGTTCTCCGTATGCATACCAACACATGTATTTCTCTATTAACCTTTTTTGTAGAAGATGCATTGTTACAACATCTGGATCAATAAACTTTTTTATTTTTACACCTCTTGCATGGACATCTAATACCTCCTCCACTAATATTTCTTGAATTAGATAAAGCATAATTAATAAAACCTTGGACTCCATTACAATAATTCGTTCTCCACAACCATTGGGATAAATCTCTATATATCCATGAACGATCATCCATTATTTATATCAAACCTATATAAAATAATGATGACAACATGTATTAATTAACTATTTAACTAAATAATTTGTAAAATGTTGATTTAGCTCAAACTTATTTAATCTATTTTAATAGTACTCTTAATTCATTATTAATTATCTACATAAATTCAAATTTCTACACATTTACCGAAAATTTCAACTCGGCAATAAAATTGACAAAATATAAAACGAAGCTGTTAAATAAGCTATTATTTATTTCATCATAAAAAACCCAAGTCAAATATTCAACATAAGTTTCATCAATTTACAAACAAATACAATTTTACAGAATCTAAAACAAACCCTAACATGTACAAATCATAAATCCATATAACAAATTTGTATGAGAAAAAACTATAAAACAAGTAAACACCTAAACAATATATATATACACACACATACACACACTACAAAAAATATGCAAAAAAAAAATCAACATTTTAAAATTGAGTTCAAATAAAAAAGGGTACATTTTCTTAATTAAAATGGAGAATCCTTATTAAAATTTGAATCAGAACATGGATACTGACAAGTTGAGTGTTGTGGTGGCAGGATTTGTTGTGAGAGGTTGAATTATGTTGAGATTAGGGGGTGGCTGTTTATTGCAGAAAAAAATGCATAAGAAAGAAGGAGAAATAAGGGAAGGGGAGGAGAGGGTCGATCGCCAGGTCATAAATTAAATATCACTGACGGCATTACCGAAAAAATTATTTCATTAGTAACTTCGTCAGTCATTCTGTCGGTACAAATACCACGTCACCGTATGATTTTTCTTTTTGAATCTCATTATAATGCCCTTCATCATTCCTTTTGTATATATCGAGTGAATTTTTCTATCAGTGTTTACTGATAGATACAGGGATGGAAAATAATGTCGGTAAAGGTCATTGTAATTTATCAACATAATTTTTTCGTCGGTATTTTCATTTGTATTTTCTAAATTTTTTTATAGTGGCCCTGTGAGGTTAAGTTGTTCACTTTTAATTTAGACCACTCATGCTTGTGTGAGAAGGAGAGTGAGGGCACATTTTGGCTAAAGATGAGTGAAATTTATTTTTTGGTTAAAGTAGCTGAAGTTGCAGTGCCTTTTGAGTAAGGCATTGAGTTTGAAGGGGGCTAGTTATGTGATAAACCCATCTCTCCCTCTCGTCCGGCTAATTCTCAATAACGATAGTGGCCTCTCTTTTATAATTTATTATACAGAAGAATCAAAGAATCATTTCTACATCTTATCCCGGAGAATGCCTCACAACCTCCTAGCTCAAATGACAAACACAACAAATTCTGTAGTATAGTCTCGCCCTATGTTGCGGGGTATTTTGACAATACTAAGATGAGCGGGGTATAATGACCAATGGTTAACAATGGCTAAGATGAGCGGTTTTGCTAGAATAGGCAATAATAAGGTTACTGTTTTAGTAAATGATGCAAAGAAAAGGAGTGACATTGATCCATAAGAAGCTCAGCAAACTCTTGAAATAGCTTTAGATGATTCATAGGTCATAAACAACCATTATAAGTAGTTTGTCTATCATTTTTTATTAACTCAAAATCAACTAAAGCAAGCCTAGATTGACTAGCCTAACCTACAAGAAGGAAGTCACTTTCCCATTTTCCTTGTTCATATGCCTCTAACCTTAGACTCCACTACTTTGAGTTCTTAGTAGGTCAGTGTGCAAACTACCTTCCATACGAAGAAGATCTTGAATGAACAAAGGGGAAGATTTTGAGTGGGGAGTCTTTTTTAATGCATTCTTAAAAAAAGGCGTTTTGCCTTACCCGCATCATAGGTTGGTACAGAGGCGCATGCCCTTATGGCTCATTCACTGGCAAACAGGGGTGATCATTTTCAGTTTGGTTCGGTTTTTACCTATAAAAACAACCAAATCAAAATTTTATAAAATATATATATAAAAAAACGAACCGAAACGGGTTCCAACTGACTAGTTTTGTTTTGGTTCAGTTATTTTAAATTAAAAACCAAAAACCAACCGACTGGTTTCGGTTTAGTTCGGTTTGATTCAGTTCGATTTGGTTATTTTATATTAAAAACTAAAAATTATATTATTTGTTTGGATTATTTTGGACTTTCTAATGGGTTCTTTTTAATTGGGTTCGGTTTTTTTTATTCAATTTGATTTATTTCTTAACTTAACCGGTTTGGTTTTTTTCTCACCTCTACCAGCAACTAAGAGCCTTTGGAGGAGGAGCCTCCTCAGGTACTAAAAACTAGGGAACAGGATAGCATTTGGAAATTTTTAAACTAAAGTATCCTTCCGAACACACGCACATTTCTAGTGTTTCATTTTCGGGATGCAATTGAAATTTTATTTTTTTATCAATTGAATCTGAACTTTTTAATTTTTTCAATTTAAGTGTATCAATTTTACATTACATTTTCTTGTATAAACTTTTCTAGTTTTCTAGAAAACATTTTCTAAGAAACAAAGATTTTCTTTAAAAAAACAGGTTTATTAATTAAAAATAAAAACGTTTGTTTTTTAATTCTCCATTTTCTTGTATTTTTTTTTAGATTGTCCACTATAAATACAAAAGCTTTGTTTGGTACACCTAATGTTTTATAGCCATTACTTTTAGTGTTTTTAATTAAAGTCAAACAAACCCTTGTTTTCTATTTTATAAATTTCTTCTTTAATAAACAAGTTTTATTAGTTTTTCATGATTTATTTAGAATAAATAAGAAAATCATGGTTGAAAAAAAATATTGTTTTTTAAAAAATAAACACAACCTTGGATTTACTATTCAAATGTGCAAGCTTCAATGTTTTTGTAATCAAGTGTTTTATGTTATATTCTATTAAATACATGGTCATATGCATGTTAAATTAACACAACATGTTGAAATATTAGTTATGTTTGCATTATTATTTCACTTTATTTTCAATCGAATGTTTTTATTTTTATTTTTTCTAGTTATATATATATATATATATAAATGCAACTTGTCAAATAAAAATATAAATCAGATTATTTGATTTCTTTTACTTTCTCATAAACCAAACCATATTCACCACTAATTGTAAGAGATAAAAAGAAAATAATTAATTTTACAAAATTAATAGTTTTAGACACAAATTCATTATCCAACAAAACTAGTTTTTTATACATATTCTAATTTCCAAATAAAATCTTTAATCTCATTTACTAATACATACACACAAACACACACATCTATATCAAGTTTCATCAAAACCCTATATTTTTAATGTTTTATCACTTTTTTTTAATTTTCTTACCTCAGAAATTATGGTTAACACTCCTTTTTTATATTTTCTCTATTGCTATTTCAATTTAAATAAATTATTAAACTATTTTTTTATTTTAATTTCTAATTTTAGTTTACTTGATCAGATAATATTATAAAGTTTATATTTTATAAATTTCAAACTTAGTAACACTTATTGATAAAATTTTAAAAATACATATATTCAAATAAAAAGAAATAAGAATATATACACTTAAGTAGAAAAAAAAATAAAAGCACCCATGCACTATTGAAAATAAAGTAAAATACATTATAACCCTAACCTTGATAAATTAAAAACTTTTATAAAATTATGCAACCTAATTGTTGCTTTGAGTTCATCTTCACACAAAATAATCTCTAGAACATAACTATCTTCTTCAACTTCATCTTCTGTATCATTTTTTATTATATTTTGAATAATTTATTCGTCATTCAACAACTTTAAAGTTTGATTTCTTTACATCTTTGAGATGTAAAGCCATTGTGTTTAGTTTAATTATTTGTGATACTATATATTATTTTTATTGATGTTTTTGTTTGACTTAATAAACATCTTTTTTTTACTGCCACCAACTGTTCTTGCTAACGGATCACAAGTTCAGAAAGAACAAAAATGACTTCTTTGTTGGTAGAGTGGAAAGAGATGTTGCACCACCACTTTTTTAGGTGAAGAATTGTATAACATTATGTTGGAGTACGATGACATTGTGTTTGGTTTTTAATCTGGTAAGTAGAAGTTTCTTGGTTTTGTTTGACCCACAATTGGATAAAGTGAAGTATTTTGTAGGAGCTTCCTTATTGGAAGACCAATCTCCTTCGCCATAGCCTTGATGTCATGCACATAAAAAAGAACGTGTTTGAGAATATTTCCAACACGATTATGGATGTGAAGGGGAAGACAAAGGACAACATCAAGGCTAAAATGGATTTGCTTTGTTTTGTTACTGTAAAAATATGGAGTTGGTTTATGTTAGGTTATGGGTAGCAAAGCCCAAAGCCAGTGTTGCCTTAAACAAGAATACACAATTACTTGTCTACCAATAGCTTAAAAGTCTGGGTTTTCCTGATATATATGCCTCGAACATATCAAGGTTGGTGAATTTGGAGGATTGTATATTTTATGGAATGAAGAGCCATGAATGCCACATGTTTATGCAAACACTCGTTCCACTAGCTTATCAAGATTTATTGCTAAATGAGATATGAGATGTACTTACGAAGATCAGTCACTTCTTTAGAGATATATGCTCCAACAAGTTGTAGACCCAACACATGAAGAGGCTTGAAACGAATATCATCCAAACAATATGCAAACTTGAGATGATATTCTCTCCATTGTTTTTCAAATTCGATGGAGCATCTACCCATATATTTACCATTTAAGGCAAAAGTTAGAGGCCTAGTCCAATATAAATGGATGTACCCATTCAAGAGGTTAGGATTTACACATGTATCGTAATTAAAATTTTATTGTCTTTCTTTACATATGTTGAGGCTTCGTTATGCGAGGCCTATATTGTTGAAGAAATCTCAACATTTATCTCGTACCATTTCAAGTCTCTATTGAGAAGAAGAATCAATCGCATTCTAAGGCATGATGATGGTGGGGAAATGTCTTCAAGTGAGAACTTGTCAATATTCTCCCATCTTGGACAACCTGTATCAAAAAATATTGTGAGGGGAAGATACTTACCAGAAATAGAATTCAGGCAAGCAAATAATTATGTGCTATTTAACTGCAATAAACTGAGACCTTTTACTCAGTAAGTATACTATTTAACATGTTATTTTTGAGCAATTTATCTCTTATAATAACATAAATTGATACATTGTTGAATTCCTCACAGGCAATATCATCAATATTTATTGTCGCAAAACTCACCGTTGACCGAATCCCAAATCTTTCGATTACAAGATAAATAATTTTCCACGTGGTTCAGAACATATGTAAGTAATGCTTAAGTTTGTAATAAATATTTGATTTTTATAGTAATTTATTTGATTTTAATTATTTTTCTACTTTTATTCAATACATTTTATGTAAAAAAATATTTTTAAAATATTATTGACAGGGTTAGTGACGACACAACTCCACAGTATATTCTAGAGAGTTAAAAAAGAATTATTCAAATGCCACTATTACTGATGGGGTTACCAACGAAACTAGATCGTTGGTATATGCTAGAGAGTTGGAAAAGAATTACTGCAAATGCCACTATTAATGTTAATGCATTGATGAAATTATAAATGGTATTCTGTCAATGATATGTTATATTTACATATGGATATACCGATAAAATAAAGCGGGTAAAATTGTTTTGGCAGACTTTGTCCATCTGTAAATCCATTGGTATATTTATTATTGACGAACTCACTGACAATTCATAAATTACCAATGAAAGTTTTTATGATAGACTGTTTCCGTTCGTGAGTTCGTCGATAACATATGTACCAACAGACTGCTAGTGTAAATAATGACAGAAATTTTCATCGGTAAAACTGTTAAATCTGGCAGTGGGCTCACTCGTACAAAGAATCTCTTAGCAAACTCAAAGACCCTTGCATCCCAGAATCCTGTTCTTACTTTAAGAGAAGGTTGTGCTATTTAGTAGGAGGGGGAAATGGATCTCATTTCAAAATTGATCGAACCAGGAAGTGATCTTTACTAATTTTTAAAAAGTTTTTGTATTACCCCTAACTATTAGACTACTTTTTAAAACTGGTTGTTGAGCTTTTACATTGGTTTCTAAATGTTTTTGTAAATTATTATAACATATATGTGGTCTTGAAGGGAAAATTAAGAGAAAAGTAAGAAACAATAAAATAAAAAATGAAAAAAATTTAGCTTTTTGCTAGTTAGTTAGTCATAAAGGGCAGAATTGAAACTTTCTAAAACCTATGAGAGTATCATTGAAAAACTTTAAACTAAAAAAGAAGTAGAATATTGATAAATCCATAAGTTTAAATGCATAGGTTACCTTATCTTGTAAAAGTAATAACTTCAATTTCTTTTCAGAATGGTTGCACGCATGTTCTAATTTTTTGTATATGTTTAGAAAAAAGACAAAGTTAATTACTCATTTCCATAAAAATTTGGATATATAATGAAACCTTTCAAATCTTTCGCTTACCATTCTCTTCTAGTTGTCATCGAGACTTTATATATACATATTGTTTTTTGTTAATTAGTTATTAGATAGTTACATGTGCCATTGGCTGGATAAAAAAAATATTATATATAAAAATAATGTCTAGATCAAGAAATATTTTTATCTAATATATTAATCAGTACTTAAAAGTGCATTTTCATTAAGATTATCATATAACACTTAAAGTATCATTAAATTCCCTAACCTAAACATGTTTTATAATAATAAGTCTGATAATATAAGATATCTTTAATTTACGGTAAATGCTTATTTTAAATGAAGGCACATCTCACAATTCAAATGATTGATTGATGTGTTTAATTATTCAAATTGAGGAGACAAAGAGAAGGCTAAGCTTAGAGAAGAGATTTTAGTTGGGCTGGTTCAATTCAAACTAGAACACTATTCGGTTATTGGGTTATAACTGGAGCTATAGACCTTGGATTTATGTATGGTTTATCTTGATGGAAAGATAAGACATAGGCCTAAAATATTCATAAGAGTCCAAGATTCAAAGCTGCCGTTTTGAAGTTCAAATCTTAGCAATAAAAGAGAAGTTTGAATTTATCCTACAGCCCAGACACTGTTCAGTGTTCAGCCCATGTTCTAGAAGCCCAAATGAGGCCATTCATTATGTTTTGGAAAGCTGAGACAAATTCCCAGAACTTTCATATAGACTATCTGTTTAAATTTTGATGTTAACAATGACGTTTTGTCCAACCAACAAGTTAATAGCTAGCCACCAAGTCAATGATTGACCACCAACTTAATAATTAGTCATCAAATCAATAGTTCTGAATTTTAGCTTATAAAAGGAGGTATTTGACATACATTTAGGTATCTTGGTTTTCAGATCAAGATCTTTCTTTTGCTTTCTTTCTTTGTATTTTTTAAATTTTCAAGTTTTATTTCATGTTATATTTTCATTAATCTATTGTTTATGCTTTTCATTTCCTTTACTATACTTAGTTAACTTATATCATAATTATGTTCTTATCTTGTTTATTTATGTTTCTCTTCTTCATTATGTTTAGCTAAGTTTATTTTGTCAATGTTGAGTTTATACTATACTTATCCATAATTGTTTCTGATTTTTTTCTACACTTGCATGAGAGTTTGATCACGCACATTAAATGGTAGACTTTGTAGGAAATCTTTATCCTCTTTATAAAACATGGCTGAAGAGGATAACCAGTCACTTCATAATGAGAATAAACGTGTTAGAACACTTAGAGATCACATGAATCCAATAAGAACAAGTGCACCATCATGTATAGTTTTCCCTTCTCGTGCATCTCACTTCAATTTTAAACCAGGTATTATTCAACTTTTACCTACTTTTCATGGCTTAGATCTAGAAAATCCATACTTGCATTTAAGAGAATTTGAAGAGGCTTGTAACACTTATAATGATTTAAATTGTAGCATGAACACCATCAGATTAAAGCCTTTTTCCTTTTCCCTTAAAAGATAAAGCTAAAACATGGATGTAAAATCTTAGATCAAGATAAATTCGTGCTTAAGATGAAATGCAACAATAGTTTTTGAAGAAGTTTTTTCCTTCTCACAGAACAAACTCTTTCAAAAGACAAATCACCACTTTCACTCGAAAGCCAGGAGAAACATTTTACTAGTGTTGGGATAGGTATAAAGACTTGTTTAACACATGTCCTCATTATGGTTTTGAAACGTCATTGCTAACATCAGAATTTGAACAAATAATATCATGAAAGTTTTGGGAATTTATCTCAGATTTCTAAAAAAAAAAAAAGAAATGAGCTCATTTGGACTTTTAAAACTCGGGATATGGGCTAAACCCCGAGCAATGTCTGGGCTGCAGGATAAATTCAGACTTCTCTTTTGTTGCTAAGATTTGAACTTAAAAACGACAGCTTTGAATCTTTGACTCTTCATTAATGTTTTAGGCTTATGTCTTATCTTTCCATCAAGATAAACTATACCTAAATCCAAGGTCTACAGCTCCAGTTATGACCCAATAACCGAATAGTGTTCTAGTTTGAATTGAACCAGCCCAACTAGAATCTCTTCTCTAAGCTTAGCTCTCTCTTTGTCTCCTGAATTTGAATAGTTAAATACATCAATCAATCATTTGAATTGTGAGATGTGCATTCATTTAAAATAAACATTTACCATAAATTAAAGATATCTTTTATTATCAGACTTGTTATTATAAAACATGCTCAGGTTAAGGAATTTAATGATACTTTAAGTGCAATAAGATGATATAAAACCTTAATGAAAATGCACTTTTAAGTTCTAATCATATATCTTCGTGTCAATATTTTTCTAAAAAATAATGTCATTTTGAAAATATTTTTAAAACTAAACCATGTTTTTAGCAATCATTCGAGTTTTCTTTAACTTGACAAGTCGATTGGGTCACGCCGGGGTAACTCCATTGAGTTTAATTACTTTTTTTAAATTTTTTTTTATTAATTATATGATAAAAAATAAATACTTGTAAAACCGAACACAACTCAATACTGAGATATTTTCATGGGATCATGATAACCTCATAAAAAGTAAATTTTAATAAATCATGAAGCTTAATTCTCTATAATTATGTTTTTTTTGGAATATCACTCATTTAATAATATATATAAAAAATATATGCTGAAAAAACATAACACCAATCCAATACTGATATGTTTTTTTTTTAATATCGATAACCTCGTAAAAAGTAAATAAAAATAAATCCAATTCATAATTATTTTTTATTTAATAATATGATAAACATTTTTTATTTAATATTAAATAGAAAAAAGTAAATGACCACCAACATAATGCCACAATGTTTTTATGAGAATATGATAACCTCTTATAAAAGGAACTAAAATAAATAAAAAATTTCAATTCCTAATAAATCTAATTTTGAAATATAAAAATGATTTTTTAAAAAAAGTAAAAGAAATAAAGAAAAAGAAAAAAGTAAAAGGAAAAGAAAAAAACATTTTACTTCTCCAATGAAAAATAAGATGTGAGGAGCGGAATAAACCTCCTCAATTATTTCTCGTTAATAGTAGTAAAGGCCAAGGACACTGACTCTATTTTCCTTACCATTCTCTTCTGGTTTTCCTCAAGACTTTGGAGGGTGTAAGATGAAAATGTTACCTGTCAAGTATCTAACCTGATAAAAACCCAACCTATAATAGGTACTTAGATTTTGGGATCTTATTTTATCGGGTTTGGGTAAGGCAAGGTTACGGGGCTCTGTAATTTGAATTAATATTTCATATTATTTATAATTTTGCCACCACTTAGCTCATCATTTTCAAATCCTGTCCTCACTTTCTTTGTATCTCCACTTAAATCAGGTTTGAATTTGGCCTTAAAATATCTGCAAACTAGTCTTCCAAGATCGGGCATATTTCTTAAACTATATATTGGATTGAGATGGAATTTTACAGGGAAATAATAAACACATGAAACTATATTGTTGTAAATTTTCAGGGCAAATGAGGTTTGAGAACATATTATTTCAAAGGATAGAAGTTACCAGATGAATCTTGTCAAGTCTGCTAAACATAGGAATTTTGTTGCGATTCAAGTCGGGCTGGAAACCAGACATCCCAAGCTTTCCAATCATATATGTTAGGCCTAGTATTTCATCTAGATGAGAGAGAATGACATGTTTTAAATCAAGACTAAAATCTACTAAGAATGTGTGAAAATTGGAGATTCAGGCTACATAGAAGAATTTTAGCATGTAAACCTTGTTTTTATTATCCTATTTTATTTATTTATTTATTTTTAAATAATTATTTTTAATTTTTGTGTGTTCTGGTGCATTAGACACTGTTTATAAGTTTATTTTATTATTGGATTTATATTAGTTAATTACTAGTTTAGTTTCATTAGCTTGCAACCTAAAATGGATCCATTAGAACTTGTTATGATGAGAACAACCAAGTTGTCACAAGGTTCTTGTATACTTCCTACCATTTAATAATTCCTCCTTTATTGAGAAGTTTTGTTATGAGACATTTTATTTCTCTATATCATTAATTTTTTAATTCATATTATCTATCATTCTCATTTTATTTAGATCACTCGTTGATTATAATATTGTTGACACTCTTTATCAGATTTTAATGTAATTTAATTTCTTGATTGGAATTGTTAATACATAATTAGTTAAAAAACTTTACTTATGATTTTACAATTTTACAATCGAATTTTACATAGTATTTTTTGTGTCGTGCCAACAAAATTTTTTTGACCACCTTGCTCTAGCCCCTCCATTCCATTAAAACGACAAAGTTCATGGATTATAAATACCCTGAACTATCTAGGTAAAGGGTTCACAATTTCTTTTCTCCAAGCATTTATACTTTAATATCTAGAGCATTTATCATACCAAAACAAGAACAAACACTTTTATTCTTAAAACTTAAAGCTTTTTCTTTCATTTATTACAATCTCTTATTTAAAGTCCCTAAACTCCACAAAAAAAATTATTTTGTATGTGTTAGGACTTCTACTTCCAATTATACATTTCCTAAGATCAGGAGAAGAGAATATTAACCTGAACATGTGATTAATCATTATCCAAACATAAAATAACCTTGTTTTTTTTAGTATATTGAAGTCTTAGGAAATTGGCAACTTTAAAACTTAGAACTTTAGTGGTAACAAGTCTTCCAATTGTTTTTCTGTTGTTAATTAGAATTCCAAACTATCAAGGTACCTTGTTGTTGAAAATTGTAAATCACTTTTGCTTGAAGCTATAAATTAGTCTTCTCTTGAGTTACGACTATTTGCAACACTTATATCACAATTAAGCTATGATAGCCATGAATTCTGGAATTCTCTCATATCTATTTCCTTTCCCAAGCCTTTGAGACAAAGATTCTTAGAGGGTTGGAGTTTTAAGGCTTATTTAATTTTTAGTTGTCAAATAGTTTTGAGTTTTGATACACGTAAATCCAGTCGGTTTAATTTTTTTTTCTAACCCTGGTTCGAAACCTTCTTTCAAGGGAAAAACTCCTATGAAAAAAACAATTTCACATTCCACTAGTGTCATAAAGTTAGAAGTCAGGACAAGGTAATTATATTTGTGAAACACCTAAATGCATAAGATTGTACAACTCTTACCATTATCCAACAAATTAAGATTGTAAGAGATAAGAAGATTATTATGAAGATTAATCATTCTAAAAAAGCATAAACATATTTTAGGATTAGCTATAAATGTCATGAAAGCATATTTACAAATAGAGAGAGAGAGAGAGAGAGAGAGTAAATTACTAGTTTGCCTTCAGGGATGGATATATTTTGCCCCACTTGTATCCATCGCGTATATTTTATACAAAACAAAGAAGCCTAATGGAATGTCATCAGAAATATTGACAAATTTCTTGTGCAAGTGTTTTTCAGCTACTTAAACTAGCAACAATATTGAGAATAAAAAACCTTACAACAAACCTTGTTTGTTCTTAGGAACTGTATTTTGGTTTTTATTTTAACGCTTTGCCTCTAACAATATATAAAGTGCCAAATAGAGAGAGAGAGAGAGAGAGAGAGAGAGAGAGAGAGAGAGAGAGAGAGAGAGAGAGAGAGATGGGGGGGGAGAAAGAGAGTACATTACTAGTCATATAAACCTTATGTCAACTTACATGACAGAATTATTGAAACCCTACCATTCTATCTACTAATATCCTACAGTCCAAAAGATGTCATGGACAAGCTAAACCAATCAATGCTAGTGAAATGTTGGAAAAATTATGTTTGTTTGAACAAAATAAGCATTCCAATGAAATCATGTACGCATTGATCCATTTGGTTGCCGAGTTTGAGCTCCATTTTCTTCATTTCTTGCAAGTGTTCTTCCTACATCAAAAGCTACTCTAGCCATCATCTTGGAAAACTTCGATGTTATGTTCTTTTGTATTAGACATCTCTTAGGAGGAAGCATAACTCTCTTCTTTTGTGGGCTTTTTTTGGGTTCATAGGTAATGACCATGGCTATTATTATAGGGTTAAATTTTTCATCGAACTTTTCCAACCTATATGGCAGTCTAGTTCCCTTACTAGATTCAACCTTTCTCCTAATCTCTCTTGTATTTAGCCTATAATCTAAGTGTTTCACACACCTAAGATTCTTCTCCCCAATCTCTTGTTGATTATAGACAAGTAAATGCAATATAAGTAAAGAAACAAAATATAAAAGCACAAGTATTACAGGAAGCAACCCCAACCTTTATTAACCTTTAACAAAGGAATACACAAAAGTTTGTGTGTGCAATGCACAATTATATCTGTATGCTATACAAATTTTTGACCTATCTATAATGCAAAAATATAGAAGCTACAAATAAACTACCTCCTAAAACAAATCTAGACAGTTTTCACCCAAGACAACCAAATACCGATAAATGCTGAAAACTACCTAACCCGCAGCAAGTTGCCTTTATCTTAAACCCATCAAAATGTAAGTCAACTTGTCAACCTATTCTGCTAGTGTTGTTATAATGTTGCACACTTTGGACAACTCACCATCTAAGTTAAAATTCATGTTGAGCATCAACCTGCTGTTCGCAAGCACTGATACATACCCCTGCCGAATCCGCTAGTGCTTACGCATGTTTCTGTAACTCCAGTAGTGTTTACGTTGGCGCGCCCTTTCGCCTAAGATTGTGACAAACCATCCCTACCTAAAGAGTCTAACATCCTCGTCTAAGCCCTCTTTGACTTACTCCTCCCCATATCCTCTTGATCATCATGAAAAAAGCTTCAAATAACTCACATGAAATGTAGGGTGAAACTTCGTCTCTCTAGTAGCTTCAATATATAGGCAACAATCTCTACTCTTTCTTTTATCTCAAATGGTCCATCATACCTTAACACTAGTCCTCAATACTGATTTTTCCCAATTATCTTCTTTCAAATTTGAGGAGTCAATTTCAGTAACACCATATCACCTTCCTTAAACTCCAGTGGTCTTCGTTTTAGATTTTTATATTTTTGCATACATTTGCCTGCCTGACGCAAGCTGTCATGAGCATATTCAAATAACTCTTGCCTTTCCTTGGCAAACATGTACGCAGTAGGATTCCTCTCCATGACTTCTGTACTGCCACCTTAGTTGGGGTTTAAGGTTGCGCATCCCAACACCAATTCAAATGGGCTTACATTTGTGACTGATGACTTGTGAAGGTTATAAAAAAAACTGAGCGTTATCTAGCATCTCCAGCCAACTTTGTTGAGTCACTATCACACAATCCCTCAAGAACTACTCCAGTAAAGCATTTACTATTTCTGTTTGTCTATCGGTCTGTGGGTGGTTAATAGTAGAGAATTTCAGCCTTGTGCCCATTAAACAAAATAGTGTAGTCCAAAATCTTCTAGTGAACCGCACACCATGATCACTCACAATGTCAGATGGAACCTTAAAGTACATCACAACATTCTTGTAAAATAACCTAGCATCAATTTTATCAATGCATATGTTTCCATCAATAAATGCTTCTTTAGCCTTCCATTTGGAACATAAATACGACTCTTTTTTGCATGTAGAAAGCCCCTTCTTCTAGCTAATACCTTTGTATAGTCCCATCTTATATGAGGTCTATTAACTTAGCATAGACTGCATATTCCCCAACAGCTTACTTCAATTTATCCAGCATGTATGATTCCACCATCACAATGGAAAACATTCTAGTAAGCACCTCATGCCTACTAAGAGCTTCTGTAACCAAATTGTGTTGCCCTGACTTGTGTTCCCGAAAAAAATCGTATTCTTCCAAGAACTCTTGCCACTATGCTTGCCGCTGCAACAACTTTTTCTGAGTTTTGAAGAAAGTTTTAGCAACATTATTTATCCTTATTGTAAATCTCAGCCCCAACAAATAAACCCTCTAAACTCTAAGGCAATGAACCAGTGCTGTCATTACCTTCTCATACGTAAAGTAATTTTGTTTTGCCTTGTTCAGTTTTCAACTTTCAAACGCCATTAAATGACTATCCTACACCAGTACACCACCAACAACTCTATTTGAAGCATCAATATAAACTTTGAATGACGTCAAAAAATCCGGAAACTTCATTACCGGTACAAACATTATTGCCATCTTCAGCTTGTTGAATGCTTGTTGACTCTCATCAGACCAGTCCCACCTCTTATTTTTCTTTAACAAATCAGACAATAGAGTTGCCTTCTTATTGTACCCTTCAATGAATTAAAGATAATAGTTGGCCAAACCTAAAAATGACCCCATCTCCAGTATTGTCGTAGGGGCTGCCTAATCTAGTATGACTTGCACTTTATTCGGGTCCATCCTCACTTGACCCATTCTCACTAAGTGTTCTAAAAACATAATCTTTGTACAAGCAAACTCACATTTCTCCTTCTTTACAAACAATTTATACTCTCGAAGTTTGCTTAGCACTTAAGACAAATGAGTTATATGATCATCCATAGTAAATAACACTGTCATCCAGATACTCTACAACAAAGTTATCTAAGTATTCATAAAACATATCATTCATCAGATTGCAAAACTTTGTAGCGCATTGGTCAAACCAAATGATATAACCAAAAATTCATAAGCACTATACCTTATCACGCATGTTGTTTTGTGCTCATCCCTATTATCAATTCTCATTTGTAAATAACCAAACCTCAAATCCAGCTTTGTAAAGACAAAAACTCCATATAACTTGTCCATCAGATTTTGCATCAAAGGCATTGAGTATTTATTCTTTATTATCACTTTGTTCAGTGCACGATAGTCAACACACATGTGAAGGTTGTCATTTACCTTCTTATGGAACAATACCAGAGCACCATATAAAGCCTTAGAGGGATGAATGAACCCAACATCGATCAACTTATCCAATTATCTTCTTAATTCAACCAATTTCCTTGGCAATATTCTGTGTGAGGGTTGCGATGGTGGCACCACACTAGGCACTAGATCAATCCTATGATCAACAACCTTTCTAAAAGAAAGTTCATTCTACAACTTTGAAAGAATGACATCTTTATATTCCCCTAAAGATTTAGAAATAGGACCCGGTACCATTCCATATGGGTCAGAGTCCTCACATATTGCAGATGCTAAAAAACTTCACCTCCTTTACAGAACACTTTATCCATTGCCGTGGCCTAGATCATGTTATTGCCCCTCTTGTTACTTTCAACCTGTATAATTTCACAACAAGACACCAAACATTGACATAATTCATTATTAATCAAAATACCGTTCAAATATGACAATAAGACAATCGTGGCTTTCCTTAGAAAATTTTGCCCAATAATAATATCGAAGTCATCCAACATTACCACCAACAAATCATGCTTTCCATGCCATTTATCCATAACTATTGGCACACCATATGCCCTTCCAACTATCCGATGTGCTTTGACATTCACTACCTTCACTATGGTATAATTGTTTCTTAATCGTAAACCAAGTTGTGGCACTAGTCGACTAGAAACAAACATGTTCGTATCACTCGAGTCCAACATAAAAGTAACATCTTTGCCATTAACCCCAATTATCATATACATTAGGGTATCTCCCACATCTAACTCCCCTTACCTCAGTATGTCAAGTAGCACTATATCCTTTTCCACAAGGTTGGATTTGTCCACCGAATCCTTCAACTTAGCAACCAAACAACTTAACACACGAATCGGGTTGACGTGTGTGATTGCTTCTTCCCTTTCACCATCATTACCAGAATAGTATTAAGTTTTTCCTTCTTCAAACATTCTCTTGTATAAAATGGTCCACCACAGATAAAACAACCTGTATTTGGTCTAGACTCTTTTCCTTGCCCTTCAACTTGTTTCCCTTTACCCTTGTAACCCTCTAAGAGTGAGCTTTTTCTTTTTTTTCTTTCTTTGTTTTGGACTTCGAGGGGCCTGTACTAGAACTATCTCTAGCAGAACTCTTGAAATCAACTGGACCATCTACGATAAAAATAATGAAAGACAAATCCATTACATTTTGTCAATGCAACTTTGCTTGTGCCCAGGGCTGTAACCAGATAAAAAATTGAATAGCCTGTCCTTCTCTAACATATTCTCGATATCAAGGATTAAGGAACTAAATTCTTTCACATACTCCTTTAACAGTATGTCATGCTTTAATTTCTTCAAGTCCACATGTGCTCGCCAAGACGTGTTATTCAATAAGAATTGTTCTTTTACTTCATGTTTCAAACGTTCCCAAGTCTCAATCTTAGGACGCCCAACATTCAAATCTTCTTTAATCCTTGTTCGCCACCATAATTTAGCATCACCCATCAAGTACATAACAATGATATTCACCTGTTCACCCTTATCAATCTTCGCAACACTAAAATATTGTTCCATATCCCACAGAAAGTTCTTTAATTCCTTGAAACTTTGCACACCATCGAAAGGCTTCGATTCTGACAACTTCGGCTTAGAAGTGCCACCACCACTTGAAGTGTTTGCAATGCCTTCTTTAAGATAGAAACATTGTCCTTAAAACCCTGCAACTTATGACCCATCTCTGCTGCAAGTTCCATATGCTACCCATCAACCTTTTTTGCCATTTCAATAGTGAACTCAAGTTTGTCATTGATGGAGTGATCTCCATCCTCTGTAATAAAACCAATAAGATTTTTCAAACATGTTAGTCTCTCCCGAACCATTTCCATTGGCATATGCACTTAGGATCAAAAATATCAGAACCAACCAAGTTATGATACCAATTGTCATAGGGGAGAATTTTTCATCAAAATTTTATAGCCCTATGCAACAGTCTAGTTCCCTTACTAGACTCAACCTTTCTCCCAATTTAACTCGTGTTTATCTTATAATCTAAGTGTTTCACACACCCAAGAGTCTTCCTCCTAATCTCTTGTTGAATATTATAGACAAATAAATGCAACACAAGTAAAGAAACAGAATACAAAAATACAAGTATTATAGGAAACAATCCCAATCTTTATTAACCTTTAACAAAGGAATACATAAAAGTCTTTTGTGTGTGCAATGCAGAATTATCTCTGCATGCTATACAACTCTTTGGCCTATCTATATGATAAAAAATACAGAAGCTATAAATAAACTACCTCCCAAAACAACCCTGGATAGTTTTCACCCATGACAACTAAATGCCGATAAATGCTGAAAGCTGCCTTACCCGTAGCAAGTTGCCTTGGTCTTAAACCCATCAAACTGTAAGCTAACTTGCCAAAACCCATTGTGCAAGTCTTCTTGTGTTGCTGCATATCTTGGATAACCTACCATCCAAGTCAAAAGTTGTGCCAAGCTTGAACTCGCTACTCGCATATACCGATACACATTGATGTAGAATCTGCCGTTGCCTATGCATGATGCTGTAACTCCAGCAATGTTTATATTGGCGCGCGCCTAAGACTGTGACAGCTAGCTACTTTGTAGTTTTGAAGAGAATTCAGCAAGCAATTTGGCACAGAAAG
>Ga0325414_1001542_pt1 | contig 22427 bp, 19 predicted proteins | sample PopdelMetagenome_8_FD_206183 | JGI IMG/M metagenome (GOLD analysis project Ga0325414, IMG submission 206183) | Populus deltoides microbial communities from Bellville, Georgia, United States - Leaf-PdKOR-R3 | ecosystem: Host-associated > Plants > Phyllosphere > Phylloplane/Leaf | place: USA... | reverse complement strand
AGATTGGAATCGGTTCTGAACTTAGAGAGATGCCTTGTAAACATGGGTTTCATTCGGGTTGTATTGAACAGTGGTTGAGGATTCATGGGTCTTGCCCTGTTTGTCGGTTTACGATGATGCCTGTGGAAGTAGCAGAGGTCGGGGCTAGTGGATCTGAATCTTAGTTTAGATTTTTTGATTATGGGTTTTGTTAAAGACTTGTCTGAACATTATAAGGCCATGCTTGCTTCTTTTTTTTTTTTTTTTTTTTAGTTACCGGTTTTAGTATTTGGGTTGCCCCGATTAATCTAGTGGTCGTCTTAGCTTGCATACCTGGTAGTGACAGATGAGACTACCAATAAATATTACTAAAAATTAAAAGAAATTAATAAGATTATTTTTTTCATTTTTTATTTTATGCTGTCCTCAATTAATTAATGGAAAGTGTAAACATGATATATGTTTTTTTATTTATTTATGAATTTTTGTATAATGTTCTTGTTATATTTTGATTAAAGAATTTTTTTTAGCTAAGCCTAATTGAGGCTCTCTTTTTTTATTTTTATCATTCATCTCTTATTTTTTAGACTACCATGTCGAGCTATGCAAGCTACAACTTCATCTATTATTTAACTAGAATTTCCATCTTTTAGGGGAGTGAGTTATAGGTGACATGGACAAGCTATCCTATGATAGGATAAGCTATACAATATAATTGCCATCTTACCATATAAGTTGCTTAAGATTTTATTATAAAGTAAGCTATATATTCCCAACTTTGTGAGAGAGAAAAATGATTTTTTCTTATCTCAACATAAAAGAAAATTGTCTATTTCTGTTTGTCCACTCCTTTTACATAATTTGAGTGTGGTTGCGGTTGTTTTTCAAAGTGTTTTTCACTCGGAAATGTATCAAAATAATGTTTTTTCATTTTTTAAAAATTATTTTTGACATCAGCGTCAAAGTTGTTAAAATCGCGATTTTAACACGGCACGGAAAATACAATACAAACTTGGATCGTAAAAACGGATCGTAAAATTGAAAAATCATAAGGAATTTTAAAATACATTAACAAAAAATTCATGCTTCAAATAAAAATTCATACATAGTTCAAGTATCTTAAAATATATGCTTTAAATAAAAATTCATACATAATTTAAATAATTTTTCATTAGCTAATAATTAACAAACTTAAAACAAACAATCTGCTGGTGTGTCATGTAAACTAAAACCAGCTTCAGTGCCTTCATCTTCCTTATTATTCCTCAGACATTCATCAATATTAATACCATCAAGAGGATTATTAGTGTCACTACTAGTACCAACACCAATATTATGAACATTAATACTACTACTAGTACCAACACCAATATCATCAATTTGAATCTCCAAATCATCTTCAGTACCATTACTCTCCATTTCAACATCATTAGGAATTTCTTCTTCATCACTTTCATCTTCATTACCATTTTCTCTTCGTGTTGCACTGTTAGTGGCACCAAGCAAATCAATGTTCGAATGTTTTTTTCCCTCGGTTATCCAATCATCATCAGATGAAAGATCATCTTCTACACCAAAATCATCAGCTTGCTTTTTGACTCGATTATTATTCAATTTCAGATTGCACATTACAAATACCAAGTCATTTATTTTTCTCTGGTGCAACCGATTTCTTCGTTTTGTATGAACTAAATAAACAATTCAAATTTATAAGATTTTTATCAAATATGTCAACATTTAAAATAATAAAATAAAAAACTCACCATTTCAAATGCACTCCAGTTACGTTCACATCCAGATGAAGTACAAGTCAAGCTTAGAACTCGCATTGCAAACCTTTGTAATTCTGGACATTCATCCCCATAAGAATCCCACCATTGAGCTGAAGGTTTTTTTTTTTTTTTTTTATCTTTTGCTGTCTTGGCAGCCTCAATGCCAAACAACCCTTTTGCATCCTTGAATGATTCAAGTTGCAAGTCAATTTTGCATCTTTCACTTGCATTATGAACCATCCTTTCTAAGCATTGATATAATCTAATTTTAATGTTGGCATTAACGTTAAAATTAGGATTATAATGATAATGAGAATTCAAATAATAAGCTGCTGCATGTAAGCCTAATTGAATTTTTGTATAATGTTCCTGTTATATTTTGAATTTTTGTATAATGTTCCTGTTATATTTTGATTAAAGAATTTTTTTTAGTTAAGCCTAATTGAGGCTCTCTCCTTTTATTTTTATCATTCATCTCTTATTTTTTAGACTACCATGTCGAGCTATGCAAGCTACAACTTCATCTATTATTTAACTAGAATTTCCATCTTTTAGGGGAGTTAGTTATAGGTGACATGGACAAGCTATCCTGTGATAGGATAAGCTATACAATAAAATCGCCATCTTACCATATAAGTTGCTTAAGATTTTATTATAAAGTAAGCTATATATTCCCAACTTTGTGAGAGAGAAAAATGATTTTTTCTTATCTCAACATAAAAGAAAATTGTCTATTTCTGTTTGTCCACTCCTTTTACATAATTTGAGTGTGGTTGCGGTTGTTTTTCAAAGTGTTTTTCACTCGGAAATATATCAAAATAATGTTTTTTTATTTTTTAAAAATTATTTTTGACATCAGCGTCAAGGTTGTTAAAATCACGATTTTGACACGGCATGGAAAATACAATACAAACTTGGATCGTAAAAACAGATTGTAAAATCGTAAGGAATTTTAAAATACATTAACAAAAAATTCATGCTTCAAATAAAAATTCATACATAATTTAAATAATTTTTCATTAGCTAATAATTAACAAACTTAAAACAAACAATCTGCTGGTGTGTCATATAAACTAAAACCAGCTTCAGTGCCTTCATCTTCCTCATTATTCCTCAAACATTCATCAATATCAATACCATCAAGAGGATTATTAGTGTCACTACTAGTACCAACACCAATATTATGAACATTAGTGCTACTACTAGTACCAACACCAATATCATCAATTTGAATCTCCAAATCATCTCCAGTACCATGACTCTCCATTTCAACATCATTAGGAATTTCTTCTTCATCACTTTCATCTTCATTACCATTTTTTCTTCGTGTTGCACTCTTAATAGCACCAAGCAAATCAATGTTCGAATATTTTTCTCCCTCAGTTATTCAATCATCATCAGATGAAAGATCATCTTCTACACCAAAATCATCACCTTGCTTTTTGACTTGATTATTATTCAATTTCAGAGTGCACATTACAAATACCAAGTCATTCATTTTTCTCTGGTGCAACCCATTTCTTCGTTTTGTATGAACCTAAATAAACAATTCAAATTTATAAGATTTTTATCAAATATGTCAACATTTAAAATAATAAAATAAAAAACTCACCATTTCAAATGCACTCCAGTTATGCTCACATCCAGATGAAGTACAAGTCAAGCTTAGAACTCGAATTGCAAACCTTTGTAATTCTGGACATTCATCCCCATAAGAATCCCACCATTGAGCTGGAGTTTTTTTTTATCTTTTGCTGTTTTGGCAGCCTCAATGCCAAACAACCCTTTTGCATCCTTAAATGATTCAAGTTGCAAGTCAATTTTGCACCTTTCACTTGTATTAGGAACCATCTTTTCTAAGCATTGATATAATCTAATTTTAATGTTGGCATTAACCTTAAAATTAGGATTATAATGATAATGAGGATTCAAATAATAAGCTGCTGCATGTAAGGGCTTGTGGAGTTGAAGTTCTCATCTTGCATCAACAATATTCCATATAGGTATATAACTATATAAAAAGAAACAATAAAAATATCATTACAATAGGAATATCTCAATTGAAAGTATCTCTAAAGACATTCATATTAATAAATGACAATATTTGAAATAAAAATTAGCAAGATATATACCTTTTTTTCACAGAACCAAAATTCACTTGTATCTTCTCTTTTGCTTTATCCATTGCTTTATATATAAAACCCATAGTTGGTTTCTCTTCTGAATCAACTAATCGAAGAACTTTAATTAGAGGATAAGCTGCTTTAATACATATAGTGACATCATGCCAAAACTTGCTGTCCAAAACACAATTTTGAATTCGTTTCCCTTCTTCTATTCTCGCAAACCTACAAGAACTCCATTGTTTGGAAGTAAACATAGTCATTAGCTGCATTTTATGATCATACAAACATCCCAGAGTCAAATATGCAGTATCAAACCGAGTGGCAGCAGGTCGAATCAAATCCCTTCCATTCGTAAAGTGCCTTAGCATGGAAATAAGAATAGTTCTTGAATAATTATATGAGGTGATTTTCCTCCTCTTGGCAATAATTACTTGATGAACCTCTAACTTCTTCTCAAAATCTTCTAATATCAAGTCAATACAATGGGCAGCACATGGTGCCCAAAACAAACTCTTTTTTTTTCCATCAATAATTGTCCCGCTGCCTTATAATTTGCAGCATTATCGGTGACTACTTGGATAACATCTTCATCCCCAATCCTCTCCACAATGACATCTAACATTTCAAATACCTTATCAGCAGTCTTGGACATATTAGAGGTATCCACTAATGACAAAAAAAAAATGTCCCTTTAGGACTATTAACCAAAAAGTTACAAATACAACGTCTTTTTTATATGTCCATCCATTAGACATTATTGAACAACTTGTTTTTTTTCCATTCTAGCTTGTACTACTCAAGCAATGTCATTGTTTGATCCACTATCTGCTTTAAATACTTCTCTCTAATATCATGGTAGGATGGAGGCTTGAAACCTGGTCCATGCTTTGCAACCAATTCAAGTGCCTTTACAAACTTAGGGTTTTTACACAATTAAATGGAATTGCACTAATGTAGAAAAACCTTGCAATTTGTCGTCATGCTTCTTCTCTAATATCCTTTTTTAGCAATTGATTTAGGGTTGTTTGTGTACTTCCACTCCCACCTCTTTCCTTTGTCTTTGGAGCTAATTTCTTTTATTTCACCATCATCATCATTTGCACTATATTGATAGGCCTTTCTTTTCTTTTCATTTGCTTCTAGATTTTTCACCAAAACACCCAAAATCATTTGCTTAATATTTTTTGGAACTTGCTGAGATAACTCAACATCCTTACGAGTGCAAGCCAAATGCTGTTTGAAACGAAAAATACCTCTACTGATAATTTTTTGACAATACTTGCACTGAACTTTTCTAGAATTCTTATTAATATCTATACCATGTTGCCATCTCACACCAAGTCTATTACCAGAAGAAGTTTTGCTAGATGCCATAAGTTCAAGTGTTCAACAATTCAAGAATCAACTCAAATCAGCCCTGTAATCAATCCAAACATTTTATGATTATAATTAACCTTTTGTTATACATAAAAATTCACAAAATTAATTCAGTTCTATAATACTGAAATGACTTTCAATTCAGTCAAATTCAACAATTTTTAGTCCAATTTTCACCCTATTAATTCAGTCCAATTAATTTAGTCCTATAATACTGAAATGACATTAAATTCAGTCCAATTCAACACTTTTCAGTTCAATTTTCACCCCATTAATTTAATTCAAATCAGTCCAATTAATTCAGTCCTATAATATTGAAATGACATTCAATTTAGTCCAATTTAACAGTTTTGAGTCCAATTTTCACCCAATTAATACTATTAATTCAATCAAGTTATATATTGTGGCAGTGTGGTATTCAATTCAACAATTTTCTCACCCAATCTATTCAGTCCATCCAATTTTCACCCGATCAATTCCATTCAATTCAATTCAACATTATACATATACAAATTACAAGATCGGGCAAAATCAAAATTGTAATTAATAATTACAGGGTAACAGACTAACAGTTAACAGGGCAAAATAAAAATCTATTACAGGGACAAAATTAACTACTGCAGTGATTATGATGAAGGCAAAATAAACTTGCAGTGAAAAGCCGTTGATGATGATGGTTGAACGGTTGCTGGTGAAGAGGCCCGATGTCGCCTGCTACTGTTGAAGATGGGAAAGAAAGGAGATCGTTGCCGGCGTGCCGTTGTTAATGAAGATTGAAGAGGAAGCCCGAACCCGTGAGTTGTTGAGGAGATCATCGTCACTGTTAAAATCATGATAAACAGAAAAGGAAGCCACGACCGTGAACACTGAGGAAAGAGAAGGAGTGAAGACTGGACCGTGACCGCTTTTGTGGAGAATGGAGATCGTCGTCGCCGCTTTTGTGGTTGCCGGTGCCCAGTTGGTTAATTAGATAAGGGGATTAGGGATTAACTGATTAGGGATTTGTTCGGTTGGAAAAAAGAAAGAGTATTTTGTGAGCTGTGATTTGTGAAGACTGAAGAGTGAAGATTGAAGACAATCGCGTGACTGTGCATTTCCACAGCTAATAGGCGTCTAACAGCTGGACCATGGGGGGAATTTTGTTTTAGCACATCATTTTAGCACAATCGCAAAATCGGTCCTAAAATCGTGATTTTGCGTGATTTTATCTGATTTTTGCGATTTCACCCGATTTCAACCTGATTTCACCCATTTTTGATTTTTTCAAGCGATTCAACACATAATGCATGTTTTGACTCGTAAAATCATATGATTTTACGAGTCAAAACGCGATTTTAACAACCTTGATCAACGTATCAAAATGATCTAAAAACACCAAAACAATATTAATTTGAAGCAAATAAAAAAATAAAAAAAATTAAATTTTTTCAAAAACTCTTTTGAAATGCAAAAACAAACAGGCCAAAAATTCACCTAAACAACCCTAAATTAACTTTAGTATCAGAGGGTTCTTCTGCAAGCAACACTCACCATCTAGCCTATTGTTTTTTGCTAAGAAAACCCAAATTCAGTGAAGTTTTTTCAAGCCTTATCAGTGGCGCCATCCATAGAAAATTGAATATAAACCTTGTATTTTTTTTTATCACTCATTTAGAACCTACTTATAAAGCTTTCACGGTGGATAACACTAAAACACCAGGAGGACAAGTTACTGACCTCCTACCATCTTTATCAACTCTATTGGACCTTCAATAAGTAGCCTAATAGATGAGAGAAGTCATTAAGGTTGTGCTAGCTACTCAGCAACAACTCAGGGCTCTTATTGCTTTTCCACAAAGTATACAAACTGTTATACAACCACCTGCACCTCCTTCTGTTGTACCATTTTCACCTCATATGCAATGACAACCCTAATTCTCATAAATGACTACTTAAATTGAGGTGTAAAAGATAATAGACAACATATTATTTATCCTGTAATAAGAAGATCAAGTTACCACGAAGAGCCTTCTCATGAAGGATCCTTGAGATATGATCTTCATAAATCAAAATGCAAGGCCCAAAGCCATAACCTTCACCATCAACCTCGTTCTCCTATAAAATATCATTCCAACACCCCCACAACCTAAAAGGCTATATATTGAAAAAAAAGAAAGGACACAAGTCAGATAATAGATTCATCACTATGTGGCAGTGTTTTGAATACTCATCTTTATAGAGACTTTATATTTTCCAAGATGAACTTAAACTATTATAATGACTTGTCTAACCCTATGAAACATCTCTAGAATGAAAGGAGCAGTTTGGAATTGGTGATTTAATTCCACGTGTAAAATACTCCCTATCACTTTTTAAATATTTACACGAGCTTGGTATCACAATTTAAAGCCTGGTTCCATATCTAGTTTTTAAAACTTGTGTAATAAATTGATCACTCATTTCAGAACGAGTATTCTTGTAAAAAAAAGTTTAACCAAACTCTTCTCCATCACTCAGCTTGAGGGAGAAAGCACAAGAGCCTACTTGAAAAGATTTAATGAAAAGATGTTAAAGGTGGAAAACTTGCTAGAACCAATGGTTATAGAACCTTTGATTTGTGGCATACACAACTACTTCTTATGGAAATGTCTTGTGCACTACCTGATAAAAGTCTTTTCAGTATGAAACAAGTTATGAAAAATCCTACCTATGTGGAAGAAGCAAATGTATCACAATAGAAGTTGCCAAGATGAACCTGGACCACCACAATGGCTTATCTGATCTCATGGAGCATGTCTAGAATACAAGATTTATCCTTCCAATGTGTGTCCACTACCAGTTTCCTCCTATTTTATACTTTAGGGTTGAGGCCTTGGATGTTGTTGTGGCAATATCCTCTTCACATGTTTGTTGATGAATAAAGGTTAAACATTTCTTCTACTATCATTCTTCATATTCAAGTTTCTTCCAACTTGTTGTTTTTGGAAGTAAGGCCTTTCTTGCCTTTGCCATTGCTTCCTTTTTTGTAAGTTGTCTCTTAATTTTAGATATTTGAATTAAGGCCTTGCTTGTCCATGACTTGTGTTCATTATTTGTTGGAACACTTTCCTTGTTTCTCCATTTGTGGAAATCCAGCGATAAGCCTTTTTAGGTACTTTATAACATTGGGTCCTTGTTTGTTTGGCATTTTACCTTTCAGTACCCACAATAATTTTTAGGAATTTCATTTTTCTTTAATCTACATTTATGCAATGCAATAAATGGTCTTTGTAAAAATTACATGTAGAAAAACAACTATACATAGTAGATTGATTAACATGCTCATTTGATTTTTGTTTTTCTACACAATTAAAACCTAAACCACTTTTATTTATGCTTTTGTTTTGTCCTCCTAACAAAACATCCAAGTTATCTCTACCTTGGGTAAACTTGGCTAAAGTTAAAGTCAAGTCTTCAACTTGTTTTTTAAGAGCATCATTTTCATTTTTCAAATTTTCTAACGATGATGAACAACTAGCAATAACCATTATCATGGTGGAATGGTTCAAGCATAACCATATGGAATAGTGGAATGGTGAATCAATATTCCTGACATAACTGTTGTTATCATAGTGGACCAAGATTCACCAACACAACCATGTGAAAATGGTGTACCAAGAATCTTGACATAACCACAAACTTTTACTCCTATAATTATCGGGTCTCAGTGCCATAATATCAATCATTCCTTGTAATAAACATGTCACCAGTATTCACATGCTAATTATAAGTTCACACTTCTCACACTAGGATGCAAAACCCCTTTTACATTTGAATTTTTGGTAAAGTAATTTTTTAACAATGTAGTTGTTAAAATTTACATGGAGGAAAAATGATAATGTAAATACAAAAAAGCTTTCTTTTTTTTCAACTCAGATGGGTCGAAGCTTGACTAAGCCCAGAAAGATTGGTTGGGCCTTATAAAGATTGGTTGGGCTGAGACCTAACCAAGCCAATCAAAGCTCAGTTGGGCTGAGGCCTAACAAAGCCTTAAAAGGCTTGGTCTTGCCCTAACCCACCATCTTTTCTCTCTTATCACCACCCATCTCTCATTTTTTTGGGTTGCTACATAGAGCTGTATAAGCTAAAAGTTCATCTACACTTCAGCTAGAATTGCCACTTTTCAGGGTGAGCTATAGATGGCATGAGTAAGCTATCCGTGACAAGATATGATATGCAATAGAACTACCACCTTACCAGGTAAGTAAATTTAGATTTTTTATAAGGTAAGCTATATATTCTCAATTTTAAAGGGGAGAAAGAGGATTTTTCTTATCTTAATTGTCGCAGGGCGACGTCGAAAAATGCACTGAGAGGTTACTAGAAAAAATGAAGGGATTTTTAGTATAATCATAAAATTATGATTATAAGATTCAAGAGTTGCCACCTAGTATCAAGGTTACTAGGAAACCTATGGTCTGCGAGAGTTCCGATAAGAGACTAGTTGTGTAAGAGAAAAACGCATCAACCCCAGTGCACCTTACCTAAGGTAAGTTGTATTGTTCTTTGATTGTTTTTCTAGGTCAAGTTTCTATTTGTTGGTCTCATTTAAGTTTCAAGGTAGATCTTCTTTTGTGAGGAAATCTTTACCTTATCAGGTTAAATCATAACCATTCTAAAGTCTAAATTTTAGTATCGCATTTATTTTGCATTTTATATCTTTAATACATAAGGGTATACTCTATTGTGTAGTTTTACACCCCCTAATATTAAAGTCTATGGTTAAACTCTAACACTTTAAATATAAAGTGAACAAAATAATTGGTGAATTATTTTTGATATTTTGGTTAAACCTTAACGGATAATCATAAACTAGCTACGATATCCATTAAAAAAAACACATAAGAAAAATGCAACTTTTTTGTTTTATTATGAAAATATGCTTGGAAAACTTTTAAGATTTGACCGTATACATTAAAACAAAAACATTTTTTGAAATGACCTTTGGAAAATTTTTAGATTTTTTTGTTTTTTTTCTAATATTATATTATTAAATATAAATTGGGCTAGACCAGACCTAGCCATCAAGTTGGGCCAAAATAGGTCCAGCCTGACCTAGTCGGGATAGGCCGATAGGCGGCCCAACAGACCATTCTTCTCTTTTTTTTAGGGTGGGCTGGACCTGTCTTAGCCACATGGGCTAGGCCAAAACGGGTCCAGCCTACAGTCCATATGGTTACTGGGCCCAACCCAGCAACCATATTAATTAGTTTGCCTTCTACATACAGTGGTCGGGGGAAGGTTTTGGGGAATAAAAGGAAGTGGGTGGCTTGCCTGGCTGGGGGAGAAGAAAGGCTGGCGACATTCTTAGTGTTGTAGGGAAGACCAGCGAGTGGTTGGTGGTAGCAACGACGGCTGAGGTGCGATGGAGAAAGTTGCCAAAGTGGTGGTTGAAAGGGGGGAAAGGAAAAGGTGAGCAAAAATGATTTTTTTCTCAACTTTGGCTTCTTATTTCTCCTATTTTTGGCCATGAATTCCACCCGTATTTATAGAAGATGGAAGATGGATATTTTGTCTTTAATGGTGCCAAATCTTGGTCCTCGATTCAGCTCTAATGAATCCTAACCATTGGCTCAAAGTGACTATTATAAACTATCAAATTTGTCAGTTGAAGGCTGGCTGGGTTAACCACCTTAGGGCAACACCACGACCGTTATGGTGTCAATAGGACATAAAGGACCATATTAGGGTGTTGTAAGATTTTAGACTATTGTTTACATGCAAGTTTTGTCAAATTTGATTGAGAGATGAATCATTAAATGCATTAGAAAGAAAGCCACCGAAGCAACTTTTTCTTACTTAAATGAACAAAAAGATAATCAGTCACTAGACGATGCGTTGTCTAGTCCTTTTGTTTTATTGTTCAAAATGATGATGTTTTAGACTTTTAGGGTTTTAAATTAGGGTTTTGGCCAAAGTGGTCTTTCATCTTTTAATTTATTTCAATTACACCCCTAATTGACCCTAAATTTCCAATTTTATGCAATTTTACCCTTATCGAATTTCAATGTTAATCCTGGATTTCAATTCCTTTTTTACATTAGTCCTTGGTCTTGGATTTATGCAATTTGACCTTCAATTGACTATTAAATGTTTAATGTCCTTCAATTTCACCTTTAATTTCAATCAATGTAGTTCTCATAGTTTGACGCCTTTTGCAAAATGGTTATTAGCTGCGAATTTCTTAATTTAGCCTTTAATTGACCCTAAAACTCTGATTTTTTTGCGATTTTACACTTGATTTGAACCAATTGACTTTGTAAAAATTAAATTTGATCTCCTAAAATTTCAATCTTTTTAATTAAGTTCAAATTAGGCCCATAAACTTAATTTTCACCAATTAAGCCCCTAAAGGAAATTTTCCTTGGGTTTGATGTGGTTTTCACTATCAATTCCCCATTTAAAACTCATTGTCTTATTTATAATTTCAATTAATGGAGTAGATATTGTACTAAAATCTTTTACAAATCTTCTATATAAGCTAGTCAATCCATGAAAATTCTTACCTCACTTACCGTCTTAGGTGTAGGCCACTATTTCATAACTTTAACCTTAGTCTCATCCATCTCAATATCTTTTGTACTAACAATATATCGAAGAAACATAATCTTTTCAAAGTAAAAGTCACACTTCATTACATTAATATACGAACTTTCCTTTCTAAACACATCAAGTATATGTCTTAAATGATCTATATGCTCATCCAATCCCTTACTATAAATCAATTTATCATCAAAATAAGCAACTACGAACCTACCAATGAATGCGTGTAATATAGATTCATCCATCTCATAAAAGTACTAGGCATATTAGTAAGTTCAAAAGGCATGAGTAACCACTTATACAAACCATATTTTATTTTAACAACAATTTTCTATTTGTCACATTCGTTCATTCTAATTTGATGATTAATTTTGGAAAATAAATAAGATTCATGTAATTCATCAAGCTTATCATTTAATCTAGGATAAGATGTCTATACTTTACCATTATGTTATTAATTAATCTACAATGAACACATATTCTCCAAGTACCATCTTTCTTAGGTACTAGAAGTACGGGAACAACACATAGATTCATGCCTTCTCGAATGTACCCCTTTGAAATTAACTCCTCCACTTGCCTTTGAAGCTTTTTTCCCTCAAGATTACTCTTATAGGCTGGTCTATTAGGAATAGTTGAATCTGGTACTAGGTCAATATAATGTTTTATTCCTCTCACAAGTGGCACTCCATTTGGAATTTCATTGGTAAATACATCTCCAAATTCTTGTAACAAAGAAATACAAATATTAGGAACATAGGAATCAAGTTTGTTAGTGTTAAAGTATGCCTCCTCATACAAGAGTAAAATCATAGGCATATCAGAAAAATAAGAATGTGTAAGATCACTTTATTTTGTATAAAAATTAAGGTGTTTCCTTAATTTTTTCGACACACTTTTCTTTTCTCACTCTTTCTTTCTTCTTTCCACACTCAACTTTCCTCTTCTTTTTTTTTTTTCCGGCTAAATACTTCAAATTTATCTTTAATGGCCAAAACTTTATCCTTAGGTGTTTCACACTCATAACTCATTTTATTTTTACTTAGCCTCACATCCTCACCATTTTTTTGTAATGAGGTTTGTTCGGCTTTTTTTGCTTTTTTTAGATTTAATTGATCTATATACATTTGTTTAAGTGATAATGATGCAAGGGTGTATGTTTTCACATCCTTTTCCAGTGTATACTTATTTTAAAAACCATCATACTTGGTTTTCCTATCAAATTGACAAAGTCTCCCTAATAATAGCGGTGCAGCATGTAAAGAAATAACTTAAAACCTCATCCTTTTACCTTCTTACCAAAAATAAGATTAAAACTTGTTTAGTCACCTTAACTTCTCCACATTCATTCAATAATTAAAGCTTATACGATGTAACATGCTTAGTAGTAGTCAAGTTCAACTTTCTAATCAAAGTTGTGCTAGTAACATTAGTACAATTAACTTTATTAATAATCATACTACATACCTTATTTTTTACGTGTCATCCATTATGAAAGATATTCTCCCTTTATTGATCAACATCTTTTTCACTAACCTAAAGTTCAAGGATCTTTTTATAATAAAGGATTCACCATTAACAATATATTCAATATCACTAGCATCTCCAAGTGCTGGCATATTGTCACATTCAAATTCATCATTAACTGTATCATCTCTTAAAATCATAATCCTTTTATTTGGACACTCTAATGCACAATACTTAAGTTCTTGACACCTAAAACACTTAATCACTCGCTTATGCTTCTAATGAATATCATATCTTCTTTTTTCCTCTATTATCGTAACTTGCTTCTTAACATATGAGGGTTCAACAACTTTAGGTACTGTTATTATCTCTTTTTTATGAATTACATTCTCTCCTAAAATTTGACTTCCAACCCTGAAAGGATCCTAATTAATAGTCTAGCCTTGCACTACCTTTTCTTTTCAGTTATTTTTCTACCTTTATAGCCATATACACCATATCTTTAATTTCTAAATAATATTGCAATTCAACCACATTAGCAATATATCTATTTAAAAATAAGGATTGATCCATAAAAAGATGACGTTCAAAATCATTTTAGTCGTGTTGTGATTTTCAAGATGAAACTATTCTTAGCAATTAATTAGGATATTAAATGGAAAATACTTATTGTAAAAAAAAAAGTCTATGTCTAAATTTTATGTGTTAAAAGAAATGCCATGAAAATTATTACTTATCATTGTTGTTGTTGTTGTTATTACCTTTTTATATTTATATGTAAATGTTATTTGTTATTTTCAGGTCCATTGGGGTCATGTCAGGAGTGATCTTAGTTTAACTATCTTTTGTTATGTAATTTTGTTGTAATTTAAGACACTTATCTCCTGAACTTAAAATGTAGTATTGACTTGTAAATTTAGATGTATGACTTTAATCTAATGATGTAATTCTAAGTACCTATTTTAACCATGCATGTTTATAATTGAAATTGGATCCTTCATTTGAATTTCATTATATGATATTATTAAGCATGATATAGTTTATGTAATGATAATATGTAGCAATTGAATTATGCATTGTTTTTTTTTTTATGAATTTGAATTTTGTAATAATATTGAATAAAATGTGTTGTGTTGATGATGATTAGTTTGGCTAAGATCCAAGATGATTGAATCGGGTTCTGAAATAACATAGGAAGTGTATATTTAGTATTGTCAATAACTTAGGACCGCCTAGTATAAGGGAGACTCTGCCGAAATTTCAATGGATTTAAAAAAACATTCCTGAAATTTCTAGTTACCTATTATGTGTTGTCCTAGAAATTTGAAACTGTTACGTTTGTTATCAGAGCCATTAGTTACTGTTCCAAGGCTTGGAATACTAATGAAATTTTAAAGTGTATTTCAGGATGGTTCGGATCAAACAAGGGACACGTACTAACTTACCCCTTGTGCAGGGAGGTGATGATAACATATAGTCTAGGAGTGATCTAGATTGGGATCCATTGATGACAAATAATGCCACTTATGTACAGTGGCATCAGCTCACTCCGAGAATGGTGAATCTACAGGCTGTCAGAAATATTCTAGTTCCCAACAAGCAGAGGTATCATTACATGGAGTGTCTAAAAGATAGAGATGGCTGGATGGACTTTTGCCTAGGGCGCCAACAGTTGCGCCTAATCCATACTTTGATCCTGTTTTTCTAGAATAGATAACAAAAGCTGTTGCAACAAAAATGTTGAAGTGTCAGGCTCAGTATCTAAACTGGAAAGGGTAGTCTTTTTAGTGCATTGGGTTAAAGGGATGAGAGAGATAGATTGTGTGACCTTTTTATAAGAGGAGATGCTGAGGTAGTGAGGCATTGGTTAAGAAAGGTAGAAAGGGTGATGACTCCGATGCCAATGCCAAAAGAGTCTCGAGTTAATTGTGCGGCCCAATTGTTAGCTGTGAGTGCCCATTCTTGGTGGGAAACTATGAGAGAGAGGAGATCTAGGGAGGCACTTATGTGGAGAGACTTCAGGGAGGAGTTTGAGGAGACATACTACTCATGGAAGCATAGGAAAGAAAATGATCAGGAGTTCCTAAACTTACAACAAAGAGATATAAATGTCTTTAAGTATGAGAGGAGGTTTCAGGATTTGTCTATCTTTGCTTCTCCTTATCTCCCTACAGAGCACCATCGGGTAAAGAGGTTTCGAGACAGGCTTCTACAGGAGTTGAAGATGGTGTTGATAGCGATGCCATTTCAGTCCATCCGTGAATTACAACAAGTAGATCAGGGGATACTAAAACTGGTGAGTGAATAAGGCTAGATAACCGAGGTCAAGAAGAGAGATTTTGTATACTCTACTAGCAGGTCTCCTCTTTTAAAGAAGGGGAAGAGCGGGCAGTTTTCAGGACAATTTTAGAGGAGGGGGAGTTTCATTGTAGATGGAGAATCTAGGGGTTCTAAAGAGATTACTAATGGGGGATCCTCAGGAGGTTTGGCTCAATAGGGAGCCAATGCTATATAAAGGGTCTTCTGAGTAGAGGGGACATGTGTATCCATTGTGTAGGAGATGTAACTTGAGACACCTTGGATATTGTTCGACAACACTAAGTAGGTGTTTTATTTGTAGAGGTAAGGGGCACCATTGGAGGGACTACCAATATTTAGGGAGAGAATGTTTTTACTGTGAGGATATAGGCTATAAGAAGAGAGATTGTTCTCGTAAGAAGTTGTACAGAGTCAGCAACAGTTGGTTACTATTGATCAACTTGCAAAACCTACCTAATCTGGGATGAGTACTAATCAAGGTCAGCCTAGATTCCAGAGGAGAGGATTTGTGGTAGAGTATACCACATGTCCTAGGAGGATGTGGGAGCTGCACCTGACATAGTGGCATGTACATTATAGTTAGAATCAATGCAAGTTTATGCTTCAATTGATCCTGGAGCTAGTCATTCTTTTATAGCATATCGAATCGTAGATAAATTGCATGTATTGCCAAACGAATTAAATGTGGGGATAATGGCTAGTACACCTCTAGGGGAATACATATATATTGATAATGTTTATAGGGGTAAAACTATATATCGAAAGGTTAGAATTGAGGGTATATTCAATGCCTTTGGAGTTATATGACTTTGATGTGATTTCGGGTATAGGTTAATTGAGTAAATATAGAGCAAAAGTGGATTGTTTCACCAAAATGGTGACAATTCAAGGTATAAGTGGAAAAATGGTAGTATTAAAGAGAGAGAGAAAAGTAGTTCCAAGTTGTTTAAGAGAAAAGTAGTTCCAAGTTGTTTAACTTTCATCACGACGGTTGGGAAATTGATTAGGAAGGGATTCCACGTATTCTTAGCCCATGTAAAGGAAACAAAGAAATAGAGTGTGAAACTAGCCAATATTCCTATTATAAGGAATACTCGGATGTGTTTCCAGAGGAATTACCTGGATTGCCTCCCTTCAGAGATATTGCAGTTTTAATTAACACTTTTCCATAAACCAGTTCTATAACACAATCCCAATATAGGATGAAACTTGTGGAATTGGTTGAACTGAAGGTTCAACTACAAGAACTACTGGATAAAAGATTCATTCAACCTAGCAATTCCCCTTGAGGAGTTCCAATACTCTTTATAAAGAAGAAGGATAGTACCCTTTGGTTGTACATTGACTACCATCAATTGAACAGGGTAATCGTGAAAAATAGGTACCCATTTCTACGGATAGACGATTTGTTTGATCAATTAAAGGGTGCCAAAGTCTTTTCCAAGATAGATTTGAGGTCTGGGTATCACCAGTTAAGGATTAAGGATCAGGATATAGAAAACTACTTTCAAGACCTGTTATGGACGTTACAAGTTTCTAGTGATGTCTTTTGGGTTAACAAATGCCCTATCAGTGTTGGGAAGAAAATAGCTCCAAAGGCTTAAACTAGAAGCTTATGAAACATTCATTGTACCTATTAGCGATTCAAGGATGAATCATCTTAAAGAGAGAGGGAATGATACGATCTAAGAAAGGGTTCAACAAGAAATTCAGATTTTAGTGTAATTGTGCCTACTATCTAGTTTTACGCTATCGAGCATAACTCTCAATCCTACCATTGGACTAGGCTGAAAGTTTACCAACATTTTCCAGAAAAACTTATTCTACATTAGGTTAAAATTTTAAGTCTACAGAGTTCTAAAAGGTATCACAATACAAGTTAGAAATGCAATACATATTTTGTTATTTGTTGCTTTTTGACTTGTGGACTAAAGGATTATTTTCTCATAATGTAAGGATATTTAACAGCTTATTTTTAGGATTTTTCTAGTTCTACAAGGATCTTTAATGGACAACAACATAATTTTCAAGTGTGGCAATGATTTTTTTAATGTTCCAAAATCCTTTTCTTAGAAGGATTTTTGGGCTAGTTTTTTCTATTGTACAGTTCTATCCTAACAAGCATAATTTCTTGTTCAACCATTAGATCGAATCGAAATTTTACTAGACATTTCTAGAGATTCTGTTTTGTATCATTTTAAGATTTCAAGTCAATCTGATTTTAGCAAGGCCTTGCAATAATGATATATATTAGTTTTCTAGTTGATTTATGATTCTTTTTCATATTCTATTTGTAACTTTTTTATTATTTTTCCAGCTAGTTTAAGATGTTTTTACCTAGTATAAATAAGATTATTTTGCTTGTTCTTAGGTTTTTAGCTTTTGAAACCACAATGTTTTGAATAAACTTATGTTTTGCACGATGCAAAACTTTTCTCTTTACTGGAACAGAAAACAAATTTGACTTATCAAGGTAAAACTAACATTGAAGTGTCTTCTTTATATTTCTTGTTCGCGAATTGATATGACTTGGGTGGAGATTCATTCCAATAGTGATGATGTTTTGGTTCCAGTAATCTTTGTGTCATATTTATATCAAACCTGATTTTTTGATTTTTTCAGATTTGTCTTTCTTGCATATGGATATTGTGACCATATGATCGGAGGTTCGCGTCAATAAAAGTTTTAGCTAGTTTCTTCTTAATTTAAAACAAATACCATCAAAATTCAAGTGCACCAAAATTTCCTCTTTGGTGATGCTATAGGATACTTGCAAGTTGCAACAGAGAATCATTGTATTTAGACAAGTTTGTATCTATTTTGCAAAGAAAAAACAACGTGAACCAATAAATCAAACTATAAGAGTGTGCTCTTCAACTGTAAGTGGATCATATGGAAGAGATGGGAGGCAATTTAAAACTTTCCTCCAGCTTAAGACAAAAAGGTGTCATCGAAATAATAACAACGATAAAATATAGATTTGAGAAAAAGTCATTTCAGCTCAATAAAAACCCCTTTCTGTTGCCGACCCAAAAAAGGAATTATATTCACAGACTAGATAAAGAACCTTTCCCGTTGGGTAGGTAAACACCATACCCCCATGACATTGGAGAAGAGCCAACTCCTTGTTGCCAACAAGGGCCTACAATTAATTCAGGCACACAACATTGCTTTCACAAGCCAACTGAAAAAACCTTTCTATGAGAAATTTGTTAATTCTTTATTTCCTGTTGTCATGCCAAGTCTGAAAATCACATCGAACACCAATTAAAGAAAAAGGAGCTATAGACCATCTACTTATTGAACAGAGCCTTGCTTCTGTAACCCACCCCCACCCCCATCCTTTTCAAGTTCCAAAATTTACTTATCTATTATATAGATAGAGCACTATTTGGACGAACTTATTTAGAATCTTGAAATCTGTATGGTAGAGTTGAATGACTAATATATATGCAGAACTATTTGCAATAAGTTATTTAGAATTTTGAAGTTTGTATGGTACAGTGAAATAACTATTGCTTGATGTCATGCAAAATCTATACTTCAGTGTGCAGAACAGAAGTTTCATGTCTTCGATGACTCTTGACATTCAGAAAGCTCCATGTTATGCAATCATTGCCCAAAGTTTTATGATTTGCCATTACATAATTATTCATAGATTCCAAAGCACATAATTGCAGAACCATCACTCATGCAAAGGGAAAATGATAGAACGCAACTTTGCACTTTACTTTTATCAGACCTCTTCAACAACAGCTAGTTTATAATAAGATCACGCCAATTATGAAATATCAAGTTCAACAATAAATGGGTTAAAGTTAACCTAGAACAATCACCATATTTCAACGAGATTTGATATACTGCAACAACGACTATTTCAAAACAAAAATGGAGAACCAAATACAGGAATAAAGAAACGGATTATTATATAAAGTTGATGAAAGAAAGGATTCTTATATTCTCCAATATAACCAAATGTATATATAATCCCTTACAACTTATTTCCATGAGCTTATTTAAGTACACAGTAGCTCTGAGAAGATCCATTGGAGAAGGCACTTCTCTCCATTTTGACTCTACTCCTTTATTGGTTGTATCATCCCTATAGAATTAACAACAAAAGTAACACCCTACTTCTTGATCTTCTTTGTCTTCTTAGGTCCCGGAACCTCCAATCTTCCAACAGAACATCCACACCTTGCTCGAAACACAAGAACAGCTCTTCCATTAGTTGGTGCCATCTTCTTCAATTCAGCCTCCAATTCGCGATGGTGATCGTGAGGCAATTCAAAAAGGCCCCTTTTCAGTCCATCTTTCACCAAGGTACCATTAGAATTCTTCACACACTCCTCGGTCTCCAACTGGATATCGAATTCTGCTGCCTTCCTTAAGCCCTTGCAGTTCGGATTCCCACATTTCCTAGCAGCACATAAAATCACTATCCAGGCAACTATTGCAGCACATAAAGAACTAATCCCTATAGATCCGTATATCACTGGATTTCTCATAACCTCCTCTTTGACCACATAATGAATAGCAGCAACAAATTCAATAAAACCAAGAGTTACAATCCGGATATAAGGAAATAACAAGAATCCACAAGCACCAATGACAGCTATCAAGATCACAACATCAATAACAGCTGACTGAGATCTATCACAAACAGGTATAGTTTTACAATTCGAGCCATTCACTGTCTTCCTATTCTTGTGCACATGATTATTGTTGTGCCTTGATTTTGGATTAAACTCACTGGAATTCACAGAATTTGCCATGGAAGCTGTTGATGATTGGTCAAATGAGTTGCAGACCGAGATTGAGCTATGGAAATAGACCATCTCAAATCAAACCCAATAATTTTGTTTTTTGAAAAGTAAAGAGGACGCCAACCCAGCAATCGTAAACAGTCCAGATCACAAAAACAATTGAAACCCACCAATCTAGAGCTAAATTCAGATCGACCCACCTCGTAAAAAATCGAAAAGATCAAGAAATTCACCTACTCTTGAAGATCAAAAGGCAGCGAACTCGTCGGTGCCTATATGTGTGTGTCTCTCCAGCAACAAATGATTAGAGAAGACCGTAAATCTCAATTACGAGTGAAATGATTCCACAGAAGGAAAAGGAAAAGGAATCAATCTTTAGCTGACTGTTTTTGGATTGAATTAAATGGGTTTCACAGGGCTGGCCGGCTATGACTTTGCCAAGCCAAGAAGAAGCAGAGAAGAGTCATTAACTAGCCCTTTTGTTTTGATTTTTTTAATCTATCACAGTCGCTTATGGTTTGTTTGTTTATTTATGTTTTGGTTTAGAAGTATATAATTAATTAATTAATTAATTAATTAAATAAATAAAGAGAAGGTCATACACGTTAGTTAGAGAGAGAATCATTTTTGGTGGTCACATACGAGGGCTGATGTGAAGTGGGCTTGGACTAAATGATGCTTGAATGATTTGGTGGGGTATACTATGGGCTTGGCCGACCTCTTTTCTTCATTATTTATTTATTTATTTATTATTATTATTATTATTATTCAGTCATTTTTGGTGTAATAGGTGATTCCACTTAAAATGATTTGATGGCTCGGTTACCATGTTTATGACCATTCTAAACTATAAGATTCATTTAAATTTTATTATATTTTAATTAGTTTCAGATTTCATTCTCCTCTCGAGTTCGTTCATTTTATTTTTTCTTGATAATTATACTTAAATTTTCAACATATTTGTTATAAAAAAAATGAATACACAGGTTTTTTTAATAAAAAAATTCTAATTTTAAATTGAAAAATATATGCACCAGTTAAATAAATTGAGAATCGAATGTGCCAATAAATACAAAAAATAGTGTTAATGTGACTATTCGACTTGCTTTGTTGCGTGTTGAATAATTTTTTTTTGTATAGATGTTACTAATGTATTTTTTTTATATGAAATAAAAAATATAACTATGAATCAAAATATTGATACGTATCTGTGATAAAATAAAATGAAAATCATATAAATTAATGAATACGTGTAAGATCTCAAGTTAATTTCTAACGAGTAGAAAAATAAGACAATATTGTTACAATGAAACATCATTGCCTTTTAGTCTTTGTATATTTTTTTCAAAAAAAAGCAAAAAAAAAAAAGTTACACAAAAAAATTAAAATTAAAATTAAAAAAATAATATAAATAGATCATGTGTATAGTAATAAATATTTCAAGAATAAAAAATAAAAATAATTTTTTAATAATTATGTTATTTTGTCCGGTGATTTATCATTTCCTAAAATAAATACAGATTTCCCACCTCTATAATATCCACTACAGTAAAAAAAAAAGAAGGAAAAATCTATAATTATGTCATTTCGTACATCATTTCCTTGTAATAAAACTTGTCTTTATTTCATAATTATAAATTACATAATATATGTTCCTACTTAAAAAATAATAAATAAATAAATAAATATCCAATACTCTAATTAAATCAGATACTTAAATTAAAGGAAAAGTTGATAAAATTCTTCTGCCTCTCTATGTAGTTTTATTTAAAGATTTTGCATCATTCCTTCTGCATTTTTCTTCTCTTTTCTATAGTTTAGATATGGATTATTTTTTATTATATCGACTATTTTTCTTTTGTCGGTCCAAGTTGCCTAATTTTACTTGAAATTTTTTATTCGGAAAAGGAGTATTAAAGGTAATAGATCCAATGATCGATTGTTGAAGATGAGCGTGCCAGCTGTCCACCATTTTAGATGCAAATTCTAGATCTTAGTTTCTCTGTTAATTTTTTATTTTGCCCTTCCCATGTTAGCCCGTTCAGAAATTTATTGCATCC
>Ga0325414_1001541_pt1 | contig 22430 bp, 13 predicted proteins | sample PopdelMetagenome_8_FD_206183 | JGI IMG/M metagenome (GOLD analysis project Ga0325414, IMG submission 206183) | Populus deltoides microbial communities from Bellville, Georgia, United States - Leaf-PdKOR-R3 | ecosystem: Host-associated > Plants > Phyllosphere > Phylloplane/Leaf | place: USA... | reverse complement strand
GGTGCGTGTTCAAAGATGGTAGCTCTTTACTGGGAAAAATAAAGGTTACCTTGTATAAATTCCACGTTGTTGGTCCTTCATACTCGAATTCTACATTAAAATCACAGTATTTCATCTTCGTAATGCTTATACTATGGTGTTAATGGAGCACAGACGGTAGGGCAATGTTTCTGTATCTTATCCCTTCTCTTGCCGACTTTTTTCTTCTTTTCGGCCTGATAGAAGTAGAACAATAGCATGAGTTCATATTCTTTGATGGAAGTGACCAATTTATTTTGACATTTAGTGAGCTTATGTAACGCTCGTACAATCTTATCAAATTGCAATAATGCGTGGACTGTAGCTGAGTGGATGGCCTTGCTGGAGCCCCGCACCCCATGTATGTTCTTTTTAGCCATTCATGCATGAATCATCGACTGCTGTTACTGCTACAGAGGGTGAGAATCTACCGCAACAGGAGAAGATGTTGACAGTGGTCTTGTTTTTGTCTGAGAAAATGGTACTGTGCTGGCTATAAACAGCAAATAGATCAAGACCCAGATGGAATCTCTAAAGTACAACTCTCGCATTATGCTATGCGTTTTGGTCAGGATGGTGTATCTACATGGGAATCCTCAATGGATCATGAACGCACTCCTTCATTCACAGAAACCCTATACTATTATTATTATGGTCTGCATATAAATTTGAGATCTCTTGTCAGAAAATATGAGACATGGATGTTCCTAAAGAAATAAAAAACCTTTCTTGACATGGGCAAGGTGGGAGGTGAGGTTTCTTGAGCGAGCTTGCTTGTACGAGAAAAGCAACTCTCTCCTTTAATTCTAAATTATAGCAGCAGACTTCCATGTCAACCCTCTTTTTTTCTTTTCTTTTCTTTTTTAAGTTATATCCAAGCTTTTCCTCGATCACTTTTTAATTAAACCTTTCAGATACTATATTTCCTCAATCACGTGATGCTCCTCTGACCTCCACATTCAAAGTTGTGTTTATGTCCTGGGCACATGTTCGCTCACCTTTTCTGAACGTGGCTCTTTCACAGTGATGAGACCTAGCTGTGAGGTGCAAATGTCATGATTGGTTAGCTGGAAATCAAAGATAAAGCCCAGTGGCATGTCACTTTTGGACACTGCCTTCCCAAGTGGATTTTCAGGTGCCGCTCAACTCCTCTTTTGGGCAACAGACCCTCTTATTGTACCGTTAAAATTTCAATCCATCATGATTCAGGAGTTCCTCCTGCCAATGATTGTACCGTAAAAAAAGTGCGGTGAACCTCAAGGTCCACGTCCAGCCAACATCAACAGCCCCATTACTCGCCGGACTAGGCTGCAATGGCTGGCCATCCGCCTCTTTTTGAGGACCCTTGCGTCTCCCCGTATATCATCGGGAACAGGAAGTTGCAACTTCCGAAGAACTGATGTTTTTTCAAAAAAAAGAAAAAAAACATAATCATGAACTTTTAAACCCTGCAAAATTAGTTGAAATATACACAAAATGATTTAGTCATTTATATTAATAAAATAAATAAATAAATAACTAATGTTTTTGTTTAACAGGGTCGCTAAATAATACATATAGCCTTAGCAGATAGTCCTCCACTGTAAAAAGAAGGAAAGAATCGTACGGATATTTCAGTGTCATGATTACATTTGTTTAGGGGTATCTACCATCTACATTTCGGCATCAAGGGGGAGGATTTACATTCTTCCAGTGTGATATTTCAGTGCCTACTCTCAATTAACTCGAATCAGTAGAGAGTGTCGTTAGACATTCAGAAGTCATATAGCACTCACTTCCTATTAAAAGGGAAAAACAAGATTTCATTATCCAAAGTATATCAAATGACACCTTGTTATAAAATTATGGTACTGACGAAATCCACTTGAAAGTAACCTCGGTCTATTCCTTGCTGGTCAGCTGCTTGGGATTTACTTCCTTTTCAAGCTCATCGAATTCCCACTCACCAATATCCTCTGTTGCGTATCCTTCCTCGTCCTTCCCGAGATCAGATCCTAACTTTTCCAGGTCTGCCTGTGTGACTACATTTCCTCTATTAACAGGGGGTGATCCGCTTTCCTTTTCTTCTTTCTTTCCCGGAGCCTCAAATGTCTGTTTGGAAGAAGAGGATGGGTCTACACGGGGTCTATTACTGGACTGTGAGTGTGATTGTTGATTCTCAACTTCCAGGACTGGTCTCTGGATGGATTTAATTTCCTCTTTAATTTTTTCCACAGCACTAAATAGATCTTTGACCCTGTCGTCGTTTTTCCTGAAGTGTACGTACCATTTCCCATTTTAAGTGGTTGATCAATGCATCGAATGATAGAGCATGTGTAAAGAGAAAGGTTACTGCACCTGTATACGCCTTCATAGTTGGTATAAAACTGCTTTTTCATCGCATCCACTGCATTTGTGATGGTTAAAATCTGGCAGGACAAAGAATGACATGGCTTTAATTAGATGAAACTTCAGTAGATCAGGAACAATGCAGGGAAGGAGATCAATCTAACAAGAAGAAATGCTAGAATGGAGAGAGGATTTTGAGGACAATAAATGTGGGAAAACAGTATTTATATGAACTAGAAAATAGGGAAATAAAACTGAGCATTTGATATTGAAACATGGAAGGATTTTGTCAGATATTATGAAAGCAAACCCAGTAAAACATCCATACCTTTGCTTCAAGCTCCAGAAATCCCTCTTCAAGATTTTTTCTATGGTTTATTGCTTTTGACCCTTCATCCTTTATGATAGGTGCTATTTCTGACCTGTTGCAGAATAACAGTTTGAGACTTCTCTGAACTAAGTGATAAAAATTCCAAAGAATCATCATAGCATAATACCCTTGACAAGAATGCAAGTCTGCCACAAGCCCTTTCATACGGATGACTGAAGGCCCCAACTGTTCCTGATGAGAGGTTCAATTTTTGCATGTCAACAACAATGTTTAAAACCAATTTCACAGCTAAATAGATTTAATGGAAATTATAAAACTATAGATGAAGAAGTCATACACGAGCAATGAATATATTAACAATACCTTGTAAGCAGAGAGGAGATGAACACTCAAATTTACAAAATGATCACCATATCTCTCCAAGTCGCCACTTGAACATGCATGTGCAGAAAATAATCAACAAGAAACAAATGACAAAGATTTGACACAACAGTATGGGAACTTTAGTCGTACGGGAAAAAATTAGGAAAAATTAATCAGATCTTTTTGTTTTGGAGTGCGTCTATCCTACAAAAGCATAAGTATCAATCTCAATAGCAAATAAGTACAGAGAATTTATACATACTTGACCTGATTCTCCTTCTGCTCTGTGTCTGTAGTCTGGAGAACCCAGGTAGCATCTAGAAAATTAATCCAAGAATTAACAACATCTGCCTCTGCCCGACAGGATGTAATCGACTTTGCTAGCTCATCTTCCTACGATTACAAAACATGCTCAATATGATATAATAAGAAGATTCCTCATAGGCTCTGTAATTTTCTTCTGGGAAATTCAAGTAGTTTAAAAGTTCTATTATGTACAAAATATGGTTCTTCTGACAAGGGAAGATCAGCAATACCTTGGCTTTCAGGTGCATCAGAATCTGATTGCTGGCTTCATCAAATTTCTCTCTCTCTTCCCTGGCATTGTGAATACGTGCCCGTGCTGAATTCAATGAGGTATTGACCTACAATAAATGCCAGAAATGGTTAGAATCCCAGAAAAAATAGGATAGAGATCCTACGGAGTTGACGTCACAGAGTGAACCAATTCTCCCATTGACATTACCAATTCAACTCCACAGTTTAAACACACATAAGCAAGAATACAAGTTACGTATCCATGCTGAAGAAAGCACATCAGATAATCATGAATATGAAAGGTAAACTGCAACAAAGGGAATAAATGAGACTCCACTGAAAAATTCCAAGAATGATGATATCATCCAGAACTGCATGACATTTTTATTAATAGACTAGCAAAAATATTCAGATGAAGGATACCTTCTTTAATTCAGCTTCAAGTTCATCTTTTCGCTTTTCCATTTCTGTAATCTCCACTGACAATTCCTAGAAAAATGCAATGTGACATGTTTAATAATATTCCTGGCAACAAAATAAATCAAACAATGACAAACTTTGTCCCAAGACATAGGTCATGCAAAACTTCATGGGAGATCATAAAATTCCTCAACAATATGAAAAGAAAAAGAAAAAAGAAAATCAGAATATTGTATATCCGAACTTTTCTCAGATATGGAATAATTGGATATCTTGTTTTACTATATTTTCTTGCTAAGAATAGAACTCTTAAAACTGAAGCAGGATTTTTGAAATAGAGATGCACAACTGCGAGTGCTATATAATCATAAAGTCCTTCTGTACTTAAACTTTTAAAAATTGAAATTAGGCTGCTTAAGCTCATGGTAGTAAGTGTTGGACAGTGACGGATGCTCAAAAAATCAGTCTAGCTCTGTTGAAAATAATAAGATCCATATCAAAATAAAGAATGAAGGGTTCCATTGAAAAGTGGAGGAATTGGAGGAGGCAACCATGGAGGTAAATAGAGGAATCGTTACATCTAAGATGAAGACTAAGGGGACAAGGGAAACCATAAACAGTGAGAGCCAAAGAAGTAAAAGAACGGATCTAGAATCACTCCTGCATAGTCCTGAACAAAACGGAGCCAAGGATTCATGTTTCAAATTCCAGTGCCATGATGCGTAATAGCAATCTAATTTTTTTTTCTCTAGGATGACAGCTACTTAAGTTGAAAAGTTTTAAAAAATTTCAATCAATTTTCTTCATTTTAATAAAAAGTGACATTATTTCCTTGGGAGGAAAGGTACCTTCTCAAGCTGACTAATCTCATCACCTTTAGCCACACGAAAGTTGAGTGCGTCTTCTTTCTGTGTCCTGCATAAACATTGAGAAAGAAATAAAAAATGAAAGACTGCATTAATAAAAAGTAATAAACAATAGCAATAGGAAATTCCGGGAAGGTTAGAACCAAAGCATCAGAGAAAAGCCAATTATTATATATTTTCAAACTATCCATGTTCCTTTCAATTGTCAATAAGCATATTAGTAATGCACTGACCAATACCCCGAAAAATAAATCATTCTAGATGTTCCATCACTAACCATTAAAAAGAAAACTATAGGAAAATAAACATGATGAAAATGCAATACAGGACAGCACTCTAATTATACATTGCATATTGACTTAACAGCATGTTAAAAATCCATGAAGAGTTCATTTTTTCAGCAATAAGCAAACTTCCACTCACGGTCACAGTTGTGGGGAACACTTTCTATAAATTTAGAACCCAATGCACCCAACTTTGCAGAGTGACATTTCTTGTCCATCCTCCCCCTCCCCACAAAAGAAGCAGTAAAAGTGGATGCAAATACACAAAATGCAGAAACATAGATTATATCCCATTTGCCGACACATGCCCAAGCACATGCATGAACATACTAAAAAAAAACTCTGAGGTGCTAAATGAACCTTTGTTCTAAAATGCGCTTTTCAGCTTTTGAGGTCGAGTTAAGAAGAGATTCTGATAAAATTTTCAATTTATCAACCTGCAAAATAAGTGTATAGTGGATTATTAAGAATACAGCAGCAGGAGTTCACAGGCTAGAAATAAACTGAAACAAAACCCAGAAAATAAAAATAGAATTGAACTGTGCCAATTTGTATTATCTCTTCTATTCATAAACTAAAAATAGACGAGACTGCTAATGTGATTTAAAATTCTTTCCAAACAAAGCATTTTACAATCTCTTTGAGAAACAATAGGCATTGAGGATGAAATAAAAATGTTTAAACTCATCCTTTAGTATCATTACAATTACCAATAGAAATTGTGTTTGGTCTAAAGGATTTTTGGAAAATTGTGGTATTTTTCACCTTGTTGATTTGTGTTGAAAAAACTGTTTCAAGAAACAATATGAAATCCAGTGAAAGTTCCATGACCAGAGGAAGTGCCACGAGGGATTAGGTAACATTTCTGATTCGCTATCTTCTGTTTCTAGTAAATTTTTCTATAGTCAAGATTATTCATGTGCATAATAGGCCATTTGAGATATTAGATTGGTCCTAAAACTATCAACAGTAACAGAATATTAACACTAGGTAAGAAATAAAAATCTCAGTTAGGATTTGCATGACATTCCTGCCTCATCTATGCCAAACATGCTCGACGTATAATAGGCTTGCCTCTGGGTGTTTAGACAGACAGGTTTGTAAAGCTATGATTTCAGCTTCAAATTTCACAGGTTGCAGAAAGGTAGCAGTAAGTTCTAACACTGCAGCAGCTATTAAGGAACAGAAGACCATGCAGAAGCAACTTAAATGAATGAAACATGCTGAATTATCACTTGGTAAGAGGTTACCAAGGAACATTGCTTAGCCTAGAAAATAGTGTCCTCAAGCATTTCTTGTGTCCTCCAGATGCGTAGGTGTAAGTACTTTCAACTCCTATTTTTTTTATTCTAGGGGTAAGAGAAGGGTCAAACAGTCAACAACCAATGCGAACTCTTTGCTCTCTATCAATTGTTGTACTTTCAACTCCTCTAATGAAAGATATCTTGGGGATAAGCACATAAAATTATTGCTTGCAAACATTAGAAGTTATGAGATCTGTTTGCAGAATATGCCTCCATAAAAGCACTTAAAGAACAGCTTGGTTCAGTCTCTGGTGCATACCAGGAACCATTAGAAGTAATGCCAAAGTTTGACAGTTTGTTCCTAGAAAAACCTCTCTGAAAACTAAATGTTATTCTGAAAGGAAATAAAAGGCCCAGTCAGGTTAGATCTACCACTAAGAATCCATACCTTCTCCACATGCATTTCTGGAGAATCCCCATTTCTCAAAGATTTCTTCTTTAGTAATAGTGCCTCCAATGTGGAACATAATTGAATTTGTCCAAGTTTTTCTTCTACAGCCTGAGCAAAAATTGAACGTCAGTTTCTGTGATCAAGGACGTAAATTCTAAAATCAAATTCAGAAACTGTCTGAAGATGTAATAAGCATTAAGATACCCACTCTTTTAGAATCTTGCACCTTTTTGAAGATCTAAACTTGGGATAAGAAAGCATGAAAAGATTTTGGAGAAGAAAAAAAATCAATTAAAGTCAGTCCTGAAGTTACAGTTACGTTTTTTAGTGAAAACCCAGAACCTTCAAATTACAAAAATCTTTAAGCTTTCTTCACACAACTACTTGTATCAGACTAGTGTACAACAAATGACATGCGGAATCTGTTTGTACATGGAAAATTGTGAATGTAGGATCAGCCTACCTCCATTGTCAAAGCAGTTGTTTCTTCAGAAGAGTTTCCACTCGCTTCATTGGAAAGCTGATTGAGTGCCTTTGATTTCTCAAGTTTCTCCATTATGTTGTGGGCTTCAGCATCTATTCTGAGTGCAGAGAACATAATATAAAACGTTAATAAAAAAATCATTTCTAAATGAAATCAATGCAAGGAACCAATGCAATTATGATTTGTAAATGAAGCTTAACTTCCAACAGATTAAACATGCAGAAAAATGACCAGGGACCCATACTCTATGCCCATATATTTGTATAGATATTGTATATAGAAAATAACTTTAAATGAATACTGATCAGAAAATGAAAGACCAAGCACACGGATAAATGAACAGTGATCCACATTATACATACAACTCTTTTCTGGAAATAGGACATATAAGTTCAAACTTGGTCAAAAATGTTATCAAGTCAAAAAATTTACTTCAAAAGTTCGCTTTCCTAGTTGAAGTTGAGTCTGCTCGAAAGTAATGATTGTTTATAGCCTCAAATTTCATAAGTGAAGACAGATGAACAGATTTCAAGCTCCACGATGCAAATGATTTGTGAGTTTTAATAAGGATAATAATAATAAAAAAAAGAGGAAATTTTAATCCACAATGCAAATGACTCATTCAAAACTTCTCTTACAATAAATTTGAAAAAAAAAACTAATTAAATCAACAAAATAAAACTTAAAAAGCAAAGTAAACTTATGCTAGGTGCTAACAATACCAACAAAAAAAGAAGAGCACCGCCGATATTTCTTTGTGCTTTGCCAACTCCAAAGTATATTAGTAAACATATAAGAAATTAAATATGGATGGATGCATAAATCAGAAGGGTAAGAAGAGTGGGATCTTTCCAAAGTTGAGATAGCAGGTTTCGATCATAACTGTCTGAAAGATGAGACATTATTCATAATCACTTTCTGCCTAACATGTGAATAAAGGTGTGTGTGGAAGGGCGAGGAAGCCAAGGGTATGACACCCAGCCCAATTCACAATATCAGCTTCTGCAATAGACAATGAACGAATCTAGAAAGTTTTTATTTTTGAAGACTCACTTTCAAATCTAAGATACAACATCCTGAATTACCTTGCAATATCAGCATTTATTTTCAACCCTGAAATTGCACTTTGAGCATATTGGAGCAACTCCTCTCGCTTTACCTAGACAGAGAGAAAAGGGGCAGGGAGTCATGTTGATCATAAAATTTCACTTGGAAATCTGCAACCTATTAATTGAACTTCTTTATAGAACAAAAGGTATCCCTAACTTTATCCAAGCATATATTATATAGAAAAGCCAAAGGTTATGCTGGATCATCTTATACTAACAAATAAAAAACCATGAGGGTGTCTGCAGAATTAAACAGGAGATAATTGTACACTTATCATAATCACTTTAGAAAAGAAATCCAAGGAATAAGCTGCTATTTCCTGATGAGTAAAACCCGAGAATTAAAGTAAAAGGAACAACCTTGCTACAAAAGGATGATAACTGGTAAAGAATACATAGACCAAAAAAAAAGGTAGAATAAGTAGTTAAAGATCTCTAAAACTTTCAAAATTATGAGAAGAAAGTTAAAATAAATCATCGATAAAGCCACCAGGCGGTCGAGATACCTCATAACCAAGATTAAGCCTATGCAAGGAAGCTCACTTTCTTAGAAAGTTTAGCTGTCTGTCACTCTGTATCCTCTCTCTGAAAATAATGCAGGAGAGACAGAGGAATTGAGTTTCAAACTAAACATCCTCCCTTACCAAGGTAATGCCTAAAATACTGATCTCCCTTGAATGAAACCAGCTTTAGATGATTAAAAAGTGAACCAAAGGAACTTCATATTGATGGATACAATTTAATAATCAATGGAGCAGATACTTGCAAGGAAAAAGATAGAAGAAGCGAACAATACATCCGTTAACTTGTAACAATGGGAGCAATGTGATGTAAAACATAAGTGCTCTATTTATTACTTATCAGCAAATTTTCCATATTTTCATGATTGTGGTGCAGAACTTGATAAAAAAGTCCTCCATGAACCCAATTCAATCCAGTAGATAATGATGAAATGAGTATGCAACTCTTAACATAAAACAAACGAACATTTACAAGAGTATAATAAAGTCTTGTGTGTATATGGACTTATACCAGTACTTCATCCTCATAGGTGGTGAATGCTGTTGCCAAATCTTGTATGCTGCTCATCACTGCCTTGTGTACTTCCTTCCCTCCTGCAAGACACAGCCTGTATATAAACCAAACCAAAAGGATGTTTACATGAAGTTCTATGCATAACACTGAAAGTGAAAGGGCATTTAAAGCGCATTTTCTCTTCATTGTGACAACTTGACTGACTCAACAAGCCATAGCCCTAAGCTAGCTGCATTCAGCTTTTCTCCACATTAACAAAATGAAATTTCAAGCAACTACTTAAACAAGACATAAATAGAAAATTACGAGAGTGGGAGGAATCACCCAAATATCTCCAAAAGCAATGAAACTTCTTCCTCATTCGGCGCTTCAAGAATCTGAGTCATACAAAACAGTTAACCTGCGGTTAAACTCAATGGATCAGCAAATACAAAGCCCGGCTAAATAAATGTAAACCAAAATGACACTAAGATTTAAAGCAAAAGATTGACAAGTTCCAAAGGCATTAAATTTGTCCTTATACATGGCAAATTAATAGCACAATATACCCTGATCACCTTTTGTGCCAACCAACAACTATATGTCATGTTTATACAGCAGAAAACAACAATAGGATTACGAACAAACAAACCGAGTGCTTACCATGGACAATGTAATCCCTTCAAGAGCTTGACAATAAAGAAAAACCTCTCGAAAATCCATCGTCCCAAGATCAGGATCCACATAATAAACCTGTGCAAAGTTATGTAACAATCTTGAAAAAAGAAACCAATCACAACTTCAATAGAAAAATAAATACTAAATATTTTGGGAAAAAAGTAAAAATAAAAATAAAAATAAAAATAACCATCAAACTTCTATGGACACAAGTTTTATACATTCACAGCATGCCAATGGACAGACAGGATTTCTCCATGCAACAATTAAATTTTAAATTTCAAAAGAAAAGAGATGAATGCTAACTATATAGGAAGATGCTCACAATGGTAGGTTTTTTAGGAGAATCCTTGAAGGAGTCATCAGCATGATGTTCATAAGTAGGAGATGAAGAAAACATTCTTTCTATATCAGTTTCTTTAAGAGCAACAAGCCATCTTCTCAATAACTGCACTCTCTCTTCACCTCTACATGACACGGATACATCCTCTAATCTTTTTGCTGTTAGCCTCAAACTCTGCAAACTCCTTGATGACGCTCCCTGCACCATCCAAAATCAATTATTAATTAACACACATCCAATTAAAAAAAAATATAAACAAACATGAATAATTATATATTACAATGCGGTCTTGGATTATTTTGGCTCCTTCAGAAACGGCATTGCCGGCGTGAAGGACGACGGAGTCTGCATAACTACGGACGGTGCGTGTAATGTTAGTCTTTCCACCGACTTCTACCGCTCTGTTAACGGCGGTTCTTATCCACGACATTACTATTTACAACGTGATGGTGTTTTTGCTGCGTTCGGATTGGTGATGATGATAGTGTTATTACAATTGGATTTGTAATTTGGGGGTAGCAGCAAGGAAAATGAAGGAGAAGGGAAGGAGTCAAGGATTTTTGCGCGTCTTTGGTTCGAGTCTTTTGCCTCTCCTTTCGGTTTGCTTGGTTTTAATTTACTATATTGTCCTTTCCCACAGACTTTGACTTTCATTTTCTATTTCTGTTAATGAAAAACTATTTATTTATTTTTATATTCCTGAAGAATGCATGTAGCTGTGCAAAGTTATGGCTCCGCTTATTGGTGGCTGCTTGGCCGCACCTCTCTCGTCCCTCATGTGCGGTGACGGAGTACGAGCACACGTAATAATCTTTAATTAAATGATTAAGACACGATGGTAGACTTTTTTTTATTGTGATTAAAAAAAAAAAAGAAATCTTCTTATTGATATGATAAAGAATATATAACGTGTTATGAGATAGAGTAAAAGAGTATTTAAACAGTAATAATATTTATTTATTTTAGTGTTTTTTATTTAAAAATATATTAAAATAATAATATTTTATTTTAAAAAACTATTCTTAATCTCAGCACATCAAAACAATCCAAATATATATATATATATATATATAAACTCATGAAATACTATTTAAAATGTAATTCCAATTAACGTCTAAAGCATGCTAAATTGAATACGGTGTGTTTGAAAATAAGCTGGTAGCTTTTCTTCTTCTTTTGCATGAACAAGCAATTTATTACTACAATGACTTCAATAAAAGCACACCCTCTACATATTCTTCTTGGTCAATAATTTGTAAACTCGATTTGACTTGTTCGTGCTAGTTATTCCCATAAGAATCTCATTTGTTTCAACCTAATTTATTAAAACAATTTAAAAATACTAAAAACAAATAATTTAAAGAAAAAAATAATAATTTTTTAAAAAAAAAAAAAAAACAATTTTACTCCGTGATAACTCAATATAACGAAACCCAATCCCTTCTCCTGCCCTATGGACATATCATGAGCCTCCCTCCTAAACATGGAATGTGCAAAGAGCAGACCATAGATAATGCACGAGCCATTTCCGATTGCAACCTCAAAAAGCGACCATGGAAAAACACTATCATCAAAATTACAGAAGCTTTTTTTTATTAATAAGGGGCTTTTTCGAGCACCTCTTGACTTCCAATACAAGATGAATTGCTTACGAATCATACACCAGTGCTGCGAAATGCAAAAGGTTAACACGGCATCACTTCTGGCTATGAAAATTGGAACTAATCGAAGAATCTTGATCGTATCTGTACTTTTGTGGACATTTCAATCCACTTTTCATCCTGTTAGTGCCGAGGGAACCATCTCTCTGTAAGGCATAGACTAGAACTCAATCTCGGGCAATGGCACCTTCCAAAAATTCCATGAGTTATAATCTTCCTGCAGATATATGAGTCGAGGTCATTCAAGATTTTTGTGGAGTAAAACAGTATTTTGGGCATTTAAACAAACACTCAACCTGTACCCTCCTGTCTTGACACTTTTTTATTTCTTTTATTTTCACCCTTTTCAAACAGCACAATGTGTTCTTAAAGTTCACTTGAGTATGCTTACCTGCTCAGCTGACGATGTAGGGGGGAACATATCATTGACCAGCGTGTGTAATGATGTGTAGGACTTCACATCGATGCGATGACTAATGGCCACCTCACCCTGTCAGTTTATGAGAACTTATTAGCAATCACAAAGAAAAAGAAGTAAATCCCAGATCGAAGACCACCAAAAAGCAATGTCAGTAATAAAAATCCAAACCTTTGGGTTTATAATAAATATTTTGCCCTTCGGAATCCCAATTTTCCTGTAACTAAGCTCATCGGTATCTCTATTCCCGAATCCCGCATAGAACGGGTTGTAATCAGAAGGAAAGAGTCTTTTAATGTCCTACAGAACATGAAATTCAGGGCATGCTGTAAGTTTGGGATGAAATGCAAATGCTTACTAAAAGTCATTCTAAGTCCATGGTGGTTTTTCCCTTTAGGATTACCTCTAAGCACGCAATCTTGAACTCATGAGGAGCTCTTCTTATGACTGATAACCATGCAATGCAAGAACAAATTTCAGAGAGGAGTCAGAGTATAATTTAAATGGGAAAAAAGATGTGGAATATCAAGTACATAGGAGATGCAGACTAAGTCAAGCTGGCAGCCTGGATACAAAATAAAATCACAAAGAAATAAGGATTTTCCACCAGAGGGTCAATGATGCAATTGTGAATGGACCAACTGCTGCATGCTCTCAAATGCTGGAGGCTCACCGGGGCAAGGTTCATAAGATGCATATTCTAGAAGTAACATAACTAAAATGTACAGTATAGCCACATCTGAAAGTGCAGATACTTTATTAGTCGCAAAAATGGAAAAATTCATTTTATTTTTACTTTTCTTTTATCTTAGCTATTCTTCTCTTTCACTTTGGAAAAACAAGATATGCAGTTGTCCTTGATGTCAATTTGTAGTGGATTCGTGCACTTTAAAACCCATTTAAGTACACCGCACAAACATATACATATTTCAACAACATTTAGCCTTAGTAAATTCCATGATTTCCTCTTTATGAAGCTGGAATCATCAGTGCCTGTATCAAGAAATTAATTTGAAGACCAAGCAATTCCATAGAACAGATAATTTTTAAAAAGACCTTACCTTCCCGGTACAATGAGGGAAACAATCCATCAGGTGAAATAACAACAGGTCCATTTGGTAGGGTTTTTCCATCCTGCAAGCAGAATAAAAATTCACTAATCAGTAAAATGCAGTGCAATAGAGCAGCATCATAACTATAACCTCTGCAAAACCCAGTCTAAAGCAACAGAAGAGACAGACTGCACAACAGGGTAAAGACAGTAACCAGGAGCCAATGATGTGATATCATCCATGAAACAATAAGTAAACAAGGAAACAATATACCCAAATAACATTTATACCTGCTTTAGGTTGAAAAGGAAACTTCTGGTTAGATACGCCTGAACAATTGCACGTGCACTCAGAAACAATAGCTGATATCCATTCTCCTGCAGGAAATGCGGGATTCAATATTTGATGTCCATTTACTGTAAAAAACCTATTTGTTCATAAACATGCCAGCTGCAATTCAATGAAATAAAACATGGAACAAGTCCAACCACCATTCCTACCGATAGCATTTGTTAGTGAAAAAAAAATGCAAGGTAACAGAAGAATCAACAGATTAAATTACTAAAGCTTAATTGGCAAGTATGTATTGTCTGCATGAATTACTTTTCACTGTTCACTATTACTGATTGAAGTAGCAAGCCATATGCATGGAATATGTCCCTTTAAAAATTGATATTTAGAATGTCTGCCTACAAAATAAACAAACAACAAAGAAATTCAATCTAACATAAGGAGGATCGACTAAAGGAAGAGGGTTATAAAGGGGTAAGCAGATGTTATGCCTCCTTTTTGCTCTTAAAAAGGTTTGGCCCAAATAATTGATCCATGTAGCAGACCCATAGTAGTTTGAGACTGATGCCCAGTTTTGTTCTGGACATTAGATGATGACACGTAGCACGAATGTTCTTATACCACAATTAGAAATTCATTTAGCCAAAATACTTTAATCCATACAGAACAAAAGGAAAGGCAGTCTTCTTCACTTTCAGAGGCTTACAGCTAATATAGTTACACATTGGCAGAGCATTGAAGAATCATTTTGAAAATAAATTTAGCAACCACTGGTTAGCAAGATCGAAGGGAAAATAATACCTTAATGGCACAAAAAAGTTTAGCAACTCCAGATTGTGTCCAATCCTTTCCAACCAGGGGCATGAATTGACCCAAAACATCAGACCTGGCAAGAATTATCAAATTAATACCCCAAAATAAAATCTATGATTAACTGAAAAACATAAGAGGAAAATATTTTACAGTTAATCAGTTCGTACTGTAATACCATTGCTAAGAATGCTTGTGGATGCTTTATTATAAAATTAATAATGGAGGATGAGCTTTTTATTCACATAAGAAATAAAATTTTCTGTTTTGTCACCTTAACTGTGCCATGTTAGCTTGAGACAGTAAGACTCTTCATTCAGAAAGTGATAAAAGGATTCGTAATGTAATTTCATTAAGATCTAGAACAGAGAGAACACATTCAAAATTGGTGAAGACCATGCCCAAACTCATTGCATTAAGCCTCCACAATTCAGTCAATTTTAATGATACATTCAAAAACATGATGCCCACAAGAATTGCTCAGCTGATGGTTACAGGTTGACACATGACTGGTGAACTTAAGATATGATAAAGTTGTTGGTAGTCCAAGGGTATCCATTGCTCATAGTTTTGATGAATTAAACTAATAACTGGTTATTGATCATTCCCTTGAGGTTGTGTTGCTATAGGTACATTATTATTTATAACTTCTCAAGATACGTCTTTAAGTTGTGCATAACATATAACTACATTGATGGAATATCATGCTTCAAGATTAGTCTTAGGTGGTTGTTAAATGTGGCTCAAGTCTTTTTATGGACTCATTTAACTCTTGAAATCAACTTCCTATACCCAAAAGACAACCTAGAAAAGTTGGCACCAAAATTCACTAAAACATCTCGTGTCCGCACCTAAAAAGCCTAAGACCTCTGGTACATCAAATGGCTATACCACACAAATTCCAAAGGCCTCATATAAACCAAATGGCATGTCATATACAAGTCAACCATACCGGGTACAGTATTCCAAAGACAACCGGTAAAATAAACAACCATGCCAAATAAAGTTTTCCTTAAGACCTGTGGTATACCAAATGTTATTCCTTGCATTGTGACCGACCTCCTTATCATTTGAGTGATTTGAAATTGTTTTGTCTCTTGTGCTCAAGTGTGTGAGAGTTGTACCTAGCTTGTCTATATACCAAAATTTGAATTACCTTGTTCTTACACCAATATTTGAATTGGAAATAACCTTATCTCTTTTTTGCCAACTAGGACAAACAAGATACGCATTTCAAATCTCTTACCATGCAGCCACCCTCACTTCATGAATGACATATTTTTTATATCATTGCTTGAACCATGTGGTATACCAGACTTCCAAAATTCAAAATTCTTGGCCAATTCTCTCTTACTCTAAACGGATAACTTGCCACTTTTTCCTACAAATAGACCTCTCCTTACACTTTTTATAAGATTGTTGAAATCATTGGGCTATAATTCCTATTCTTACATAATCATATTCTTTCTACTTTGAGCTTACTCTTTATTATTCTCTTACACATTGATTGCACCTCCTACCTCATGTAAAAAGAATTAGATTACACCTACTAAGACCTGAGAATTTCTTTGTAATCTATTCTTATGAATGTTGTTTTCATTCATTTATAGTGAAACTTATTGTTAAAGTGTAAACGGTCCTATAACTTGGTTGTGAGCTTTTTCAGGTTCCGGTCTATATATCTGGAAAAAACCACCTATGGTTTGTCCTTGAGTTGTGGAAAGCGGTTGGTTTCAATCTTTGTCCATTAAAAAGATTGGTTGGATTTGATCTTAAACCCAGTGTAAAAAGAATCAGTTGTAAAGGTTTGAATCTTGAACCTGCAAAAGGATTCGTTGGCCTAACCCGTGAAATAAGACGTGAGTGATAGTGGAAGCCCAAGCTTACTGCTTGGGAAGTGGAGTGGGTGGTTGGTGTCAAACTACTATAAAATCCATGTGCAATCTCTCTTCCCTATCTCTTTACTTTTTTGCACTAGTATTAACTTCTTGTTGCCATGTGGATTGTATTGATAAACAGGTGGTTGCTCTGTGTGTGTTGGAATATTTGTTGACATGTGTTAGTGTGCTTGAAAAGGTTGTTGTGTGGGGCGATTGGGTTTTTTGTGGTTGTTTGACATAAACCGAATTGTTGGGATTAGTTTTAGAACACCTAATTCAACTCCCCGAAAACCCCAATTCAACCCCACCCCCACCCCCCTCCCACAGGTGTTTCGAGCTTCAGCAAGCTGCAGCATCCAAAATTCAAGTAATGTAATTCATGCTGGGATGTCAGGAGCCTTACCTGGTAATTGTTCCATCCACATCTGAGATCACTATCCTTGCATTCCACTTCCATAAGTAGATATGACAATCAACCTGTTACAACTGAATGTTACTTAGCAGCTGAAATTGGGTAGCATGAATTGCTAATTGCTATCATTTTTATTTTGTAAGATTTTATATGCTACATATGAACCAACCTGTTGTGTACCTAGAACCCTAGTAGAGAAACTGAATGTTATCAAATTTTGACCATCTTTCAGATTCAATGATGCTATCTGCTCACTAGTTGGAACATTTGTCCTTAAAAACTGCTTGTGAGGAGACTCAGAACCACCACAGGATGCTGAAGTTGATTCAACATTTGAGTTTTGCACTCCAGATTCAGAATCAACAAATAACTCTTCACTTGATGAGTTACTGCTTGTCTTAACCCTTCTAAATGGAATAGGCCAAAGCCTCCATCTGCGGCTAGATGGTGCGGAAGTAATCCCAGCATCATCATCCCTTTGCTCGAGTATGCCATCCAGCTCCACAGGAATCGCATCTTTGGGCTCAGCAGGTAAATCCAAACCAAATGCAGCCATTCCAAGCACAATAGGAGCAGCCTTTTCCCACGTGAAGTACTTCTCTCTGTATCTGATTATTAAATTTTCATTCCTGATAATTGATGTTGCAGAGTTTTTAAATTCCTCAGCAGATATGCGATGTGCTACAAACACTTCAGCAGCAGACTCCAAGCCCATACCTGAATGGAGTTCCTTTCCACAGAAGGAGATCTCAAACCCTACAAAAGTTAGGATGAAAGAAAAAGGTAAAACAGAAGCTTCACACTCTACATAGACCAAGCTCAAACTACAGTTACAGACTTCAAGATTCAGAAAACAACAATTAACTCTTACCTTTGCTTGAACAAGCTTCGCACTCTATTTGTGGTTTCACAGTCTCGCTTTTACTGGACTCATCTTCAGAAACAGGTCCTTGCAGGCTATTATCCAACTCTTCACCTACTGTGGACATGTGATAAGACTCTTCACCCATCTCATCTGAACTGTTACCAATTCTAACAGAAGTACATGTGCTGTCAGCACCTATATGTTCTGTCCTTGAAGCATTTTTCTCTGCTGCTTTGAGTTCAACCTGCACAGTAGGTGATCCATGGAGGCCACTAGAATCAGAATTACAGCCATTATCTGTGAATTCAACAAGATCTCCATTAGTAGTTTGATCAACTGCTGGAGGACTACAGGGAGACTCCTCATGTGAATCTTTTTGCACCTCAGGTGAAGTATCTGTTTCCTCAGGATCAGCAATTCCACCCGGTTTGGCCAATTCCGGTAACGCCAAGCAGCTTTTGAAAACCTCTTCCCTATTTATCCTAACAGATGCATCTGAATCACTTTGCACCAGAAGATCTCCTTCTGACCTAGGAATGTCCTGAATTTCTTGACTTTGACATAAAAGCTCCCTGTCACCTTCAGAAACTTCCGGTTGGCGAGCATTATCACCATTATTTACACTGTAAGCATTATCAGATGAAAAATTAGACACGGATGCATTCAGCTTAGTGATGTAATCAGCAGCCCATGCATCATCACCTAAATTAAACTCCTCGGTGTCATCACCTGGGCCCAGATGGAACTGAGGGATGCATAATTGCACACTCTCGGTATTCTGTTCTGATTCCAATACAGGGGCTGTCAGGACATGACCATCCACACTCACCAAGATCACTTCTGAATCTGAACCTTGTGAAACAGCAGGATGCTCACCATCTAAACCATTGTATAGATCAGAAGCATACTCTGATAACTCAACTGAATCATCCATAGAGGCTTGCTCATCTTGAAAATCATAATACCTCCGGTCACCATCAGATTCTGCCCTTCGAAGTTGGGCTGCACCTGATGAATTCTCTTCCTCTCGCAACTGACTCACCCTAGAATCGGAAACACTATGCTCAAGCCTAGATATTCCAACAACATTATTATCACCGGCATCACTAAAACCAACACTGACACCTTCATTTGACATTGTCATGCTATTAGAATCCTTTATCACCCCATTTGCCTCGCTTCCTTTACCAGGCTGAACCTCCTTTATGAAATAAGCTTCACCGGAATTATCAAGATACATGTGAAAATTCGCTTCAACACCATTGACATTTATGCGGACAATCTTCTCTGCTCCCTTTAGAACACCCTGAAATTTACCAAATCGAACATACCATGGGGTACTTCGAAATGTCCCATCCTGCTGTTGTACCACAATCACATCCACAGCCCCGCCAAAAGGATGAAAAGGGGTCACAACTGAGTACATACCCTGAGAAATTAAACTACCTACTTTCCCAACAACATTCATCTGGTCAAATCCACTGATAACCTCAAGAATCACAATGTGCCAATAAATCCTCCTTAAGATCACTCCCTAATCTTCTTTATTCTCTTTTCAATTCAAGATTCCGATAAAATCGAATATACATAATTCCCTGCAAGGAATGGAATGATAAATTTTCTTTTATTATGCAGAATCTGCATTCAATTTAATAAATTCCAAGTAAATAAAGCATCAACTAACAAAACAAAAAAAATCCCTTGAAGGAGAATAAAATCCAATTTTCCATTTGGATTTTGGCTATTGAGAAATAAAAATTCCCCGTTAACAAATGTCACAAAGAAAGAATCTTGAATAACTAAAAAGATTCCAAATTTCATCGATTTCTCCGCAGCCAAACGAAACATATAATTTGATTCTCCCTCCAATTAAACAAATCAAATATAATTAAAAACTAAAAATACAGCAGGCAATCAAGTTAAAAAAAGAAAATAAAGCTGCAGAAAAATTCTTGAAATGAACTTACAGATTCAAAATTTGGAAAGAAAAAAAAAGGTCTCCCTAGAATCAATCAATCTCACAGCTCGAGAAAAAATGGAGCCAATTTGAGAAGTTAAAAATTATTACCTGTATCGCAGAAGTTTATTTAATTTTCGAATCTTTCTTCTTCTTCTTCTTCTTTTCTCTTGTGTTCAATGTCCTTTAACAGATAACATTCTTGGAGGCTTCGCAGTCTAGACTTGTTTTTGGAGGATTTATATAATTTTTTTTATTTTGTTTTTTAGGAAAGCAAAGAAGTAAGTTAAAAAAAATTCAGAAAAAATCGACATGTCCAGTCAATAAATAGGTAATCCTGACTTGAAATTGTGCAGTGGGTCTGTATTTGCATTTAAATTACGAGGATGGTCCCTCCGATGATGAGTTATAAAACGATGAGAGTCGGGGTATTTTCAGGAATTTGTGTTTAATTTAATATTTAGTTTTGTTTTTCGAGTGAGTTATTATGGTAGGCAGGTAGATAGACGTCTCTAGACTTGAATGAGGCTGTCGCCGGACCACCGCCTCGTCGCTGTCGAAGTCAACAGAAAAAAAAATTATAATATTATATAATCGTGGCTTTGACATCTTTTCTCTCTCTTTTAAAAAAGAATTTTAGGATTTCTGAATAATTTTTATAATAAGTTTTTTTATTAATATGAGAAAGAAAATTATAACTCTCAATGAATCTAATGACTTCTATAGAAAACTTAAATCTAGAATTTAAGTTTAAAATTCTCAAAATCTACTTTTTTTTTTGGAAAAGTATATATTTTTTAATGCAGTTTTTGAAAAAATAAATATTTATATTAATTATTTAGTTTAGGGATTTTTTTTTATTTAGCATTTTTATGCTTTTCTAGTTTTTTCATTTGAAAGAGAATATTTTTTTCTTTTTTATTTGATATAAATATGGTTTTTTATTTTTTTTCTATATAAAAGATTGTAAGAGTTTTAATGAATAAAAATTGAATATTTTAGTATTTCTTTGTAGTGTTCTTTGTATTTAAAAACTTTGACTTACACCAAATCTCTTTTATTATCTGGTTTTTCCTGTTTTAATTGATATTAAAATTATGTTGGTTGGTATTAAAGTCTAATGATTCATGATAGTAAAATATTATGTTTTTTTATTGAAAATTTAAATGATGTGACAAGATGTTAAAAGGTTATTTGAAATTATTGGAATTTAATTTAATTTTAAGAATTAAATTAATTTTTGCATTTAAAACTCTTTTACGAATAAAGATTCAAATTATAAGAAAATACAAAGGCCAATAAAAGAGGAAAAGTTATAATAAAGTACAAATTAATTATTATTCTCTAATTAAATTATAATTTTCAGATTTAGAAAAATTCTTGACAACATCAACAATATAATTTAATTTAGTCTTTTAAATAACAATTAGTCCTTTTAATGATACGAATAACGAAGAAAACTCTCTATGAGGCTCGTTGGTCTAAGATTTAAAGAAATGTTGATCATTGTTAATTAATCTCTTGTTGATCATTGTTAATTAATCTCTTCTATGTAACCCAAACAGTTGCTAGACTTTTACTAAAAGAAGAAAAACCTCGACGGGAAATGATAATAAATGTAGATTTATAAATAAATAAATAAAATTGTAAGAATTAAGGGCAAGATAAATATAAGTCTTTCTAACAAAAAATTTTAATTAAATACAAAATAATCAAAATTATTAATTTAATTCATTTCCATATATAATTAAATAGTTTAATTGAATTCAATTATGTAATTTAATATTTTATTTCAAATACTAGGTTATAAATTAAATTTAAATTACATATGAAATCAATTTCATATGTAATGATTCCAAACAAGTTATTAGAAATCATAATCAGTAGTCTCATATATAAAAGAATTATTAATTTTCTAATTGAAGAGATTATCCTCGAAAAATGTTATATATATAATTATTTCACTTGGAATTGGTTCCCCAACATGTGCAACAATATAGGTAATGGAGTTTTTATTCTTTACATGTTAGTCAGCGTATTAATCTATATATGCTCATATTTGATATTTTTATTTTATTCTGGTGTATTATGATAATTGTGCTAATGGTTGTGTTTTAAAATTATTTTAATATGAAAATATATTAAAATAATATTTTTTATTTTTAAAATTTTATTTTTAATATAATAAATTAAAATAATAAAAAATAATTTAAAGTAAAAAAATAAAAATTTTCAATATTTTCCAGAATTATAATTTACAACAAAAACAAACAATAATATCGTGTTCTTGTAGCCTAGAAGGCCGAGAATTGAGAAGCATGATTAATGTTTTCAATTTCTCACAACCGAATAATTGACCAACTGGCCAAGTCCTCCCGTGGTGGTAGTGTGGACAAATTGGAGGTTGGTAGCTCTTTTCAGCTGACATTGAAACCCGATTGGTCAATGCCAAAGGACCCACAACTACTACCTAATTGATTCTTCTTCTTTTTTCTTTTTCTTTTTAATTTCAGGGATTGGTCAATGCCAAAATACCAAATTTAGTAATTGCTACCAAACTTCTAGCATTCCTTTAAATTTCATGGTTTCTTTAATGTTTTTTTTTTGGGATTTT
>Ga0325414_1001540_pt1 | contig 22441 bp, 20 predicted proteins | sample PopdelMetagenome_8_FD_206183 | JGI IMG/M metagenome (GOLD analysis project Ga0325414, IMG submission 206183) | Populus deltoides microbial communities from Bellville, Georgia, United States - Leaf-PdKOR-R3 | ecosystem: Host-associated > Plants > Phyllosphere > Phylloplane/Leaf | place: USA... | reverse complement strand
CAGTAAAATCTAACCGGATTTACTAGATTTAACTTTTAAAATTAACTTTGACTCAATAATTATAAAAATTTAAAAGGAAATACTCATTTAAACAAAACAATTTATACCATTTCTATTCGTGCCTATATTTTTATTTTCTATCCTTTAATATATAATTTTAATTCTAAATGATAAATTATATTAAAATTTAAAATATTATTAAATTGAATCTTAGTATTGTTATTTTTAATTGAATCCGGTGGATTCGACTCAAGGTTAAGCATAATTTTCACCTATGATGAGTCTTTTCTCTCCATTTGTATGACATTTGGGTTGCTAGTGGGTTCGACTCAAGGTTAGGCATGATTTTCAACCATGATAAGTTTTGATTGATATAAAAATCAATTAAACAATTATCCCAGTATAAGATGGAAAAAAAAATATGGTGCATTAAATATAAAATATTATTAATTAGTGAAGTGAAGTAAACTATAGCTAGCTTAGAAATTAAATTATCATTACTCTTACATATACATAGTAATTGAGATATTACAAGCTTGATTTCTCATCCCTAATATAATTTTTTTATTTGTATTTTCTTTAATTTAATTTCCTTAACATAACCCACAAATTACACGCTGGAATTATTGCTTCTATTTATGAAAGCAATGAAATAATGTTTAGATTTGATGAACAAGTAGAGTATGTTTTAAAATATTGTAGTGGTTGTTTTTTAAAGTGTTTTTTTAATATATCAAAATAATATATATTTTTATTTTTTATAAATATTTTTAACATCAGTACATCAAAACCATACAAAAATAAAAAATAAATTCTAAATAAAAATAAATTTAAAATTTTTAAAAATACAATTTTAATCAGGTTTCCAATCATTCCAATGCTTTATGGCCGTAATGATTAAGGCCGTAATGTGCATGCTAGAGGTCCAAAGAAGCTTCTAAGAATTAATAATAACTGGCCAGGATAAAAGAAAGTTCCTTTAATACGATTGACAGCTGATAGTGAAATCATGGCCATCGTGGCTGTGAACCCTTTCATTAGAATAATAATTCTCTAATCCAGCCAAACCTAAGTTTTTAATTAACTAATAAAACATTAACCTCACTAACCTATTTGATTCAATTGAATTTTTAATAATTTTATTTATTTAATTAAATCAAATTCAAATTATATAAGATTGAATATGTTATAAAATAATATAAATTATATTTTAAAACCTTATTTAACAATTCAAATTATTAGATTAAAATAATTTTTTAATATAATATTAAAAATTTGATGACTAAACAATCACTAATTAAATTTAATTAAATAAAATTTAAATGATGTGGGTTGAATATCTTCTTAAAAAAATTATTATTATTTTAATAAAAATAATTGAAATAAACTAGTGAAACATAAATCAACTATCTATACCCTGTTTTTCAATAATTCTCACAATTATAAATAGTAATTTTAGGAGATAGTGAAAAGCACCAAATCCCCCCACCTCCACTTTATCTCTATAGATCCCCCCTAGCTATAGGTACCCTTTTGACTCTAAACTAAGTCAATCACAGGAAGAGAAATCTATTTTGAACTTATGTGGTAGATCGATGGCCCACAAAACTGATCTATCCAAGAACACACTCCGATACACCTTCGTTGGATTGGCCGGCCGTTGAATCATAGCAAAATTTTTCTAAAGCTTTTTTGTTTACGCGGTCGAGAAGGAGATGAAAACAAAAAAACACGGGCATCCATGGTTGAAAAGAAGTTCGGAAGGTGACCGTTGCTATTATCATCTACAGTGTTTTTTAAAATGTTTTTTTTTTTTTTAATATCAATCTATTAAAATCATTAAAAATATTAATTTAATAATTTTTCAACATAAATTCACGCTCGCGAACAGACACGAATTCATTCTAAACTTAGTTTCAACTGCACTGTATTTTTTTCACTCCAACCTCTGTTTCAATCGCCTTCTCTCTTCACAGAAACTCTTCATCTCCTGAAAAGGAATGGAACAAGTACATCTCTTCACGAAGAAACTAAAACCAACCCATATAGGATATACTCTTTCAGTTCCAACCCATGTCCTTGAGGCTTTTCCATTTCCTGAAGGAGCCCATATGATGAAATTTGAAGCAGTCGATGCTACTGACAATGTATGGAGGTTTTCCTTGTCAACCCGTCTGACTGGAGCATACCCAAAACCCGTTCTTCTACGCTCTTCTTGGCATCGTTTTGTAGAGCAGAAAGGCCTTGCTCCCGAAGACAGGGTTGTTTTCTTTATGGAGAGAGATGAAGATAATGACATGGTCAGGAGGTACACGGTTAGAGCTCAAAGAAAAGTGATGATCTTGATGGGGCAAGATATTTGGGTTGATGTCGAGGATCTTCCCCTGTATGGTCTTTGAAGAGTTCGACGCACTCTTGGTGCCCAACGAAAATAGTCCTTTCCGCTGCGCTAGTAGTTTGTTAATCTAGTTGGCTAGTTAGGCCATTTGCTTAGCGGTAATCAATATCATGCATATAACTGTGTAATTAGTATCTTGTTTGGTTTTCAAGTTTCTTTCCTTTTCTTCTTAATGTATGTGTGCCCCTCGTGCCCTACGAGCTTTGAATCGGAAGAAAATAATATTGAAGCTAATAAAAATAACTACAAGTCTTTTCCAACAAGCCATGCAAGTGAGCATCAATGGGGGAAACCAGGACCTGCTGGGATTGGTGGTGCGTTCATGTTTTATTTTTCCTGCACTGCTGGCTTTATTGATTCGAGTGAGGCAGAGTTGCTGGCGATATACAAAGCCCAAGCTTAAGATCCTGGAAACTTGAGACCTTTTATGAGCTTCAAAATATTGTTAAGAAGACAGTTGAGGGAAACAATTTTTACACTCGCTCACACTGAGGGGCTAACCATGCAGTAGACCAACTAGCCAAAAATAGTGTTAATCTTACATTAGACTTCAGTGCTTGGTTGTAATCTCTTTAATTTGTTGTTTCCTTGGTCGTTAATTCAAAAGGAAGCTATTGAAAATAGCCATGAAGTGAGTGGCTGAAACAGAGGAAAGAAATCAAGGGAAAAAAACAGAACAGGTAATAGTCAAGGTAGCTATGAAATCGAGCTCTGGTTTGCTAATGACATGCCGCAACTTCCCTCTCTCGAAACGTTAAGAAAGGCCACTGCTTTGCTAACCGAATCTGATTCCACAGCCCAATTAAGCTGACTTGCCAACGATGAGGGAACACTAATCTCTAATGCTATCTTAATGGGGCAAACTTCAATCTCATTTGAATCCATGTCCTCAATCATGCAAGAGAAAACGCACAAGAAACGACCCTATGGGTCTCTCGGAACGCCTCCTATTCCAGCACTTCCGGGTTTCCCTAAGAATCCTCTGCATTCCATTTTGCAGTACCATCCTCGGGTTTCTTCCAGCTACTGTCAAGCTAGATTGTTTTTTTTTCCCCTGATGAAATGGGCTACTGGCTCATCGATCATGGATCCCCTGTATCCTTGGTTTTTAGACCATTTTCCACATGGCATCAGCCAACTTCCATCCATACTTCTACCAAACACAATTGTAAATATTGACGCACCAAGATTCAATATACACAAAGGAATTGAATTAATTTCTGATGTGATGGTCAATTGGCTTCTAATATTTTGGATTCTGGATAAATATATTAAGCTAAACACCACTGCAACAGAGACCTCATCTTTAATTCTTTAAGCAATCCCATGCTACAAATGCTTCTTATTAAAACTCTCAAGCCTCTGTGGGTTAAATGATGCAGTAATGATGGTGGCTTGTTGATAGGGATGGGGCAGTGCTGAATTCTTTTGTTAGTAGGAGTCGCCATTTTTTTTTCCTGGAGAGGATGATGTGGTGACAGCAGGAATTGACCACTTATCCCCATCATGGTGGTCCCTCCGGATGCCACAGGCGATGTTGACATAACCTGAAAGTTCGGTGGTTTTGATGGCGGCGTTTATGTCGTTGTTTTACCCATGTCAAGTAGACAACTGCTTTCTATCATTACCAAAAAGTATGCTCTGACATGATTTTCTAAATCTATTTTTTTAAAAAAATTCTACAGTAATTGAAATAAATATTTTTTTTAGAAATTAAGCAATTAGATTATAGATGAAAAAATATGTTTTAAGTTAAAATTTCATTTTCTTATCTATGTATTTCATTTTTGTTTATCGAAAACATGTATTTTGTTTTTTTTATTATTAAAAATAGCATAGTTTTTTTTGAAGAAAAACTTAACACAATTAAAATAAACATTTGCAAGAATTCAAATGATTTAAAGCACTAAAAAAAGTATTTCTTTAACCAAATCTCTCCTTTCTTATTCGTGTTATTTTTCTAGCAAAAATACTTTTTTATCAAAAAAAAATATTTTGTTAAAAATAAAGGGAGAGGATAATTATTCTCCGCCAACTCTGCCTTGTTTTTTATCGCCCTAGTAACAGCGGGGACTCCCAATTTACAAACCTCTCTTTGAACACATAAAGATGCCAATTATAGCCAGGAGATTTGTTGTGCCGCTACTTTGCCTGGGTCGAGCTTTCCAAGTCTAGCCATGACCATGAGTGGGAGCTTTCATCCTATTCCACAGTACTCGATTCGCACTTTTTGTTTCTCTTCGTCCCTGTCCTTTTCTTATCTGATAAATATCTTGAAGTGCACCTGGTGGTCATTGTTCAGTCAGATGACTTACCGGAGGTTATAGCTAAGGTTCCTATTTTGGCCTCTCCTGTATGTTCAAGTTATCAGAAATCAGGAAATTTGTATTCATCTCTGATCCATTTAGAAGATAGCAATATCTGGAATCATCTAATGTAGCCGTGAAGGATTTAAGGATAGTTGGATGTGTATGCATTGTCTGTAATGTGTTATTCATAGGAAATGCTTATGGCCTCTCCTGTAATGCATTGTTGACAAACAAATTGATTTTTTTTTTCAACAAAGAAAGATTAATCCGTGTAGCTGTTTTATACCATCTCTAGTATTGGTAAATATTGTCTAAACCCAAAAAAAAAATACGATGTTCCTGACCTGGTTCTTTTTTTATTCTTTTTTCAATTTTTCTTTTAAAAAAATAAAATTCATTATTTGTGTATATTTTTTCAAATAAATTTTTGGTTTATGTTTTTAATTAAATTGTGATTAGTTTTAAATGATATTGTGCGTATTTTATTTTTAGAGAAGTATGTATGATTTATCTGTGGTTTTTTATTAATTTTTTTATTGATTAAAATGTTTTTTTAATATTGATTTTTTTATAAGATTTTTTATATGTGCAACCTTACATTGTTGTTTTTTTTTTAATTATTGTTCAATAAATTTTATGTGTTATGTGCAGCCTTGCATTATTTTTTTATAATTATTGTTCAATAAATTTTATATGTTTTTCTATTACAAATTTCTTTTGATAGAGAAATTTATTAAACATAATCAGGTAAATTACTCATGTTGCGATATTAAATTTCTTGATCTTTATTTTTCATTTGGTTTTCTCAATTTCATTTTTGTTTATTGTTGACGAATTTTTTTCCATTACTTTACACAATGATTATTGGGTTGTTTAATTAGATGCGTGCAAACTTTAAAATCTTTAAATTCAAGATTTTATTATTGTATATTTTATAACTCTTTAAATAAACTCAAAATTAGCCTAGCAAACTAAGAAATATGAAAAATAACAGAATTAGCTTAAACAATATTTTTTGATCCTAATTTAGAAAAATTCTAGATCTCAGCTTATTACAACTAACTAATTAATCTTATTATAAATTGAGAAGAATTTTGGACCTCAGCTGATTACGGTCTTATTTATTTTTGCGTTTCAAAAGCCTTTTTGAAAAAAATTAAAAATTTTTAATTTACTTCAAATTAATATTTTTTTGGTGTTTTTAAATAATTTTAATATGCTAATATTAAAAATGATTTTTAAAAAATAAAAAAATATTTTAATATATTTCCATACAAAAAACACTTTAAAAAACAACCACTATCATTCTTCCAAATACCCTCAACTCATCAACCTCATTTTAAAACTGGATGCTCATAAAATTTAAGAAGTATATGAAAGTTATGAGGTTTTTTACCAGATTACTCTGCACAACCTAGACCTCTTCTTAGATTCAGTCCTATTGATCCAACGTCATAGGCAGTTTGGTTGTCAACACGACTCAAAGTTCTGACATGATCAGAACATGGTCAAGAACCTAGTGTTGAAAGAACATTTAGACAGGGAAGACATTTGCTATATATAAAATTTTTCATGCCCTTTACTGTGCAAAACCAAGGTTTATTTTGTTAATAAAAACTCATCGTCCCAGTAAACATGTGAGTTGGGTTGCTAAATAATGTTGACCCAATATATGACACCTATCTATCTAACATGATAATAGGAGCGTCTTATATAATTCATTTAGCATGAATAAACATAGACTTGATTTCAGACCTGGTTTGCATTATGATTTACAAAATTGTGCCAATTACACCATAAATACACTAAGGACAAAAGACTTCTGGAGTAGGTTAAACCTCACATCTTGCTTAAAATCTTCAGGGCCATTGTAAGAAGCAACCCGCTGATAAATAGTCTGGCGGAGTGTGAGAAACTAAATAATTAGAGAAACTCAAGGTTCACTGAACTAAATTTAGTAATGACATAAAACTTTTCATGCAAAATAGACAAAAGGGAATCATTATCAGCTTAATGGTCATATACATGCTATTTTTACGGATCACATCAAAGGATCTGAGTACTATCACAATATCAAAATGTGTGAAGTTTGTTTTAATCATTATATTTCTATGTGTGTGTGAAAGAAACATTAACCAGAGCACTATAACAAATAAAAGTATACCTGACTGAGGCCAATGATGGCAATAAATTGTAAGGTCTTCTCCCACTCTGAAACAAAGTTCAAGCTTGGTTGGCAAGAAGAATGTGAGGAAAGCAACTACAAAGAAAAGGGAAAAAAAATAAAGAAAACCAGAATTTATATCATTGGTTCCATATAATACAACTGAAGTATCTCAAACTCTTCAACATTTTAGGGAGTTGTTCTTGAAATGTAATAGAGAGCCTGTCCATGAGGAAGAAAATGTACTGACCTAGCAATGCATATGATGCTGCAGCAAAACCCTGTCCACAACGTAAATATAGTATAAGTAAAGGATACACTGGACATTTGCATGGTAAGCAATAGATATTTCTCAATCATGGATTGATGATTTATGAAGACCGGATGTAAACAGCATGAGTAGTTCTAGTTAATCATATACACATCTTTGAGGAAGCATGTCTCTAGACTATACAGAAGCATACATTCGAAATAAAGAGAAAATGGCGGTGAAGATTCGTTTAGCTAGACTGGGATGAAAAAACAGGGCATTTTACAGAATTGTTGCTGCTGATAGCCATACACCAAGAGATGGCAAACACCTTCAAGTTGTTGGTTTCTACGACCCCTTAGCAGGTGCCCTCTTCTTCTTCTCACCCTTCTCTTATTATTTTCATATGCTCAGTTCACATGAAGATTTTTTTTTCTAATTTTAAAGACCTGGACTTTGAAGGCTTATTGTGTTTATTTTCAGGTTCTCATATCATCATTGCGTGGTATGTGTAGATGACTTTGTTATTCAAGACTTAAACTTTGTGGGGTAATGTATTTGTAATTTTATTTTTTTATGTATATGTAGTTTAATATGACTACTGGTAGCACTGATTGTTCATATATAGTTCATTCTGTTATCAGTTAAAGTCTCAAAAATACGTTCATAGTTCATAGTTTTAGTAGTTTTGTGGGTTAATTTTCATCTATTTTAATTTAAATTTAGTCCAAACTAAGGTCATTGGACCAAGGTTTTAAGGAGGAGTATTTCTTTCGTCTTTCGCTTTTCAGCTCAAGGTTGGATGTAGGCCTAAAATGACATGTAAGCTCACATCATGAAAATGATGACGAGGGCCAAAAACATTCTATCAAGTTGCCAAAGTAGGTCCAAAATCACCAGTTGTTGTAAACTGTGTTCGTTTTCCGGCCTTGTATAATAATCAACAGTCATAGCACTGTTGATTATCGAAAGCCACCGTTAAGAAAAGAAATACGCAATTACGTAATGTCAAGGCAATTCAGCTTCCCAAACACTTAAGGTCAAGTCGGCGTCGCCATCAATATGACTACTATTGCATGAAGAAGAGGATTGGCCCATCCCCCGTCCCTTCCTCTCTCCTTCAAGACGACGACTTCTTCTTCTTCTTCTTCTATATATATATGAAGAAGACATGAAGCCTTTTTGTACACGGGAAATTCCCATGAAGTCAACAATCTATGCACCCTCTATAATGTTCTGAAAAAAATACTTGGATTTGAAACCCTCATTATTATAATTATACATATGCCCCTAACTATATTTATATTTAATAAGAGATTAAATTGCCTCTAATTTATATTGATAAAAATACATAAAAGTTAGTGGACATCAGTTTTAAATTTTTTGTATTTAAGAACAATTTAGTCATTTTATTATGCTATCAATTATTAAAATACCAAAACACTCATGGATCCTAGTTTTAATTTTTTTTAAGAATATTTACATTATTTCATTGTTTTTTTAAAATGTTAAAAAATTGATTTATTCCTGACTAATATAATGATCGCAAATAAACCTCATAAAAAAAACTGTATTGCTCTCTATAGTTAGTCAAATGATTTTGTCTAGAAATAATAAAATAATCACTTCACTATTTTAATCCATTAATAACATGTCTGTTGATGTCCAATGACTAACTAATGGCTTATCAACGACATGCCGTGAATTGTATTCATTTTCTAGCCTTGTATAATAATTATAGGGTGTTAAGGAGTTTAACTGTTGTTTTTTAAATACATCTAAATATATTTTTATTTTAAATTTATTTTTTACTTCAGCATAGTAAAATAATGTAAAAATATAAAAAAAATTAATTTTAAAAATTAAAATTTAAATTAAAACAAAAAACGGTTTATTTCTAAACAAGTCAGTAGCAGCAGCAATAATCAACGGTGCTATGACACATTTTGATATGACCATCATCAAAAGCAACCGTTCCTTGAAAAGCAAAGACAAGAAATACGTAATTACAAGGAAAATTATAAAAGAATTTGAAGTACAAGTTAATAGACTAAAGAATCATGCAGGACAGAAGTGTTTACTGTTTAAAGAAAATATATAATAAAAACGTTTAAGAGAAAATAACAAAATCCTAAAGCTGCTGGTAGTGTTAGAAATTGTGATTTGAAAGTATTTTTAAAAATATTAATTTTTTTAAAAAATTAATATATTTTTGATATTTTTATATCATTTTGATGTGTTAATATTAAAAATAATTTTTCAAAAATAAAAAAAATATTATTTTAATATATTTTAAAATAAAAAATATTTTAAAAAACAACTATTTCCACCCTTCCAAACCATTTTTACCCTAAAAAAATAGCTAATCCATTTGAAATATTAAAAAAAGTTATAATACAAATAACATTAATTATTGAGGCAGAGTGTCAAGTTCTTCTCAATCAAATCATCATAATTGACGACATTGAAGGCAAAAAAATCCTCGCTGCGAACACTTGGACTGAAGACATGGAAGGTTTCTACGGTAAGTTGTAGTTGTTGTTTTTTTATTAAAAAAATTAATATAATCTATTTTTTTATTTTTAAAAAATTATTTTGGATATTATAACGTAAAAACAATTTAAAATACTAAAAAAAATTAATTTCAGATAAAAAAATAAAAAATTTCAAGATTTATAAATACATTTTCTATACAGCAAAGACAAACAGCCCATTAATACCCTCTCCTATCAAATCACTTCACTTTCAGGAAGACAACAATGTGCAACCTCCCCATTATTATAACCATACATATGCCTAAGGCAGGGTCTTAAACACGTAAAGCCTAAGCTACTGATTCAAAATCAGCCTCATCTTTTTCCTGGAGTTATTTCCGTTCTCTCCCTTCCCACCAGAGTCTTACTCTTGTTTCTTTGACTGTTTCTCCACAAAACAATGGCGATGTTTTTCTTGTTTCTCTCTATCTTTTTGTTTGTTTATCTCTGGAGATTCATCATACGAAACCGTCACATATCTCCATCGCTATCTACTCCTTCCACCTTAACCACCGCCAAACCACAAGTAATTAAATATGATGTCTTCCTTAGTTTCAGGGGAGAAGACACCCGTGTTGGTTTTACCAGCCACCTCCATGCTGCTTTGAAACGGAAACAAATCCTAACTTTCGTAGATGATCAGCATGTGAGAGGAGATGAGATTCCGGAATCACTTCTGAGAACAATTGAAGAGGCCAAGCTTTCTGTGATTGTTTTTTCTGAAAACTACGCATCTTCCAAATGGAGTTTAGAGGAGCTTGCAAAGATTTTTGAGCGTAGAAAAAATAATGGACAGATAGTTATTCCGGTATTCTACCAGGTGGATCCATCCCATGTAAGAAATCAAACAGGAAGCTTTGGGGATGCATTTGCTAGACTTATAAAGAAGAAAGCTTTGACGATGGACAAAGTGCAGAGCTTCAGAGACGCTTTGACGGATACAGCCACTCTAGCTGGATGGAGCTTAGGGAAGTCTGAGTAAGCTCTTGAAATATATCCCAAAAGAAAATATTCGTTCATTTGTTGAGGATTTGAAATTTAATTTAAAATTACTGAGAATGATGAGCTATGTGAATCTATATTTATTTTATTTGATTTTGAAAACGTTGTAGCGAAACACTAGTACAGATCTTAAGCTTTAGGAGATAGAAAGCAGATACTTAGGAATCCTTACATTAAATTTTATCACGACAATCAATGTTTTCTTCTATCGTTTCACTTGAAATTAAAATAGGAAAATAAGATTATAGTGTGTTTGAAAATAATATAAATTATATTTTTAATTTTTTTTATTAAGATGATTCTATATACAATGACATGAGAAAACATCTTATGCACTTGCATTTCATTGATTTTCTTAGAGAAACACCGATTACAAGTAGTTTCCAGTTTCAAGGATTGATTAGCTGTAGCATGAGATATTACAAATAAGGAAAATTAGAAATTAAAAATAAGAAATAAGTTTAGGAAAGAATTTTGTATATTTCTATTCTTAGCTTTCCATCCTTAAACAGACTACTATTGTGTACACACACACGTTCTATGCAATAAAAAAGTATGACAATAAATTGATACAGACACAATTGTTTCTAAGTTATTGGACATTGTTGACAAGGTATCAAAACAACTTATCCAAATCTAACCTTTGTTTTCCTTCCTCTCAAATCACAGACAACCTAAAACATGGCAGAACCAAATCCACCAAACCATGCCCAGGTTACAACAACAAATTCCAGAACCGACACTCAAACCAACTCTACCCAAAACCCTGACCTGCTAATTATAGCCATCCCTAGAATCAAATTCAATGGCCAGAATTATGAACTATGGTCACATATCATGGAGATGTTTATATATCTTTGGCAGAGACAAACTTGGATTAATCATTGGCGAAATCACACAGTCAGCACTTACCGACCCAACATACAGTAAATGGAGAATAGAAAATGTCATTGTTAAAGGTTGGATTATCAATTCTCTAAACCCAGATTTATTAGGAATTTTATTAGATTTCCTACAGATAAAGGTGTTTAGAATGTCATTGCCACAACCTACTTCGATAAAGGAGATAATGTCCAGGTATATAATCTAAAAAGCAAAGTCAGTCGAATAGCACAAGGGAGTGGTTCTCTAGAAGACTACTACATCGACTTACAAACTTTGTAGTGAGAGATTAACTATAGCTGCCCAAAGCCCATGACAAGTGATGAGGACATAAAAAATACAATAAATTAATTCAAGAAGATCAAATTTATACCTTCTTAGATGGTCTAGATGATCAATTTGATCAGACCCGCCGAGATATTCTTCAACATATTCCTCTACCATCGATTGAGCAAACCTTCGCTCAAGTAAGAAAAGAGAACACCAGGCAAACCGTGATGATGGAGAAGGAAAGTGGAGATAGTTTCGGTTTACTAACGAAAGGCAAAGACAGGAACTGAGGTTAGATGAGAAGGGGAGGCATGAGGAACCTAGGGCTATTGAATGAAAAAACCGTGATGACTGGCATGAGTGGCAAGAAGGTTGATGAAGGTTGGGCTGATTTCAACGGCCTCACTCTCATAAGACCAAACAAATGGGCTGGACCTGGTGGCAACTCTCAGAACAGTTTTTTGGCCCATCATCATCATCTAATAAGCATACCATTCAGCCTAGGCCTGGTCCACATGGACTGAATTCCAACAGGTCATTGTTTGCTAGACCGAAAGCCCATGAGGGTGTGTGCACTCATTATGGCAAAAATAAGCAAACCAAAGATACGTGTTTTCAGCTACACGAGTATTCAAAGTGGTGGTATGAACTTAAGGGAAAAAAAAGACGCATGAGATGGCCACGTAACATTTGTTACTAATACAGATCCAAACACACTTGTGATCCTCGACAGTCAACCTCAGTCTACAACTCAAGACCCAGGTACTATTGGTTCCACAAACTTAGTATCCAATGGTGAACATGTAAACAATTGGATTATTGACTTAGGGGCGACAAGTCACATGACATATGATCCTAATGACTTTAAAACAAAGTCAGTTCCTCGACAACAGGCCATATTAAATGCTAACAGTGATATATATCTGGTAACAGGGGGAGGTATAATGAAATTATCAACCACATTCACTCTCCCTAATACTCTTTTTGTTCTTTTACTCTTCACTAAATTACTATTAGTGGCCAAGTAATAGAAAATTTAAATTGTTGCGTACTAATGTACTCCTCATTTTGTTTGTTTCAAGATGTTCTCATAAAAAAGATTTTAGGTCGTGGTACTAAGAGATGAGGGTTATATTATATAGTTCATTTTGCTCAATCATCACAACGACAAGGACAAGACATTTGGTTATGGAATTATCGGTTAGGACATCCATCATTCATTTATTTACAACATTTATTCCCTACTTCATTTGAAAATGTTCTGCTCTCTAGTTTCAAATGCAAGGATTGTATCCTGATTAAAAGTCATTGAACAATTTACCCCATCAATTATAATAAATGCAATACACCATTTGAGATTATTTACTCTGATTTATAGGGTCCTATAGCTGTTATGATCACTACTGGCTTTAAATGGTTTCACTTTTATTGATGAATGTACAAGGGCCTCTTGGGTTTACGTGTTGAAACATAAGAAAGATGTCCTACTAGTTTCTTTTTTAAAATTCCACCCTTATACAATCCCAGTTCTATTTGAGCATTAAAACTCTTCGATCTAATAATGAAGGCGAATATTTTAGTCAAGAGTATAGAAAAATTTGTGATAGCAAGGGCATCATACATGAGACTACATGTGTACATACTCATTAGCAGAATGAAATTGTTGAAAGAAAAAATAGACACAAACTGGAGACAGTACGGACAATAATAGGAGCTGCTTATATGCCCCAACGATTCTGGCCTGATGTCGTGGGTACATTTATTTATCTTCAACTGTATGCCATCCCGAGTACTTAATTTTCACACACCACTCTAGACTTTTGAACGATATGTTACACTACCCTCAACACTCTATATACCTCCAAAAATATTTAGTTGTGTTATATTTATACATGTTCCAAAGCACCAACGATCCAAGTTGGATCCATGTGTTGTTCATTGTGTCTTTCTTGGCTATGGTTCTCATATGAAAGGATATTGGTGTTGTGATCCCCTTTCATGAAAACTCTATGTTACTATGAATATAACCTTTCTTGAGACCAAATATTTCTTCAACAAACCATCCCTTTCTATTCTTCAGGGGAAGAATAGAAATGAACAATAGATATGAGAATGGGTTCACACTGACCATACTAAAGGACACACTCAAACAGAACTGGAGATTACTTAGCAGACCAACCACACCGACTTACATACTCAAGCCACATCGAATAACCCCCTCTTCAACATGCAACACGACCAAAATCAGAATTATGACATTCCCAACACTATAATTGATGTAAGATCTCCTGACTCTCCTACATTACCTGATTCTATGAAATACAGTTTACCTCACAAGCATAATCAGGGGATACCCCCAAACTGGTACTCACCATAAACAGAAGGACAAAAAGCCAGATACTCCATTAAAAATTTTATCTCAGCCCATAACATGTTGGATGCAGCAAAGGTCTTTATAGGAAAAGTGTCTTCAGAACAGGTCCCACGAAACATTGAAGAAGCCATGCTAGATGAACATTGGAAGATGGTTGTTTATGATGAAATCAAGGCTCTCCAGAATAATAATATCGGGGAGGTAACTATATTGCCAGATAGGAAAAAGACAGTTGGATGCAAATAAGTGTTTACTGTGAAATATAAAACAGATAGGACAGTAGAACGATACAAAGCGAGACTGGTGGCTAAATGATACACGCAAACATATGGCATAGACTTTCAGGAAACTTTCTCACCAATAGCCAAACTAAACACAATTCAGATACTCCTATCACTTGCGGCAAACCTGGATTGGCCTTTACATAAGTTTGATGTAAATAATGCATTTCTTCATGGACATCTAGAGGAGGAAGTATACATGGATGTTCCCCCTGGTTTAACAAAAAGAACAAAAAATATGGTGTGCAGGCTTACAAAATCACTTTATGGACTGAAACAGTCTCCTATGGCATGGTTTGGAAGATTCAGTCTAGCAATGCAAAAGCATGGATTTAGCCAAAGCAACTCGGACCATACACTATTTCTAAAAAGAAATGGGGGAAAACAATAGCTTTGATTATTTATGTTGATGGCATGATAGTCACAAGTATGATGAAGAAGGAATTTTAGAATTACAGAAGTATCTAGCAAGTGAATTTGAAATGAAAGATCTTAGTGGGTTGAAGTATTTTTTGGGCATTGAAGTATACAAATCAAAATTAGGCATATTCCTATCACAAAGGAAGTATGTATTAGACTTATTAGCTGAGACAGGTATGTTAGACTACAAACCTATAGATACACTAATCGTACATAATCATTGTTTAGCAGAATATTTGGATCAAGTTCCCACAAATAGAGAACCATATCAAAAATTTGTAGGAAGACTCATCTACCTATCACGTACACGTCTTGATATCATATATGTAGTCAGTCTAGTCAGTTAGTTCATGCACAACCCAAGTGAAGTACATATGGAGGCAGCATTGCGAGTGTTTAGATATTTAAAATCTTCTATAGGAAGAGGAATTCTTTTCTTAAAGAATGATCACCTTAACATCATTGGTTATATTAATGCAGACTGGGCTGGGAATCTAACTGACAAAAAAATCTACTTTCGAATACTTTACTTTTGTTGGGGGAAACTTGGTAACCTGGAAAAGTAAGAAGCAAAAGGTAGTTGCTCTATCTAGTGCTGAAGCAGAATTCAGGGAGATGACCAAAGGATTATGTGAGGTACTATGGATAAAAGGGTTATTTAAGAACTTGGGATATCCTATGGATACTGAAATCAAGTTGTACTGTGACAACAAACTTGCATTGCTATAGACATTAATTCAGTTCAACATGACCGAACTAAACACATGGAAGTAAATAGACATTTCATCAAGCATAAACTCGATGAGAAGATCGTGATTTTTTCTTTGATCAAATCTGAGGATCAACTGGCAAATATCCTTACTAAAGCAATATCGAGTAAAGTGTTTCATTTCTCTCTCAACAAGTTGAGCATACAAGATATCTTTGCACCAACTGGAGGGGGAGTGTTGACATGAACTACTTTTGCAATCAAATATTACAAATCAGGAAAACTAGAAATCAGGAATAAGTTTAGGTAAGACTTTTGTGTATTTCTATTCTTAGCTTTCCATCCTTAAATAGGACTACTATTGTACAGACACAATTGTTTCTAAGCTATCCGGACATTGTTGACAATGTCGTCATCGATTCATGTGTTACATCACACTATCCACTGCCAATAATGATGCTTAATTACTCATACCAGCCTACTATGTATAGATGTAGCTACTAAGGAGTGAGTATGTTTATATGTTTGTTATTTCTTCTTGTTCGGTCCATTTTGACAAACAAATATATGTGTGTTCTTCTTGTTTGTCAGGATGGAGTCTGAATTTATTGAGAAAATCGTTGGAGATGTTTTGAAAAAATTTCATTCCATGTCTTCAAGTCACACTACGGGTCTATTTGGAATTGATGTTCGTGTTAATAAAGTTGAGTGTTTGTTAAATATGGAATCTCCAGATGTTCTCATTGTAGGGATATGGGGAATGGGTGGTATCGGTAAGACAACAATTGCTCAAGTTGTGTGCAATAAGGTTCGTTCTCGATTTGAAGGAATCTTTGTTGAAAACTTTAGGCAACAATCTGACTTGCAAAGAAGATTTCTTTCACAGCTGCTTGGCCAAGAAATTCTGAACATGGGCTCCTTGAGTTTTCAAGATTCTTTTGTGAGGGATAGACTTCGTCGCAAAAAGGTTTTTATTGTTCTGGATGATGTGGATAATTTAATGCGTTTGGAAGAATGGAAAGATTTGCTTGATGGACGAAACAGTTCATTTGGTCCGGGCAGTAAAGTTCTCGTAACAAGTAGGGACAAGCAAGTGCTTAATAATGTAGTTGATGAGACATACGAGGTTGAGAGGTTTAACCATGAAGAAGCTCTTCGACTCTTTAGCTCAAAAGCATTGAAGAATTGCATCCCCACAATTGATCATAGAGACTTGATAGAACACATTACAAGTCATGTACAAGGCAATCCGTTGGCTCTTATAGTTTTGGGTTCCTCTCTCTATGGTAAAAGCATCGAAGAATGGCGCAGTGCATTAAGTAAACTAGCTCAGGACCCTCAAATAAAAAATGCGTTGATAATTAGTTACGAAGGGTTGGATTCAGAACAAAAATCCATATTTCTTGACATAGCACATTTCTTGAGAAGATGGGAGCAAAACCGAGCAACAAGAATATTAGATGGCTTTGATGATCGGCCTGTGATTTTTGATATAAGCACGCTCATTGATAAGTGTCTCATAACTACAACTGAAAACTTGCTAGAAATGCATGATTTACTACAAGAAATGGCATTTAACATTGTTCGTGCAGAATCTAATTTTCCTGGCGAACGTAGCAGGTTATGTCATCTACCTGATGTCGTTCATGTATTGGAGGAAAATAAGGTTAAAGCTACAGCCATTAACTGTCGTTCATTTATTTGCTCAAAAGTTGATGTGTTTGAGTAGATTGTATTATTGTTTGTTTATTCTTTATTCTTGTTTAATAGGGAACTCAAAAAATTAAAGGCATATCTTTGGACATGTCCATGTTATCGAGACAGATACACTTGAAATCTGATGCCTTCGCAATAATGGATCGTCTTAGATTTCTCAATCTCTATCTCAGTCATTCCTCCGAAGATAAAATGCACCTTCCTCCTACTGGCCTCGAATATCTTTCTAATAAGCTGGTATATTTGCACTGGTATGGATTCCCTTCGAAATCCTTGCCGCCATTTTTTTGTGCTGAACACCTTGTCGAGCTTGACCTATGCGGAAGCAAGCTTGTAAAACTTTGGACCGGAGTACAGGTATGATTTAATTGCTGCAGATTTATGATCAGAAATATGTAGTTGGAGGTGCTAACTTTCTAATTATGCCCTTTTCTGTTGACAGGATGTTGGAAATTTAAGAAAAATTAAACTATCTTACTCTCCATATTTAACGGAATTACCAGATCTATCAAAGGCTAAAAATTTAGAAGGCTTATACCTTGTGGCCTGTTCAAGTTTAACCGAGGTTCCGTCATCTCTTCAATATCTTGACAAGCTGGAAGAACTTGATCTCGGATTTTGCTATAATCTTAGAAGTTTTCCAATGCTTGATTCAAAGGTTCTCAGTGTACTTCTTATAAGTCGGTGCCTAGATGTGACCATGTGTCCAACGATTTCACAAAATATGAAATGGTTACAGTTGGAGGAAACTTCTATCAAAGAAGTTCCACAATCAGTTACTGGCAAGTTGGAACTTCTTTTTCTAGATGGTTGCTCAGAGATGACCAAGTTTCCAGAGATTTCAGAGGATATAAGAACGTTATATCTAAGTGGAACTGCTATTAAAGAGGTGCCCTCATCAATCCAGTTTCTCACAAGACTCTACGTGCTGGATATGAGTGGTTGCTCAAAACTTGAGACCCTCCCAGAAATCACAGTCCCTATGAAATCTTTGCAGCATCTTTACTTGAGTAAAACAGGCATTAAAGAGGTACCCTCATCATTAATTAAGCATATGATATCTTTGATAACTCTAAATTTAGATGGAACGCCTATTAAAGAGCTACCCTTATCTATCAAAGATATGGTATGTTTGGAAGATCTGACTTTGCATGGAACGCCTATTAAAGCGTTACCTGAGCTTCCCCCTTCGCTTAGGAATCTATCAACACATGACTGTGCATCACTAAAAACCGTGATATCAATCATCAATATCGGCAGATTATGGTTTGGATTGGATTTTTCAAATTGCTTCAAATTGGATCAGAAACCACTGATAGCAGCAATGCTTTTGAAAATTCAGGTATCTCTCCTAACCCCGTCTATCTTTCTTCTCTCTCTCTTGCTTGCTTCATCACATTTTCGGAATGTGACTTCTGTGTTACAGTCCGGAGAGGAGATCCCACTTGGCAGAATTCAAATGGTTCTACCGGGGAGTGAAATTCCAGAATGGTTCGGTGACAAAGGAATTGGATCTTCACTCACCATACAGTTGCCCTCAAATTCTCATCAGCTCAAGGGAATTGCTTTCTGCCTTGTCTTTCTACTCCCTCTTCCCTCCCATGACATGCTTTATGAATTCGTTGATCGTTCTTATGTTCATGTATATTTTGATTACCATGTTAAGAGTAAAAACGGTGAGCATGATGGTGATGATGAAGGCGTCTTCGCTTCCCAGGGAAGCCGTGCTCTATCACTTAACTTGAAGACATGTGACTCAGATCACATGATTCTACGCTACGAGCTCGAATTGGTAAATCATTTACGTCAATATTCTGGCAATGAAGTTACATTTAAATTCCACCACCATGAAGTGGACAACAGGGGGGGGAAGGTAGGTCAAGAGATCCAAAAGCCTTTCAAGTTGAAAAATTGTGGGGTGTATCTGCACTTTGATGAAAATCTACTGGCGGACACGGATCTTCCTTAACAAACAAAAGTTTAGGGAGAAATAGAAGACATTGAAAGGGAGAGAGAGTTCAATAATTACTGCAAATTGTTCTTCAATTATTAATTGGTTTTCAAGATAGCTGTAAATATTATTCTTCTCCACCTTAATTTACTTGTAAGTTTGGTTTTCTATATACTAACCAAATTACATAAACTTACATAAACGAAAAGAACATAAGAAAAACACAGAAACAAACAGTAAATACAAGAATCAAAATTCTATCGAAAATTTTATTATTGTATATTTTATAATTTTATATTCAAGATCTTTTGAATCTAATTTAGAAAAATTCTGAAACTCAACTGATTACAACTAACCAATCTCATTATAAAACTGGATCCGTAGAATCTCATAACAAAATTTAAGGAGTCTGAAAATTATTATCTTTTTTACCAGATTGATTGCTCTGCTAAGCAATCTAGACCTCTTCTTAGATTTAGCCAACCGATCCAGTGCTGGTTGAAGGCTGAATTGCCGAGAGGCTTCGGACTTGATAGTTTGTTGGATAGACTGCCAATTCCGGTAACTAGTTTAGCTTTGATGTCGTGTTTATGCTCATTTCACTAGTTACCATGGTCATGTTCAACAACTTGGTGAAGGCCCCAGTATGATGCAGTGACGACAGGACATGTAAAATTAGGGAATGAATTAGGCAGACATTCTCTTTGCCTAATTCATTAAATTATTAATAGCAATCCTGTGTTGGCTTTCCTGAGCACATGATAACAATGCACTTGATTAGAGAAATGTACAAAACTTGTTCTTTTATCTGGTATTAACATACAAGATTTGTTTTCCAAGAGGTCTGCAATGATAGAATGTTTCTTATTCTTTGTACGTGTACAGCTCAGTTAAGTTCTCAGAATTATATACCACACTCCAGTAAATGCCGTCTCAATGCCTATGCTTCTGAAAGATCTACTTTCTCATTAATGGAGTCACTGATTCAGGAGATGGATTCTAAAATTCAGTTTCAGATGGTTGGGATTCCTGTTTTGCAGCAGCTTGCAGCACCCGGTTTTGAACATCTAAGGATGAAGGTGATGTAGGTAAACCAATGCGGTTGTTTTCCAGTTTTCCTGCTGCCCATGAAAATGACTGGACTCCAAGTCTAACAGGAGAGAGCAAACGCCTTCAAAGAAGCATTTGAAATCCCAGTTATTCAAGATCTCAACAATCCAAAAACTTGGTTAAACTTGGTTAAACATGATCCAAATACTGAAAATAATCTAACTGTGAAAATGATTAGATAACTTCTATGTCAAAGGAAATACCTCCGCATTTAATGCTAGTAGATTCTTTGCCTTGACAATTATGGTATACAAATTTATTCTTTCCTTGATTGGGATATACTAGCTGTAGGCTATAATTAGATCAATGTATATATGGTACGTTAGCTGTTAACGAGGGCTGAAGATCAGCCTGTATTCTTTTCTTTCTTAGCTTGTAAATTTTGACTATATAATGAAAAATTCTCAATGAGAAGATACACGATTTTATTCAGAAAAGACTCTAAACTGTCATGGTATCAAAGCTACAACTCTGAATTATTATTTGCTCTCAAGTTTCTTAGTCTCGGTTATTCTTCATCAAAGTTCTCTTGACCTCATGTCTACAGATAAGTCTGATGTTTCCATGATTCGTTTCAATGGTAAGAACTACTTTGCTTGGGCATTTCATTTCAAGATTTTTATCAAAGGTAAGGAGCTCTGGGGACATGTTGATGGAAGTAACCCAGCTCCTGACAAAACCAAAGACATAGACCAACACGCCAAGTGGGAAGTCAAGGACGCTCAAGTTATGGCTTGGATTTTAGGATCTGTCAAGTCTAACATTACCTTGAGCCTTCGATCCTCTTAGAATGCAACTCAGATGTGGACTTACTTGAAGAAAATCTACAGCTAACAAAACACTGCTCATCGGTTTCAGCTTGAACATGAATTGGGCACTCTTCAACATGATAGTCTTTCTATTTCTGAATTTTACTCTAGATTCACTAATCTTTGGACTGAATACACTGATATAGTTTATGTTGGCTTACCATCCGAAGGTCATAGCTCTATTCAATCTGTCCATGAAACTACTCAGAGGGATCAATTTCTAATGAAACTGAGACCTGAATTTGAAGGCACCAGGTCTAACCTGATGAACCGAGAATCTGTTCCCTCCTTGGATACATGCCTCAGTGATCTCCTTCATGAAGAACAACGCCTTCTCACTCAAACCACCATGGAACAACGACGATCTACATCTATTCCTATGGCCTATGCAGCACAAGGTAAGCCAAGAGGCAGGGATATGAGCACTATTCAATGCTTTTGTTGTAAGTGATTTGGCCATTATGCTGCAAATTGTCCCTAAAAATTCTGCAACTACTACAAAAAAGATGGCCATATCATCAAAGAATGCCCTACTTGACCTCCCAAGAAAACAGAGATAGAATATACTATTCAGTTGGCTCTTCACCTCTGACACAAAGTGCTCCTACTCCTGTCCAATCCGTGACCCCTGCCATGATTCAACAAATGATCATTTCTGCATTTTCACTTTCAGCTTTAGGACTTAGGTAAAAATCTTTCTACATCATCTCTTTGGTATTTTGATTCTGCGGCTTCCAATCATATGACAAACAATGCTGCTTCTCTTACCAATGTCAACGAATATTTTGGAAATCTCAAAATTCATACAGCTGATGGCAGTCATTTACCTATCACGACCAATGGTGATGTTTCTCCCTCTCTCACTGATGTCTTTGTATCACCTGATCTTACCACCAATCTTGTGTTTATCGGTCAGTTGGTTAAAAATGATTGTAAACTAGAATTCTCTAAATCTGGTTGTGTTATGCAGGGTCAACAGTCAGGGATGATGACTGCAAGGGGGCCTAAAGTGGGACGTCTTTTCCCTCTTCAATATCTTTTGTCTCCTTTTTTTTTTCCCCTTTGTCACTTATAATTCTACTCATGTTAATTATCAAGCGTGTCATAAACGTCTCGGACATCCAAACTATAATGTTCTTCATGATTTATTGGAATCTGGTTTTCTTGGAAATAAAGAATCACCATCTCTTAGTGTTGTTCAATTTGATTGCAATTCTTGTAGGCTTGGCAAAAGTGAAACTCTACCCTTTCCTATTCACACA